>Ga0256827_10001907_pt1 | contig 13473 bp, 14 predicted proteins | sample CV84metaG_FD_185977 | JGI IMG/M metagenome (GOLD analysis project Ga0256827, IMG submission 185977) | Hydrothermal vent microbial communities from East Pacific Rise, Pacific Ocean - CV84 | ecosystem: Environmental > Aquatic > Marine > Hydrothermal vents | place: Pacific Ocean: East Pacific Rise... | reverse complement strand
GGTGCCGGACGTTACTGGAAAAGTTGTAAAGAGAGTTCACATCGTATTAAAGACAGAGAGTATCTTAAAGCATTGAACTATGCAAAACAGAGTAATCCTGATATTATCCTCTACCCTTATGATGGGCAAAAAGAGGTACCGCCTGCATTTTACTCAGAAATACCAGACCCGCTTCCTGACCATGATGTCAGTGGTTTTCCTATAAGTGTAACGTTCAATGACTACTTTTTTAAAGAGGTTATACTGATCTCTTTTGATCTTTTTGATCAACATGATAATATCGTTAATGCCTATTTGATGGATAAGAATAACGACCCTTATCAACGTTTTAGTGCAAATCAATTTGCCATTTTTCCTCTGAAGAGGCTAGAGTATAATCAACAGTATCATGCAGAGTTGGTGTATGAATATAAGGAGAAGATCAAAAAGATTTCGTGGTCTTTCGGTACGACATATATTAAAGAAAAACTCTATACCATTGAAAAAAGTTTTGATAAGATCACGCTGGAGACTAAAAAAAGTTATGTGATATATTTTCGACCGCTGAACCCGCATGACCTCATAACCAATATGCAGTTTCCTGCAGATGTAGATGTACAATTCATCGATAATAATACGATCAAGCTGATGATCATGTCAGAAGAGCATGATGAATTTGAGATCAGTAGCGGAACAAGGCATTTACGAATTATCGTAAAGTAAAGTTATTTATTGAGTACTTTTGATTTGGACAGGGCAGCTTCAATCTCTTCTTGGCTTATATTACCTGAGAGGTCTAGTGCTACATCTCCGTCTTTTCCACTGACTTCCATGTTGTTTATCTTAGCTTTTGTTTCGTCACTCATACACTCACAAGCACCGGTAGCACAGTTCTCTACCATTTTAACGATATTTTGTTTCTCTACGGCGCCGGTAAAGTTGATCTTGATACCGTTGCCTGTTTTTAATACGTTTTTTTTCATAATTTTCCCTTTGATTTCGGCAGGCTCAGCCACCGATTTTATTTTAATTATTTGTTATTTATGTTGGTTCCTGAGCTTGTCGAAGGACTTCTACAACTTTAGGTAACAATACCTCTTCTATTGCGTTATACGTCGCTACAAATGCTTCATATCCTTTGCCGTCCGGATCTTCAAATCCTACGTGTATTTTGGGTGTAGGCTTGGGGAACATAGGACAGGTCTCATTGGCATGATCACAAACCGTGACTATGAGGTCATAGGAGTTCTCTATTACTCCATCCAAGACTTTAGAGTTGTATTCGTCTTTCCATATACTTTTTTCTTCTAAAAGTTTTTTAGCATTTGGGTTAACCTTTCCTGAGGCTTTTACACCGGAACTGTCAGCATATATGCCGTCAAGCCTGGCATTGATGAGTGCTTCAGCAATGATACTTCTACATGAGTTCCCGGTACAGAGAATGAGGATTTTTTTCATAATCTGATATCTGTTCCTATGCCGACGCTACCATGTACTCCTCCTGTCTCATCTACATGTATCTCTGAAGCACCTACGCCACTATTGCCGATAGAAGTAACACCACCTATGCCTACGCCCATATGTGGTGTACATCCTGTTATGCATAAGAGTATAAAAAGAGATAGGGTTATTGACTTCATAGTAATTCCTTTTTGAACGATTATATCATTTTCCACGATAAAAAAGTAAAAACATACCTAAACTTAGAGCAGAAATGATGATGATAGATGCACCTGAAGTGAGATTATATGTATAAGAGAACCAAAGCCCCAAAAGTGTGAACAGGGTAGCAATAAATCCTGAAAGTATCATCATACTTCTTAGGCTGGAAGAGAGTTTCTCTGCAATATACACAGGAATCGTAAGCATAGCAATAACCAAAATAAGCCCAACAACTTTAATGGCAATAACCACGGTCAAAGCAGAGAGGATGAGAATGAGTGTGTAGAAGAATTTGACATTTACTCCTCGAAGAGCTGCATATTCACTGTCATAAGAAACCGCTAAAATGTCTCTATACCAGAAGACCATGACAAAGAGTATGACAGTAAGTAAAGCCGCCATGAAGTAGAGGTCTGTGGTACTGACGGCTAAGATGGAGCCAAAGAGGTAAGACATCATATCTACATTGTACCCCGGTGTCAGGTCGATGAATATTACCCCAATAGCCATCCCTACTGCCCAGATGAGCCCTATGAAAGTGTCTATACGATGGCGTTTATGTAGTGTAAGTGAAGCCACAAGGAGTGCAGCACCCAGAGCAAACAGTGAAGCCCCAAGGAATATAGGCAATCCAAAAAAGACTGCCAGTCCGATACCTCCGTAGGAAGCATGGGCGATCCCTCCTGCTAAAAAGACCATACGGTTCACTACGATCAATGAACCGATGACTCCTGCCGCAAAACTGACTAAAATACCTGCGAGGAGGGCATGCTGAATAAACTCAAATTGAAGGGCTTCTATCATCTTTCTTCCCTGTTACCATTGGTTTCTGAGCTTGTTGAAGTATCACAAGTGCTACATCCTTCTGAGCCTAACATCTGTAAAAGTTCTATTTCACAGAAGTGTTCTTCATTATCATGGGTATGGAACATAGAGTTTTTGTCTGAAATATCATGAAATGAGAGTCGTTTATTAATATGTGCAACTTTATTGGCATACTCTAAGATGACGGAAATGTCATGACTGACTACAATGACCGTAATGGTTTGGTTAAGAAGTTTAAGCAGTTCATAGATCTCTTTTTGTCCTTTAATGTCTATACTAGATGTAGGTTCATCAAGTATGAGGATCTTTGGATGGGCACACAACGCACGGGCGATCATCACTCTTTGTCTCTGTCCGCCTGAAAGAGAACCGATCTTACTTTGGGCGAATGCTTCCATACCTACCTGTGTTAAAGCACCCATAGCACAAGCGATCTCCTCTTTCCCATATCCGAAAAGGGGTGTTTTCTCTGTTACGTGTCCCATGAGTACAACCTCTATGACTTTGATGGGGAAGTCTGTGTTGACATTGGTATTTTGAGGTACATAACCGATGAGTGAGAGATTTTTTGAAGGAGCTTTCCCATAGACTTTTACACTGCCTTGTTTTGCTTTTTGAAGCCCGAGTATGAGTTTAAGCAGGGTAGATTTACCTCCGCCGTTTGGTCCGATGATCGCTAGAAAATCAAGTGCCTCAACCTTTAGATTGATATTTTCAAGAACCAGGTCACTCTCATAAGCAAAAGAGAGATCTTCTATATCGATCACAGACATTGTATTATTGTCCTGCAATAGCATTTGCTATCTTTAGAAGATTCTCTGACCAATTAGGAGACAGAGGGGAGACCTTGATCACTTTTATATGTAATTCATTGGCTAATACTTTTGCAATAGCATCTGAAAACTCAGGTTGGGTAAAGATCGCAGAGACATGTTCTTCTTTTGCCTCTTTAATAAGAGATATAAGCACTTTTGGTTTAGGACTTTTTCCTTCTATCTCAACAGGAAGCTGTACTAAACCATAGGCTTTTGCAAAGTATCCCCAGGAAGGATGAAAGACCATGAACTTGCTTCCTTTAGATTTAACAGAGAGTATATTTTGTATTTTACGGTCAGTATACTCTACGCGTGAAATAAATGCTTCATAATTCTTTTTGTAGTAGCTTTCATTGATCTTATCTATTTTTACAAGTGTTTCATAAATACGTTTAGCGATCATTTTTACGTTGGCAGGTGTTGTCCAGATATGTGGGTCGGTTCCCTTAGCTTTCTTTTTCTGTATATCTGTACTCTCTGCATCATGATGTGAAGCCATAGGGAGTTTTTCTATTCCTTCAGAAAGATCGCTTACTTGCATTTTTTTATTGAGGTCTTTGAATTTATGGAGCCAGACATTCTCAAACTCTACACCTATAGCAAAATAAATATCTGCTTTTGCAACATCTTTCATCTGTGAAGGTTTAGGTTCATAGGTATGAGGTGAGTTACCTGGAAGTACCATGAGCGTAATATTTACTTTATCTCCACCGATAGCATGAACAAAGGTTTTTTCAGGAAGAATGCTCACTATAGTATTGATCTTGGCAAGGATTAATGTATTAAGTAAAAGTAAAATGAGTATAATTTTTTTCATAGTGCAATCATAGCAAAATAGTAATGAATATGTTATGATATAATTATAAACACTCTGTTTGATAAAAGGATTTGTATGGTCACAAATGAAAGAAGACATAATACTGATATAGCATTTCATGAAGATGAAGTAAAATTAGCAAAAAAAATGATGGATACTTTAAGAACGACGATGGAGTTCTTATACTATCTTGTTGACCATCGTAATAAAACTTCTTTTACTATGATTTTGATCTCTACGGAGGGATTAAAATTAGATACGTTACTTCAAAAATGGAAACGTCAGACAGATATCTTGTTTGAGATCGATAAAGTAAATAATGTCTATGTTCTTATCTGTCAATCGACCGATCGTGAAGGGGGTAAAAAATATGCAGAAATTCTTTTATCCAATATTCACATGAATGGTGGAAACTCCACGTACTGTGTAGCATCAGAACTACAAACAACAGGACATACGATACAAGAAGTTATTTTTAAAATGGTAGAGAAATATATGCTTGCAAGACAAGATAAAGATGAGAATCAAGTATTTTTTACCAAATTAGAGAAAGAGAATCGTACCTCTTTAGACAATATAACCTATAAATGATCGAGCAAGAGAAAAACCTACAAAAAGCAAAATACCTTTTAGAAGAAGCAGATGCCATTTTCATTACTGCTGGAGCTGGGATGGGTGTGGACTCCGGCTTACCTGACTTTAGAGGAGTAGAAGGCTTTTGGAATGCGTATCCCAAAGCCAAAGAACTAGGACTTAAGTTTGAAGAGATGGCAAACCCTGAGTGGTTTGAAAATGACCCCAGATTGGCTTGGGCATTTTATGGACACCGACTGCATCTTTACCGTGATACCGTGCCTCATGAGGGATTTAAAGCACTTCTTGAACTATCTAATACTAAAAAATATGAAAGCTTTATTTTTACTTCAAATGTAGATGGACAGTTCCAACAAGTAGGCTTTAAAGAAGAGAGAGTCATGGAGTGTCACGGCTCTATTCGTCATCTGCAATGTAATGATAACTGTCAAGGAATGCTTTGGAGTGCAGATGATACATTTGTTGAGATAGAGGAGGGGTTTAAAGCCAAGGAACCGTTACCCTTGTGTCCATTTTGTGGGGCTGTTGCCAGACCCAATATTTTGATGTTCGGTGATTTTGGCTGGGAGTATGCAAGAACAGACGGACAACGTGAAAGACTGGTGAAGTGGATGGATAGGATCGAAGCTGAGGGTGGAAAACTTGCCATTGTAGAGATGGGAGCAGGTACAGCAGTACCTACTGTACGTAATACTTCCGAACAAATAGCCAAACGTTTTGATGTCCCACTGATACGTATTAATCCTCGTGAGAGTTTTGGGGCAGAGGTAGGACTATCTATGGGTGCTTTGGAAGCATTAAAACTGATCAGGGATGTGTGATATCCATCTTTTTGTCATAAACCTCTGTTTCAACACTGAAGAGACCAAGTAGCGTATGAAAAAGATTGTCTTGTGAATAGGCTTTATTTTTATTTTGAGCTAATTTTTTTACATCTATATTTTTTTTCATTCTCTCTCCAAACCACAGAACAGAACCTATATGTGTTTGTGCATCAGGAGCCATAAAATAAGGCAGCCCATGCAGATAAACCCCATTTTCACCCAAGCTTTCTCCATGATCACTCATGTAAAGCATTGCTGTTTGATGTGACCCTTCATAGCCTTTTAAAAAGTGGATCACTTGTGATAGAAAGTAGTCTGTGTATAAAATAGCATTGTCATAAGCATTGGAAATCTCTTCTTGTGTACACTTTTCAAGCTGGTTTGTTTTGCAGACAGGTATGAATTTTTTAAATGTGTCTGGGTATCTCTTATAGTATGCCGGTCCGTGATTACCCATCTGATGCAGTACAATAAGAATATCTTTACCCTTTTGAGCTTTGATATAGCTCTCTAGTCCTACGAGCATGCCTTCATCTCTACATTCATCTGTATCGCACAGGGTATTGTTCTGAGGTGTTCTGTAATCTTCATACGATACCCTAAGTGCTACACCTTTTGAGTCAGAATTGTTATCTCTCCATAAAATAGATATCTTTTTAGTATGCTTAAGTATATCCAATACATTTTCATGTGTGATTCCTTTTTTGTAACTGTAATCCTCTCTATCAAACAGGGAGAACATACAGGGAACAGAATCTGCAGTAGAGGTACCGCAAGAGAACATTTGGTTAAAGTTGATGATATCCTCTTTTTCAAGGAGTGGATTTGTTTTTTTACTGTAGCCGTTCAAAGAGAAGTGATCAGCTCTGGCAGCTTCTCCTACAACCATGATAACAAGCCGAGGGCTACCTTCTGATCTTGTTACTTTTGCATCTGTACCTACCGGTGCTACAACAATTGGACCACTGTTGTATGTTTTGCTGATATATTTACCTATGGAGTATATCCAGTAGGTAGGGTTGGTTGAATATCGCAATGGTTTATGCTCTCTGGCAAAAGAGGTATAGTGTTTACTAAAGAGAAAGATACTCCCTGTGATGAGTATAACAGAGATAAGTATTACTTTCAATTTAGAGAAGATCTCAGTTTTAAATGTTTGGTATTGGATGGGTGTTCGATAAATTAGATATGCGGGTAATATCCCAAGAAAAACAAAATAAAGTACTTGTTTGAGGGTTAAGAGATCCATAGATTCACTTATATTGGTCTGAAGCATATTGCGTATCATGCTGTCATCTATGATGACGTGATAACTGTTCATAAAGTAGTTGGTCAAAGAGGAGATCAGTAAGACGATGATCAAGAGAGGTTTTGTTGTCCATTTTGAACTCACCAATGTCAATACCAGTGTGGTAACGGCAAGAAGGACAATACCAAGAGAGAGAAGAAATCCAATATTATTCCATGCCAAAGGGTACACTTCCAATGTGTTTTTGAAAAATGTATAGTTATCAAACAGTAGAAGAAAAATAGCTGTAGCTATGATGAGCTTTGTTTGTGTGAAGTGTTTGATGGGTTGATCCTTGAAATTAATAGTGTGAGTATATCAAAAATCTGTTAATGAAATATAGAAATGCATTATTTTTGTTATAATCTTTCATGCGTTGTTTTTCCTGCTCAAAATTAAGTTTTACTATCATCTGTAAGCGTTGTAAAGAGGAACTTTTCGTACCCACGGTAACGACAAGGCAAATAGGTACTTTAGATGTCATCAGTTTTTTTAAATATACCACACTTGAACCGCTCTTGTTGAGTAAGCACAAACCTGAAGGTTATCGTATCTATAAAGCATTGGCTGAGATGACGATGAAGCCGTTTATCCAAGAGTTTGTAGAACATGATGAGGGAGAAGTGTATGTGGTTGGTGTAGATGAGCATGTTAAGAGCGGGTATTCTCATACAGCACTTTTGAGCCAAGCGATGAAAATGAAATATATTATTCCCCAACATAGCGTACTCATGGCAAGAAACCGCGTGAATTACTCAGGTAAACCCTTACAGTTCAGGCTGGACAACCCCCGTGATTTTGTCTATAGCGGTAAAAAAGGGGTGGATGTCATACTGGTTGATGATATTATCACTACAGGTATCACCCTTCAAGAGGCACAGAAAGTACTCATAGAGAATGATGTAAATGTCTTATTTGCCTTGACTTTGGCAGATGTGGAAGAGTAGAATAGGATATGAAGAGTAGCATTTACCATATTGTACTGTTAGATCTTTTATGGGCATGCATCCCTGTGGTGATCATGATGGTGATCTACATACGTTGGACAAAGGACCGTATCACGCTGCCTTATGCCTTGCTACGTATGTTATTACAGCTTATTCTAATAGGTTACATCCTCACATATATCTTCACTTCCCATTCATCATATTTAGTAATATTAATTCTCTCCGTGATGCTTGTTGCTGCCAGCATCATCGCTTTAAGACCTATGCAGAAAAAAAATAAATCACTTTATCTTTATGCTTTTATCTCTATCTTTGTTGGTGGTATTTTTACCTTAATGATGGTGGTATTTGGTGTACTGGATCTAGACCCTTGGTATGAACCAAGGTTTCTCATCCCTCTGGCAGGGATGATTTTTGCTAATGCAATGAATGCAGTAAGTATTGCTGCAGAGCGATTTGAGAGTGAGCAAGAAAGAGAAAGTACGTATGTAGAAGCACGGGCTACCTCCTATAAAGCAGCACTGATCCCCATCGTCAATGCTCTTTTTGCCGTGGGACTGGTTTCACTTCCGGGGATGATGACAGGACAGATACTCTCAGGTATCGATCCTTTGATCGCTGTACGATACCAGATGATGGTGATGTTGATGATCTTAGGAAGTGCCGGTATTTCAGTAGCCATCTATCTATGGCTTTTAAAACGATCAGATCTTTCCCTCTAAAAAGTGTGCAAAGATCTCTGTGACAAGTTTGATACGCTCTGAAAAACTTTTCTTTGAAGCTCTCTCATGCACAGTATGATCACCGTCACCGTAGGGTCCCCATCCGTCAAGAGTTGCTACACCTTGTGAGGCTATGATGTTGGCATCACTGACTCCACCGCGTTTTTCAGTAGGAAGTGTGATGTTACAGAGTGTATTGATGTGCTCTATGAATGTCTGTTGTGCAGGTGAGGGCTGCATGACATCTCTTTGGATGCCTCCTGAGAGTCTGGACTCTGTACCCTCTACATAAGAGGTTGCAACGATCTCATCAATGGCTTTGAGGACTCTGTCTCTCTCCTCAGTATTGGTATAGCGCAGTTCAAATGTAAGATGTGCTTTTGGGGAGATAGTATTGGCACCGATCCCGCCTTCTATTTTACCTACATTGACCGTAGTCTCTTTCTCCAAATTCGTAAGTGCTACAAGTTTTTGCAGTTTGAGGGCTGCCTCAAGGTTGGCATCTGCACCCTTACTGTAACTGTTGCCTGCATGTGCTGCTACTCCCTCAATATCTATGAAGAAAGTACCGACACCTTTTCTGCTGATCACCACTTCATCATGAAGCCCTGCTGCTTCAAAGACCATGCAGTAGTCATACTCTTTTGCCAGTTTTGCAGAGAGATGTTTGCTGTCATCACTGCCTGTCTCCTCATCGCTTACCAGAAGAAAGTCTATATTGTGTATCTCACCATATTTTTCATAAGCATTTCTCAGTGACTGCAGGGCTACGTAATTACCGCCTTTCATATCACAAACCCCGGGGCCGTAGATCCACGCTTCATCTTCTGTGAAATGTTCAAAAGTGTTAGGAGGGAAAACGGTATCAAGGTGTCCAAGCAGGAGAAGTTTTTTACCTTCTTTACGGGAAGAGGTGAGATGCAGGTGATCTCCGATCTCCTCTCTGGGGTAACGTTCCAACTTAAAATTCAATGCCTGCATCCAGTAGGCAAAGATCTCTCCGTTCCTGTCAACACCCTCTTTATTTTTTGTCCAGGAGTTGATCTCTATGATGGATTTTAGTTCATTAAAGTTTTCTTTAAGCATAATAGCCTCTAAAAGCCCTGAAATAGGGGGAATTTGTGATGATTTCTCTGAAGTTATTTTAATTAAATATAGTAAAATAAGAGATTAGTTTTTGGAAAAAGTAGGTTGAATAGGGTAAAAGTAATAATATAAATTGTGTGGGAGTGAGGAATGGGTAGAAAAATAGGTATGTGGCTCTATAGCAACAGCGGTGGGAATAAGATAGAAAAAAAGATCGTGAAGCGGTTAAAAGAGAGAGGGATTGAAACAGTTACGGATATTAATCTGCGTAATGCTATTGCAAAAAAAGGGCATATTTATCACGGTAAGATGAAATTAGATGAACTGGATCTTTTTTTCTCCTATAATGCAGGGGAACAGACACAGTATCAGACATTTCTCTATCAGGCACTGAACCGTGTTATTCCAATGATAAACTCTTATGATGCCTTTGCTCTGACTGAAGATAAGTTTCAAACATCATTTCTTCTACAGCAACACGGCATAGCAACACCGGAATTTCAACTTTGTCACAGAGATGACTCTAAACAATTGGGGAAGATCATGGATAAGTGGTCCAAGATGGTTTACAAACCAACTGATGGTTGGGGTGGTGTAGGGCTAACCAAGATCGAGAATCAGGCAACACTTGATATGCTCTTACCATTCCTTAACCAGATGGACTTACGTTTCTTCTATGTAGAGAAATTTGTAAAATATGACAATACAGATTTTAGAGTGGATATTGTGGATGGAGAGTTCGTCGGGTGTTACGGACGTAAAGCTTCTAAGACAGATTGGCGTACCAATGTCACCAGTGGAGGGTCTGTCTTTTTGCGTGAACCGGATGATGAAGTTATCACCGTAGCAAAGAAAGCAGCCAAAGTGTGTGGCACAGATATCGCAGGTGTAGACATTATTTATGACTTGGAGAGAGAAGAGTATGTGGTACTAGAAGTCAATGGCATACCGGCTTTTGCAACACCGGAGCAGGAAAAGATGGGACTAGACTTCAATAAGAAGAAGATAGAGCTTATTGTTGATATGATCGATAGAAAAACAAAGAAGTAATTATTTGGATTATTTTACAACACTCTGGCACGATGCAAATGGCAAAGCCACCCCTACGGGGACGGTGCATCGTTTGTTGCATTGTAAGATAATCTTTTTTTAGACAATATAAAAGAGAAAAGGAAGAGGAAAATATGGCAAAGAAAAAAACAAAAGAAAAATTACCGAAAATTGGGATGCTTTATCTTGATCACGTACTAAGATTTTTTGATAAATCGAACTTTAGAGGATGGCCGGATAAGATTGAAGAGGTAGTCTATCACTGGAAAAATGATAAAGAGCGTTTTGTAAGAGAAGTAAAGCGTAAGAAGATCGATATCCTCATTGGGAACATCCCTGCAACAGCGTATGAGACGTTTAGAGAGATCGCCAGAGAGCTTCCCAATGTGCAGTTCATCCCTTCTTTAGATACACAGTTCTCAAACAAGTCAAAAGAGAATGTCACACGTTTTGCATGGAAGTACGATATACCCATTCCAAAAACATATATTTTCTATGACAAAGAGAAGGCAGATAACTTCATAGAGACTACAGAGTTCCCCAAGATCATTAAAAAATCTTATGGCCCTTCAAACTACGGCGGGTACTTTGTACATAAGGTAGATTCTAAACAAGAGGCTAGAAATCTATTGGCTCAGAAAAAGTACCATCCTGCATACTTTCAGGACTTTGTACCTATGTCAGCAGATGTGCGAGTAATGCTCATAGGTCACAAGCCTGTGTGTGCATTTTGGAGAAGACCGCCTGAAGGTGAGTGGCTGACTAATACTTCTCAGGGGGGAAGTATGGACTACATGGATGTACCCAAAGAGCTGCTTGACCTTGCTGTACAGGTCTCTAAAAATGCCAATGCCGAGTACTGGGCATGTGATATTGCAGTGGGAGAAGACGGTAAATACCGCATCTTGGAGTGTGCCACAGCCTTTGCAGCTTTCCCGTACATTAGAGACTGGATCGGGCAGTACCTCATGTGGAAATTCTCTAACGGAAGATTCCCGTTACCGAACATGCCTCTTTACAATTGGGAAGAGCTAGGAAAGATGGATGCTTCCGTGCTTAGAACACTGCGTTACATTACTTTTGGGCGGTACACACCAAGTTATGACGGTGCCTATTTCCTCGATAAAAAAGTAAGGGAGACAGATGAGGGTGAGATGTACCTGCATGAGCTGGATGCACTCTACCCGATACTTCTTACAGAAGACAGAACCAAAGAGGAGTGGGCAAGTGAGCAGTGGAACTTTCAGGACAACTATGGACACACGGTAAGAAAAGTACATGCAAAGTCAAACCCTAAGCCAAAATCCGATGTTGTCTCCTCTGATGAGAGTGAAGAGTCTACACTTATCTTAACGGAGAAAAAGATGAAGAAGATCCTTACAAAAGTAGAAGGGATCGGTAAAAAGAAATCTGAAAGCCTTATTGAAGAATTGGGTGTAGATGGCTTGGTAGCAGTACTTGAAGAGGCACCTGAGAAACTCAAAGAGAATTTCTCATGGCTTAAAAAGAGAGTGCTTAAAGGTATTATGGAGCAGTGGGAATCATTTAAAAGTAAGCTTTAAGAGTGTATAACTCCACAAAATAATTATTATAAAAGAGAACATTAATCAATGAAAAACCAATATATGTCTTATGAAGAGAGTCTTAACTTCCTTTATGAGATGGAAAAACAGCATTCGAATTTAATTAACATTATTAAAATTGGAACAACCTATGAAGGCAGAGACATTGTCCTTGCCAAAATATCAAATAATGTAGCAACTGCAGATGAAAAACCCGCGATGCTTTTTACTGGAAGCATCCACGCCAGAGAGTGGGTAGGTCATGAGTTGGCTTTGAAGTTCATAGCGCATGTGGCTGAGAATCAAAACATAGATCCACAACTTGAAAAGAACCTGGATGAAGCAACCATTTACATGGTTCCGTGTCTCAATCCTGATGGATATGAGTATTCACGTAAGCACTTCTCTTTTTGGCGTAAGAATAGACGTAAAAACCATGATGGAACAATAGGGGTAGACCTTAACAGAAACTTTTCCATAGGCTTTGCCAAACAGTCCAATACAAACTCCAATGTTTACGGCGGGGAAGAGCCTTTCTCTGAAGCAGAGACCAGAGCCATCAAAGAGTTCGTCGATGCACATGACAATATTACCATAGCACTGGACTACCACTCACAGGGGAATGTCTTTTTCCCTGCACACAAGTTTACACATGAGGCAGAATTAGACGGTACAGACATGAATGTACTTTGTGCCAATATGAATGATGAATTCGCCAAAGTGACAGGTAGAAAGTATGGGATCCACAGAGGGAAACCGCCTGCACATCTCATAAGTGGATCGGGTAGGGAGTACTACTACTCTAAAGGGATCATTGCAGTAGTGGTTGAAGTAGGAACAAAAAATATCCCTGATTACATGAAAAGTATGTCTGGGAGTATCAATGAAAATATCCCTGCACTTCAACATGTCTTTTCTGAAGTGGTGAACTACTCAGAAGCTGCACCTAAAAGGGTAGATGAATTTACCATAGAACAAAGAGATGCAAACTGTGTCACCTTGATATGGAAGTATGAAGAAAGAGATGATATCTTCTTTGAAATATACCGTAGTACCAAAGATAAAGATGCCTGTAATGAACGTACCAAAGTAGGCATAGCAGGTGAGAACCGTTTTACAGATACCGACCTTGAGAGTTCTACCAATTATCACTATACCATCAGAGCGGTCAATAAAAATAGTGGCTACAAGTCATCATTTGCACCCGTGGTCAAAGTACGTACGGGGCTTGAAGATGATGAGTTCTTTAAATTGATCTTTGCAAACAAAAACGGTACAGGATATGTGGGTGAACATACACAG
>Ga0256827_10001906_pt1 | contig 13476 bp, 12 predicted proteins | sample CV84metaG_FD_185977 | JGI IMG/M metagenome (GOLD analysis project Ga0256827, IMG submission 185977) | Hydrothermal vent microbial communities from East Pacific Rise, Pacific Ocean - CV84 | ecosystem: Environmental > Aquatic > Marine > Hydrothermal vents | place: Pacific Ocean: East Pacific Rise... | reverse complement strand
TTGGTATATTTATGTCGGTAATTTTCCTTGATAGATTTTTTATTGAATTTATCAAAGAAAAACAGGTTGATTTTGAGGTAAATATGTTTTTAGATATGGGGCAAATATTGAGTATCCCACTAATTTTAGTAGGAGCGTTTTTTATTATCAGAGCTTTTAAAATAAATAATAATTAAATAATCTTCAACAAGTTTTATTGAGAAAATTCTATTAAGGAGCAATTCTTGAAAATTAGTTTTTCAACAAAGCAAAAAATCGTACTTTATAAACAGACACTAATTATTTTTTAATCCATAAATTTTCTGTAAACAATTTCTAAAAACATTTTATGATTATGATTGTCAATATCCCAATCAGTAATTTCGTTTAGTTCTGCTATAACAGTATTGATATCGTTTGTGTTATCTATTTTGTCTATACAATTATTAAACTTATTGTTGTCGCCTGCAAATATAACACTAATAAAACCTATTCTTTCGTTAATACTAATTGCTGACTTAACATCGCTAATTGAAGTAAATTGCATTTTAGAAGCCAAATTACTGTCATTTTTTATACTTTCAAAAATATTAACTAATGGCGATTTTATAGATTTATCAATATTGATAATCTTTTTTTCGATAATTTTAGTTTTTTCTTTTTCAATAATAGGTGTTTCCTTTGGCTCAATTACTTCTTCTTTAGTTTCTTCTACAATTAAATCTTCTAGCTTTTCTTCTGTAACTGTTTCAGAAACAACATCTTCTTGTTTGTTTTCAGCAACAATGTTTTTGTAAAATTCTTTAGCTTCTTCTGGAGCATCGTCTGCTTTTTCTATAAGCTCTAACTCAATTTCTGGTTGCGAATTATCTTCTGTTTCAATATTGGTATCTACTTTAACAAAATTTTCTTTACTGTTTAAATCAACAACATTATTATAAGATTTAAGCATTTTGTACTTTATTAAATCAATATCAATATTCGGTATTTCATCGTAAGATTTTAAACCATCTATAATATCAATAAGAGATTGTAATTCTTTTTTAATTTCGTCGAGTTTATTGCTAAGTATATTCATATATTAAAAATTAATCAAATAATTTTGTAAAGATAATGATAAGAAAATAATTAATAGAAGTTCCTTTTATTTATTCTTGAAAAAATCTATTTTATATCAATTATCATTAAACAGAATTTTTATTTCTTAAAATTTAGTAATACCTTTGTTTTGTAGCAAATTAGCACTAATTTATAATGATTTTTATTGATGAAGTTTCTATTTAACATATTTATATTTTTATTATTATTAAGTTCTTGTACCGATAATAAAGCAATCAAATACAAGCCAATTGGATATTTTTCGACTAAATATACACTTAAAACAGGAGCTCCACGACAAGGGACTTTGGTGCCAAGTTCAACCGGAGTAATTATTTTAGATATTGAATATACAAAGGCTTTAACCGAATTAGATGAGTTTGAATATATTTGGGTACTCTATCATTTCAATAAATCGAAGGGTTGGGATTTAATGGTAAGACCACCCGAAAGTCATCATGAATTTGGACTGTTTGCAACACGTTCGCCACGTCGCCCAAATCCTATTGGTTTATCGCTTGTGAAAGTGGATAGCATTGTTGCCAACAAAATTTTTGTAAAAGATGTTGATGCTTTTGACGGAACACCTATTTTAGATATTAAACCTTTTTTGCCAAGTGTAGATTTTGTGAAAAGTAAGATGAATATCGAAGCAGAAATACATTTGGGACATCATGATGAAGATTTTATTAATGATAGTTTAGTTAAAGAATTTGTTTTAGGAGAAGAAAATGAGTGATAAATTAGAAAAACCAAGCGAAGATTACAAAGCAAAAATAAAAAAAGGATTGGAAAACGTACGTCCATTTTTACAAGCCGATGGGGGCGATATAGAATATGTCGATTTAACCGATGATTATACATTGGTTGTGAATTTATTAGGAGCTTGCGGAACTTGTCCTACAAGCATAATAACACTAAAAATGGGAGTAGAAAAATACTTAAAACAATATTTTCCTGAGCTGAAAGAGGTTGTTAATTCTACTGATATTTATTAATCTGAAATAAGCATGAAAATCACAAAAGAAATAAAAGAGTTTTTCGAGCAAGTGCCTGTAATGGCACTTTCAACAGTTGACGAAAACGGAGTGCCAAACGTATCGGCAATAGCATCAAAAAAAATTATTGATGATGAAACAATATTAACAATAGATACTTTTCATAAAAAGACACTGCATAATATCAAACAAAATGGAAATATTGCACTTGCAATGTGGAAAGATAGTGTTGGCTATCAAATAAAAGGGAAAGCAATACATTATACCAAAGGCGAAATTTTTGAAAAAGGGAAAGAGTGGATTTTAACTTTAAAACCACAAAAAATAGTAAAAGGAGTTATTTTAATAAAAGTAACAGATATTTATTATTTAACGCCAAACTACGATTTGGCAGGCGATAAGATTTAACTTAAATCTTTAAGCAGTTCCTTAGCTTTTTCTTCATTATTAATATGAACATAAACGGCTATATCGCCAAAAGCGAGGTATGACGAATCCTTTTGATTTAGAATTACAGCTGTAATTCCATTGTCTTTAAGAGCTTCAATAGCTATATCTGCCAAATATGCTTTGTTAAACGATTTTGCAATTACCCAGTCTTTTTCCATAATTTTATTGTTTAAATATATCAATAATGCTTTCGCCTTTTGTTAAATGATATGCATTTATACCAACAAGTTTCGCACCCTCTATATGTTGTATACTATCATCAATAAAAAGAGTTTCATTAGCAATTAATTTGTTTTCATTTAATACCATTTCAAAAATTTCTTTGTTAGGTTTTCTTAAACCTACCACATGAGAATAATATTCTTTCTCGAAGAATTTTTCTAAGCTATTTATATTAAATTTTTCTTGCAATTGTTTTTGATAATCAATAAGATGTATTTCGTTTGTATTGCTTAAAAGGAACAAACGGTATTTGTTTTTTAATTTGTTTAATAAATCTAAGCGTTCTTTAGGAAAATCTAATAACATAGCATTCCAAGCTTTATCTATTTCTATATCAGAGATATTTATTTTGCAAAGTTCTTTAATCTTTGTTCTAAAAAAAGCAGGAGTAATTTTTCCAACCTCTAAATCATCAAATAAAGAAATTTGATTAAATTGAGAGTACATCTCATTATAATTTTTAATACCTAGATTTTTAAAGGCTTTGGCAGTTTTGTTATAATCAATATTTAAAATAACACCACCTAAATCAAAAATAATATTGTTAATCTTGCTAATATCTACCATAAATTAAATACTTTTATGAACAAGTACTACTTAAATAATAAAATAATTGTTAAAATTATATTTTTTTTTGCGATTCTATTATGAATATTAGAATTTATTTTATAAATTTGATTTACTACAAATGGAATATATTAAAAGATTAGTAATTAGAGTATTGAATGTTTAAAAATGAGTGAAAATTTAAAGAAAATTTTAAAACAAAACTTTGGCTTTAGTAATTTCAAAGGAAATCAAGAAGTTATTATACAAAATGTGTTGAATGGAGGAGATACTTTTGTGTTAATGCCAACAGGAGGAGGAAAATCTTTATGTTATCAATTACCATCATTAATAATGGATGGTACAGCAATTGTAATTTCTCCTTTAATAGCATTAATGAAAAATCAAGTTGATGCAATGCGTGCATTTAGCACTGATGATGGCGTAGCTCATTTTTTAAATTCATCGTTAAATAAAACGGAGATACAAAAAGTTAGAGACGACGTAACAGCAGGCAGAACTAAATTATTATACGTAGCTCCAGAATCATTAACAAAAGAAGAAAATGTTGAGTTTCTAAAAACAGTAAAAATATCATTTTATGCAATAGACGAAGCACATTGTATTTCGGAATGGGGGCACGATTTCAGACCTGAATACAGAAAAATAAGACCAATAATTAATGATATTGCAAGAAAACCAATAATTGCACTTACAGCCACCGCAACACCTAAGGTACAGCACGATATTCAAAAAAATCTTAACATATTAAATGCCGAGGTTTATAAATCTTCGTTTAACCGACCAAACTTATATTACGAAATACGTCCTAAAAATAATGCAACAAAAGAAATTATTAAATATATAAAAGCAAATACAGGAAAATCAGGTATTATATATTGTTTAAGCAGAAAAAAAGTTGAAGAACTAGCAGAAGCATTACAAGTTAACGGAATAAAAGCTTTAGCATATCATGCAGGAATGGATTCTGCAAATAGATCTCGTAATCAAGATATGTTTTTGATGGAGGAAGTTGATGTTATTGTTGCTACCATTGCTTTCGGAATGGGTATCGACAAGCCTGATGTTAGATATGTAATACATTACGATATACCCAAAAGTATAGAAGGTTACTACCAAGAAACAGGACGTGCAGGACGTGATGGTGGCGAAGGAAAATGTATTACATTTTATAGTTATAAAGATATACAAAAATTAGAGAAATTTATTCAAGGAAAACCCGTAGCTGAACAAGAAATAGGAAAACAATTATTGTTAGAAACAGCAACATTTGCAGAATCCTCTGTTTGTCGTAGAGTAACACTATTAAACTATTTTGGCGAAGAGCTAAAAGAAGAATGTAATAATTGTGATAATTGTTTAAATCCCAAAAAACAATTCGAGGGAAAAGATTATATGCTAACTGTTTTGGATTGTATTATTGAAGCAAAACAAAACTTTAAAGCAAACGAAATTTCTGATATCCTTACAGGACAAGAAACTTCAATAATTAAGACATATAAATTAGACCAAATAGAATCTTTTGGTTTAGGAAAAGATAAAGATAAGAAATTTTGGAATGCCGTTATACGACAAGGTATTATTGCTAAAATTTTAGATAAAGAAATTGAAAATTATGGTATTTTAAAGGTAACATATATTGGTGATGAGTTTTTGAAAAACCCTCATTCTATAATGCTTGTAGAGGACCATGATTACGACGAACAAGATACAGATAAAACACTTAATAGTGCCACATCAGGTGGAGGTGCCGATGCAACACTTCAGAAAATGCTAAAAGATTTAAGAAAAAGTATTGCTAAAAGAAAAAATGTACCACCATTTGTTGTGTTTCAAGACCCTTCTATAGATGATATGGCAATACAATACCCTATTACTATGGACGAATTAGCCAATATACATGGTGTGGGGCAAGGGAAAGCTGCAAGATTTGGAGCAGAATTTGTTTCTTTAATAAAAAAATATGTAGAAGAAAACGAAATAGAAAGACCTTTAGATTTAGTGGTAAAATCTGTTGTAAACAAATCGGGTAAAAAGGTTTATTACATACAAAGCATTGATAGAAAATTATCTTTAGACGAAATTGCAGAAGCAAAAGGCTTAAATTTTGACGATCTTCTTACAGAATTAGAGGCAATTGTATATTCAGGAACAAAATTGAATATACAATATTATCTTGATGATGTTATGGATGAGGATAAGCAAGAAGATATTTACGACTATTTTCTTGAAGCAGAATCAGACGACATAGAAGATGCTCTTGACGAATTAGATGATGATGATTATTCCGACGAAGATATCCGATTAATTCGTATCAAGTTTTTATCTGAAATGGCTAACTAGTAAAGTAATCAGAAAACACATAAAAAACGGTGAAAGAAACAGTTGTAGTTGGATTATCCGGAGGAGTAGATTCTAGCGTTGCAGCCTATGTTTTAAAAGAACAGGGCTATAATGTGATAGGTATTTACATGAGAAATTGGAACGACACTGTTGGTTTAATACAAGGCGATTGCCCTGCAAATGACGATGTTATTTTTGCTAAATTAGTTGCAAAAAAATTAGATATCCCTTTCTACGAAGTAGATTTAAGCAAAGAATATAAAAAAAGAGTTATCGATTATATGTTCTCTGAGTACGAAAAAGGACGAACACCAAACCCCGATGTTTTGTGTAACAGAGAAGTTAAATTTGATATTTTTGTTGATGTAGCAAAAAAATATGATGCAAAATATGTAGCAACAGGACATTATTCCAGAGTTGAAAAAATACAAAATAAAGAAGGAAAAGATGTATTTCGATTATTGGCAGGAAAAGATAATAATAAAGATCAAAGTTATTTTTTATGTCAGCTTTCTCAAAAGCAATTATCTGTTGCCATGTTTCCGATAGGACATATGCAAAAACCTGAGCTAAGAGAATTAGCTCGAAAAGTAGAACTAGCAACCGCCGATAAAAAAGATTCGCAAGGCATCTGTTTTGTAGGAAAAGTAGATTTACCAACATTTTTGCAACAACAATTAATGCCTAAAAAAGGTAAAGTTATTGAAATATCTAAAGAATTTTATAAAAACTATAGAATTAAAGATGATATAGAATCTAAAGCAAAAGCATATTATTACAGAAAATCTGATGGAATAAAAATAGGTGAGCATAATGGAGCACATTATTATACTGTTGGACAAAGAAAGGGCTTAAATATTGGAGGCAAACCAGAACCATTGTTTATTATAGCCACCGATATAAAAAATAACTTAATATATGTAGGTCAAGGAAAAAAACACCCAGGTTTATACAGACCTGCATTATTTATAGAAAAATCGGAAATACATTGGGTAAGACCTGACTTAAGAATTGAAGAAGGAAAAGAAACTTATCTTGTAAGAATAAGATATAGGCAAGAACTGCAAAAAGCAAAAATAATTTTTAATAAAAAAGGAGCTTATATAGATTTTGATGAAGCTCAAAGAGGAATAACTCCAGGTCAATTTGCTGCATGGTATATTAATGATGAGCTAGTTGGCTCGGGAGTGATAAAAGAATAAAAAAGCAGAATGAATAAAGAAAATACAGAAAATATAAATAATAATGAATATCTTTTTAGAAATGCTCCAACACCATTAATTATTGTAGATGCTAAAACAGGTTTAATTTCAAATTTAAACAGTTTTGCAAACATATTATTAAGAGTAAAAGAAAAAGAATTAATAGGAAAAAACATAAACGAAGAAATAATATCAAATAATAAAATATCCTTTTTTGATGATTTAAAACAGGGTAATGTTAAAAAAGACAAAATATATTTTACTAATAACAATGTACCTTTTAAGGTTTCGTCAACTAAAATTGATATTGCAAAAGAAACTTTTTTTCAACTAAATTTAATAAACTATTCTACTGAGTTAAAAAGAGAAGAGAAAGAGCTTAAAAAGAATAAAAAATTAAATTTTTTATATACAATAACACAAAATTTTCTTTCTTTCGATTACAATAACGATATTTTTGAGTTTATTGGAAAATCGATAAGAGAAATAGTACCTAGATCTATTGTGGTTATTAGTTATTATAACGAAGAAGAAAGTGTTTATGTTATAAAAAAAGTTGTCGGTATTGGCAAAAAAGTAAAAGAACTTTCTAACGTAATAGGAGTAGAAGTTTTAGGGCATAAAATACCTGTTAATTATTTATTAAGAAACAAAGAAAATTTTAGTAAACTTATCGATTTAGATAAAGAAAGCAATAAAGTAGATTATAATTTATTATCGAACTCGTTGTATTGTTCTGCACGTAAATTATTTATGGTAGATAGGCATTATTCAGTAGCTATGAATAATGGAGTGGAGCTATTAGGTAATATATCAATTTTTACTAGAACCGATAAACTTGTAGAAGAACCCGAATTGGTAGAGATGTTTGCTTTTCAGGCAGGTATAGCAATTCAAAAATACAATTTACATAACAAATTAATAAAAGCAAAAGAAAAAGCCGAAGAAGCTGACAAACTTAAAACAGCATTCTTAGCAAATATGAGTCACGAGATAAGAACACCAATGAATACAATAATTGGTTTCTCAGAAATGTTGGCAAAAAGTGATATTACCAAAGAACAAAGAACTAAATATTTCGAGTTGGTGTCAAATTCGAGCGATTCGTTATTAAATTTAATAGACGATATTTTAGATATTTCAAAAATAGAATCAGATCAGCTATCAATAATTAAAAGTAAAATTACACCATTTTTATTATTGAAAGAAGTTCAAGTAATATTTAAAAAACAATTAAAAATTGAAGAATCTAAAATTAAATTAGTTGTAAATGTAGATGATGAAAATGAAGATATTGAAATTTATAATGATGTGTTTAGATTTAAACAAGTTGTAAATAATTTAATATCTAATGCCATAAAACATACTGCCAAAGGAAAAATTGAAATAGGTTTTGTGAAAGAAGATAATATTCTTACTTTTTATGTAAGCGATACAGGAAAAGGCATATCAAAAACCCGACACAAAAGTATATTTAAGCGTTTTAATCAAAATGTAAAAGATACTATAACCGGCACCGGTTTAGGCTTGGCTATTTCAAAACAACTTATTGAATTAATGGGTGGTAGACTGTGGTTAGAATCTGACATTCAAAAAGGTTCAACATTTTTCTTTACATTACCAATTGAAAAAAATATAATAAAAAAACCTATAATAAAAAAAGAAACTATTGACCTAAAAAATTGGTCGGATAAAACAATTTTGATAGCGGAAGATGAGGATAATAATTACGAGCTTTTATATGAATTGTTAAATGTAACAAAAGCTAAACTTGTTAGAGCAAGAAATGGAAAACAAGCTGTAGATTATTGTTTAGAGAACACCCCTGATTTAGTGTTAATGGATATAAGAATGCCAATAATGGACGGGTTTACAGCAAGTTCTAAAATAATTGAAATAAATCCTGAAATTAAAATCATAGCACAAACAGCTTTTGCAATGGCAGGCGAAAAAGAAAAAGCAATAAATGTAGGATGTGTAGATTTTGTTACAAAACCATTAAAAAAAGAAAGCTTATTTTTTAAAATTAATAGATTTATTTAGGGTCTGCTGAAAAGCTCTGAGGTGTATTAGATTTTTATTTTCTGAAATGCAGATGTATATATATACCTCAAATTGAAGAAGATAAAAATATGATGTGCCTCAGAGCAAGCATAAAACTATGATTTTAACATTTGTAAATGCAAACTTATAAGCACATATGTTTTAAAAAGTTTGCACTTATAATAGCATGCTTTAGATTAAGTGGCTTTGTGATAACTTGTTATGTGTTTTTCAGCAGACCCTATTTAGGGCATGTCTATAAAGTCAAGAAATTGAACTATAAAGTAGAGTGTCTAGTTTATAAAGTTCTCTAACAAGGCTTGCGTAGGTTGAAAAATGTGAGTTTACATATGTAAATGACCATTTTTCAAACAAGCATAACGCAGAAATCGGACTTTATAGACAGACACTATTTAGTGCTTGTCCATAAACTCAAGTGTCTGGTATAGAAAGTTCGAGTTCAAGGCTTGCGAAGTATTGAAAGTAAAGGAGTTTACTAATGTAAACGACTGCTTTCTATACAAGCATAACGCAGAAATCGGACTTTATAGACAGACACTATTTAGCATATCCTTAATTAATTGTTAATAAATAGGAGGTATAAACTATTTGTATAAATAAAAATATAACTTAAATTTACATCTTTTAATACAAATAATATATGAAATACATATTCACATTAGTTATAATCCTTTTTGTTACAACATCTTACTCGCAACGTAAAGTAAATTATAAACAATTAGAAGCCCAAAAGGGCGTAATGTATGTTATTGGTGAAACTAAACCATATACAGGAAAATGCTTTACTAAATACGAAAGCGGTAAAATAGGAATGGGTGGCTCTTATGCCAACGGCAAAATGGATGGCGATTGGATTTGGTGGTACGAAAATGGACAAAAGAAAAGATATACTCAATATAAAGCAGGTATTAAAAACGGAAAAAGTATTTATTGGTATAAAAACGGAGTAAAAAAATCAGAAATTATATACGATAACAATAGAAATATCAGGCAAATATCTTACAATAAAAAAGGAGAAAAAATATCTAACCCCTCTATGAATAAATTTAGATAAATTGTATATTTTTTTATTAGTTTTGGTAATTTAGTAAATCTTAGTTTTGCTTATCCAAACATATAAATTTTAAATATTAATCTTTTGCCAAAGCTAAAAACTTTATAATTTTACAAAAAAGAAAAAACACAAAAAATAAAGATGAAATTTATAGTTTTAGAAGGATTAGACGGAGCAGGAAAATCAACACAAATAAAATTGTTACAAAAATGGTTTTCAGAACAAAACCTAAAATTTGAGTATCTTCATTTTCCGAGAACAGATTCGCCTTTTTATGGTGAAATGGTTGCCAAGTTCTTACGTGGCGATTTTGGTAAATTAGAAGAAGTAAATCCTTATGTAGTAGCACTTTTATATGCAGGCGACAGAAAAGATGCTTCAGATTTTATTAAAGAAAAACTTAAATCTAACACTTATGTATTGGTTGATAGGTATGTATATTCTAACATTGCATACCAATGTGCAAAAATTAATTCTGCAAAAGACAAAGAAATACTTAAAAATTGGATTTTAGATTTAGAATATAATTATAACCAGATAGTTAAACCAGATATATCTTTCTTTTTTGATGTACCATTCGATTTTACTAAAAAAAGCTTAGAAAATAACCGACAAGGCAACGACCGAGATTATTTGCAAGGCAAAAGCGATATACATGAGGCTAGCTTAAACTTTCAATTAGATGTTAAAAAAGTTTATGACAATTTGCTCGAAACACAAAACGATTTTCATAGAATTAATTGTATTTCTGACAAGAGAGAAATGTTAAACCCCGAAGAAATTTTCGAACAAGTTAAAACTCTCTTAAAACTTCATAAAACAGTTTAAATATGACAAAAATCATAGTTATAACCATGTAGTTATTTGTATAATTACAAAAAAAATAGTTATGAATATTATATTAATTTGTTTAACTTTATTATTTGTATTTTTAATTTTATTAAATTATTTAAAATCAAATAAAAAACCTGTAATTATCACTATAAGCAGGTTATTTGTAGGTGTAGTTTTTGCATTCTCAGGATTTGTAAAAGCAGTAGATCCTATGGGTTCAACTATTAAATACACAGACTATTTTCATTCCTTTGGTTTAGAGTTTTTAATAGCTTATGTATTTCCATTAGCAATAATTTTATCAACAATAGAGTTTATTGTAGGAGTTTCTTTAATATTTAATATTAAAATAAAAATTAGTAGCTTGATAACTCTTTTGTTTATGGTGTTTTTTACACCTTTAACTTTTTATCTTGCAATAGCAAATCCTGTTACCGATTGTGGCTGTTTTGGCGATGCACTGGTTATCACAAATTGGCAAACATTTTGGAAAAATATAGTAATATTAATGCCTGCATTAATAGTTTTTTTTAACAGAACAGAAATTAAAGCATGGCTATCTAAAACAAATGAATTAATAGTTATTTTAGTGGGAAGTGTTGCTGTTATATGGTTTTCGATATATTGCGATCAACATTTGCCTGTTTTAGATTTCAGACCATACAAAATAGGTAATAATATTTCTGCTTTGCAAAAAGAAATTTACGAATTAGATGAAAACATACCAGAAGAAAAAGCCATTTTAGATAGAGTGCCTCAAAATGAAAGACAAGACAGTGTTATAACAACATTTATTTACGAAAAAAATGGTGTTAGAAAAGAATTTATTGATGTGCCCGAAGATACCACTTGGCAATGGAAAGAAACTAAAAACAAAGTGATTAGAGAAGGATATCACCCTCCAATTCACGATTTTTCAATAACAGATTTGTTAGGAAATGATATTACCAAAACGGTATTATCCGATAGTTCTTATAATTTTTTAATTATCTCATATAAAATTAAAAAAGCCGATTTTAACGGAATTATAGCAGCTACAAAACTTGCAGCATCTACAAATTATAAATTTTACTTTTTAACAGCTTCGTTAAACGAAGATATTGCTATGCTAGAGGATAGTTTAACAAAACTTATTAATAATAAAGCTATTGATTATCAGCCTAAACCAACAGAAACCAAAGTAACAGAAACAATTTATTATTACGAAAAAGATGGTGAAACAATGGAATTTACAGCTGACGAAATTCCTGAAGATAATACTTGGGAATATATAGGCGAAGAAGAAGTTGAAAGTATTAAAACTACTACAAATAAGAATTTGCCATTTAGCTTTTTTACTACTGATGAAATAACTTTAAAAACAATAATTCGTTCAAATCCGGGTTTAGTTTTAATTAAAAATGGTACAATAATTAAAAAATGGGCTTATACAGATATACCTAAAAGTGTTGAAAATATTATTTTTGAATAAAGTGTACTCCAAAAAAATAGTTTTTTAGTAAATAGGGTCTGCTGAAAAGCTCTGAGGTATATTAGATTTTTATTTTATAGTTAATTTCCCCTTTTTACTTATTTCATGTTTGTCCTTATCAGTTATAATAAGTTTCCATAAATATATTTCTTTATTTGCAATATTGTTTGAATTGGATAGTTTTCCATTCCAATTTTGGTTAGCTTGCATAGATTTAAAAATTAAATCACCGTAGGCATTGTAGATGTATAAGAAATAATTATACTGTTCAGGGTTTTCAAAAATTGGTCCAAACTCATCATTATCTCCATCATTATTTGGTGAAAATGCATTGGCAATTTGAAATACAGGCTCAATATTTATAATCTTGCTAGTTTCTGATTGACAACCATATTCGTTAATTGCAATAAAACTAACAGTAGTTTCTCCAATACGAGAATAAATGTGTTCTGGGTTTATTTCGTTAGAAAAACACTTGTCGCCAAATTTCCAAATTTGTTTATTGTAATTAAGTCCTTCGAATAAATATCTATTTTCAAAAACAGAGTAATTAAAATCAGCTTTAGGAACATCATATACTGTTATTTCTGTTTCAAAAGAACTTTTTTTAGTGTTGTGTTTGTTATAGCTTGTTAATTTTACAGTGTAAGTTCCAGGTTTTGTATAAGTATGTTCTAATTGGTTTTCAGACGATTTTGCACCATCATCAAAATCCCAAATATAATGTGTATCTTCATTTTTATCATCGGCAGAAAAAATGATTTTTAAAGGCGGACAACCATTGTTAGCCGAAACAGTAAAACTGGCAATTGGTTTGTAATTATCAGTAATATTGTTATCTGTAATAATATCATTTTTTATAATATTGTTATTGGTTTTTACATAAGTGTTTGTAGTGTCTTTATCTATTTTGTTTTTTAAAACTTTGTTTTCAGTTAGCTTAGTGCTATTCATATTATTTACAGGCTGTTTTGTTGTGTTTTCTTCTTTTTTTGTTGATATAATAGGTGTATGCTTTTTAGTATCAACAATAGTTTTTGTATTTTTATTATCCTGATGTGTTATATTAACTATTTTGTTGTTTTTAGCTTTTGTATTAATAAATAAAATTGACAATAAGCTAATAACAACAATGCTTGCAGCTGCAAAATAATACTTAGAGTACGATATTTTCTTTTTTGGTAATTTTTTCTC
>Ga0256827_10001905_pt1 | contig 13480 bp, 14 predicted proteins | sample CV84metaG_FD_185977 | JGI IMG/M metagenome (GOLD analysis project Ga0256827, IMG submission 185977) | Hydrothermal vent microbial communities from East Pacific Rise, Pacific Ocean - CV84 | ecosystem: Environmental > Aquatic > Marine > Hydrothermal vents | place: Pacific Ocean: East Pacific Rise... | reverse complement strand
AGATTTAACCGCAGGTGAAATCATAACTCAAATAGTTTACTTAAAAAAAGAGAATAACATATTAGAAAATAAAGCAGTAAATATAGTTTATATGGGTATGGGTGAACCTCTTGATAACTTTGATAATTTAGTACAAGCTATCAATATTATAGCAGATGAAAATGGACTTGCAATATCTACACGACGACAAACAATATCAACAAGTGGAATTAGTAGTAAAATTGAGAAACTAGGGGAGATGGATCTAGGTGTTCAGTTGGCTATCTCACTTCATGCTGTAGATGATGGTCTTAGAAGTGAACTAATTCCTATGAATAAAGCTTACAATATCAATTCAATTATAGAAGCTGTGAGAAATTATCCAGTAGATACTAGAAAAAAGGTTATGTTTGAGTATCTTGTAATTAAAGATAAAAATGATGATATTAAATCAGCAGATATGCTAGTAAAATTACTTTTGGGTATAGAAGCTAAAGTAAATCTTATCTTTTTTAATCCATTTGATGGTACAAGTTATGAAAGACCTAGTAAAAATAGTATGATAAAATTTAGAGATAGAGTGATAAGCAAAGGTGTAATGTGTACAATTAGAGAATCTAAAGGTATGGATATAAGTGCTGCTTGTGGACAATTAAAAGAGAAGGATTCAAATGGGAACTCTTGATATTATAATGGTATTATTTTTAACAGTAGTATTATTTGGTGGAATGGCAGCTTTTTTTATTTATAATAATAAATAAAAGTTAGATTTATAAAGTTAATATAAATTTTTAGCTCGCTCTTGCTTATATTTTTTAGATTGTAATTTATTTAATTGTTGTAAACTAAGAGGTGTGCCTTTTAGTACTTTACCTTTTAGTATATTCTTATTGATTAGATTTTTATCTAGCATTATTTTATTGTTGTGGCACATTTGGCACGATTTTGCTTTTTTAGTTATGGTGTGTGGTACTTTTGGTAAAAATGCCTCTATCTTATTATTGTCTATTTTATTTTGATCATCTAGTATCATCGTGCCATTTTTATCTTTATAGCTTATACGATATTGAAACATAGGTTTTGCTATCTTTATTTTTCCAAACTCATCATTTACTAAAAAAAAGTTCTCCCACCGTCTAAATTTATAACCACTATACCAAATACCATTTTTTAATTTATTGGTTAGATAGTCAGGCATTTTTGGTTCAATTGTTTTCTTTGATTTTAATGCTTTTTTTAAAAACTTTTCAAGATATCTATCCTCTTGTACTTGTAATCTTTTCCATTGCTTATAGTTTGGTGTATCATCTCTTAATACATTTAGTTCATAACTGCTGATATTCCAAGAACTATGACAACTACTACAAGAGAGATTATTGTGATAGTTTTTATGATTTTGTTTTGATAAATTACTATGGCATGAGGTACAATTTACTTTATCTTCCCATTTTCCCATTTTACTATTTTTATGACAATCTATACAGCTCATACCTTTTTGATAATGTATATCTGATGAGAGATGATGAAAATCTATCCCATAAGGTCTATTGGGATAATAGCCATCTTTTGTAATTGGTGATCTATATGCTTTATCAAAATCATGGGGGAATAATCCTTTATAGTCTGTACCTATGAACTCATTATTGTGGCATTTTAGGCATTTGTCTTGAGTTGGTTTTGCTTTATAACTATCTAATTTATTTTTATGATTATTATGGCAGCTAAGACAGAGATTGTTAGTTTTATTTATTGTTTTACTATTTAAGTGACATTTTAAACATTTTCTTCTTAGAAAATCATCTACTAAATCTGCTGGTTTGGTTATACTATTTTTTGATTGAGGTAATGTTTGTAGAGTAGTATTACTATCTTTGATACCCCAAGTTTGTCTTGTGATATTGATACTATTTTTGAGAGTAAAATGATTTGATTGTTTACATTGATCCATTTTTTTAGGATGACATTTTAGGCAACTATTAGAAACTAAAAGTATAGGTATAATTAAAAGTAATAATTTTATCATTTGATTAGTTTCAAGCTACATTTTGTTTTTTTACTATAAAAAAGTGTTTTACTTTTGTTGTAATCTTTATAAATAGGATCATCCCATTGATCATGGCATAATATACATTTGTAGGCTTCAACTATTTTAATAACTTCATACTTATTAAATCCTCGTGCTTTATCTCTTGAAAATGTTTGAAATTGTTGACCATCTTTTGAAACTAAACTATCAATTGGATAATCAATAGGTAAGCCACTTTTAATAGAGTTGTAAAATGGCTCAAAAGTTATATTACCATCTTTAATATCAAGTATACCAGCCCCTAATCCTAAAGTTTGAGGGTTGATATGACAATCGATACAATCTCTACTATGCTTTTGAGTAGTATGAGGATCCCAAGCAGCGTATGCAAAAGAGTGAAAACCTTCATTAGTAATATTTTTATCATAAATTGTTGTTATCACTTGACATCCTGGTGCTGTTGGCATTATTTTACCATTGTATCCAATGGCAAGGGCAGGGGATTCATAGCGTAAGTAACTTCTAAGCTCTATCCATTTACCTTTAGTCTTTTTGTGTTTTATCCAATCATATTGTTTACTATTTTTAAAATAAACCTCATGACACCCATAACAGCTAGCTATCCATGAGCTATGGCAAGCAGTACAATCGAGTCTTTGATGTATGGCTAATTTATGATAAGGGCTATTACTCATAAGTATCATATCAAAATCTTTTCCATCTTTTTTTCTGTAAAATTTAGTAGTATTATTATCTTTTTGTAGTTGATAAAGTGGAGAGTTTTTTCTTTTAGTAATAGCAATCTCTTTTGGATAGGGCATATTTCCATTGAGGGCTATTAACATACTAGCTAATCCAAAGTTTTCTATTGGCTCAAATTTTGGATCGTGACAATCTACACAAGAGATATCTACACTATCCTCCATGTGTTTATGTTGTTTGCCATCACCCATTACCCCTTTTTCAGTATGACAATCTATACAATCAAGCTTTGCACTTGTATGATGAATATCAGCAGGTAGTTCATAATAATATCTATTCTTATCAATTTTATGAGTTAATTCTCCATTTTTATATGGTGTGCCATACCCTTCTGATTCGAATTTACCAAAATATGATAATCCTATTCGATTTGAACGATTGTGGCATTTTAGACAATTTGATGATGGTATTTTAGTTGTGATATTTTTATGATCTTTATCAATCCCTTTTGTATCATCTACATGATGGCAAGTTGTACATCCACCACCTCTAGGAGTATGATAGTTGGGATTAAAAATAGTAGGATCTTGGTCAATATGACAAGCAGCACAAAGTTTACTAAAATGATCTTCGGCTAATGTTTGATCTTTTGTTGGCTTATTTCTAAGATAGTTGATACCTGTGGTTTGTTCTATAATTTTTGTTTCTAAAAATTGGTATTTAAGCACATCTAACACACCGTGCATATTGTTCATAATACTGTTGTCAATACGATGTGAGATATCATTGTGGCATACTATACATTTAGTATCACTTGAAGTTGATGAGAATAAATGTGTAGTAAAGTATAAGGTAAGTAATAGTTTTAAATAGATCATCTATAATAAATAGTATAATTTAGATAAAGGTATCATTAATTGATACCTCTATACTTATTTTACTATTTTTGAAAATACATTTTTGATCTATCTAATTTATATCCCCATGTATCTTTTGGAGCTGTTAGTTTCCATCCACTTACTGATCTTTGGTGATATTTTTTATCTTTACCACCTTCAAAACCATCAACAACAGTATAAACATTTTTATACCCTTTTTTAAATAGTTTTTTAGAAGCATAAGCACTTCTTGAACCTGATCTACACATCATAATGATATTATCAGATTTTGTTAAGCCTTTAGCTTTTAAAGCTTTTAATACATCTGCTACAAAATGTTTATTTTTTGGAGTATCTGAAAATCTACTTTTCTTTTTATTCCATTTTTTAAAGTTTACAAAATGTACAGGTATATTTTTATCCATAAGGTAAGAATAACCTACATACTCAACCTCTGCTGGTGTTCTAACATCTACAAATAAAGTATTTTTATGCTTTTTAATAAAAGCTGGAACTTCTGCAGCAGTTAGATACAATCCTTGTGGAGTTTGTTTTTTCTTTTTAGATGGCTTGTCAGCTGCCATAACATTAACTGATAACATTGCAATCATTACAAATGCAAATAATTTAGATAAACTTTTCATCTATATTTCCTTTTAATAAATTGGGGCATACCCCTAGTAATAAAATCAATTAATTTTATTACTAGAGATATAGTATCTCTAGCTTAAGGGTATGGGCTGTATTAACAACCCATATCCTCCTCTTCTTCTTCCTCATCATCAGCTGATGGAGCTTCATTTGAAGATGAATTTTCCCCATCATCTTCACTTTGAGCTGGTTTATACTTTGTTTCCATTATTGACTCATAAGTTTTAAATGCCACTTTAGATTTTGGATCTACTTGAATTGCTAATTTTACAAATTTAATAGCACCTTTTAGATCTTCTACCTCTAAAGCATCATTTGATTTTTGTATATAACTCATAACTATAGCGTCTTTTTTTGCTAACATCTCTGTGGCATTACTATTTGATAGGTAAGCTAATATTAATGATGCCATTAATAATACTATCCCTACTGCTGCTGAAATAACTTTCATCTAATCTTCCCCTTTTTGATCTCTAATTGATTTCATTGTATTCATAAATATAGTTAAACCTATACCTATAAAAATTGTGATTATAAGTGAAGTATAGATATCTCCACCTACTAGCTTATCTATTGTTAGTTTTCCTACATTTGATGAGTTTGCAAAGTTAGCTAAACTATCAAAGTTATCAAAATATGCACTCATACCAACCATAACACCAGCTAAAAATACAGCAGCATCTAGTTTACCTGTAGCAAAACCAACTACAGCAGTACCTGGACACCATCCTGACATAACCATACCAAGACCAAATAATGCACCACCTACAAAATATGGCCAGATATATGTTGTAGGTATAAAGATCTGATTAAAATCTAATACACCTTGATAAACAGCTATTGTAAGCAATGTTGCACAAGTTAAAATGGCACTTACCATCATCTGTGATACTCTTAGGTTTCTAAAGAAAAATACAGGGGCTATATGTTTGGATGTACCAAAACCAGCTCTCTCCATAATTACACCAAACATAACACCTATAAGAAGTGCATAAAAATAGTTTTCATTACCACTTAAAGCTCCAGTTGTATATAAAGGATATAAAGTTTCCATCTAGTTTACACCTTTCCATTGAGCTTTGAAGAAATTTGAAAAGAAAAATCCTGCACCAAAAGCTGCTAACATAAATATCCAAGCTCCTACACTAAAAGTAGAAGCACCATCTAGTGCTTGACCACTTGTACAACCTCTTGCAAATCGTGTTGCTACTGCTATAATGATACCACCCATAAAAGCCCAAAATAGTCTTTTAAAAGCAGAGTAGTCTTCACCTCTGTCGATACTTTGTTTGATTCGTCCTGCAAATGCAGCACTAATGTACCCACCTAAGAATATACCAAATACCTCTATTACTGTCCAGTTTGCTAGTGCATCACCATGTTTTAGATAACCTGCTGCATAACTATTAGCTGCAAATGCACTGTCATAAAGATAAGTAAGCTGTGCAGTTACTCTTGCAAATGCACCACTAGCACCCATACCTTGACCTGCTATCATAAAGCTTATAAATAGTGCGATACCTAAAATAATACCTGCAAATATTGGATTCCAATACTTGTTAGTTTTATTGTTATCTTCCATAAATTCTCCCATTTTTTAATATAAAGCAAAAAAGGGTAATAGTATAAACTATTACCCTCTTAGATTAGCTTCTCTTAAGTAAGTATTAGTGACTTTTACTAACAACTACCAGCATTTTAAGATTGATTACACAAAATCTTACAAATTGCCATATAACACAAGTTCTCATAGATTTTGCAAACTTACCTGGTATCATAGTTAAATTAAATGCTTCACTTTTTGCAAAGTTTACTTCTTCTTTTTTCATAGTTTTTCCTTTTTAATTTATTGTAATATTTAACAAATGATGAAGATCTACTCTAAATCAAGGCAAAATTTTGGGAAGTTTACTTGAAGTAAATGACCAAGATTTCAACGCAGAGTTAGTGTAGATATTTATCATTTTATTCTGGGATTAGAGTCCAACCTGGCTTAAGCTTCGCTTTCCAGATAAATAGATGATGTAGTGTATGCTTGATCCAGTGACCAGCAAGTCCAATCTCACCAAATGTATACTCAGTATCTCTACCAGTTCCTGGGTATTTATCAAAATCAGGAACAACAGGATAAACAGTCATAGCAGCAGCAGTACCATTAAATAAACCTTTACCAGATGATGCAACACATGCAGCACCCATATCAGCCATACTAGCTCTATGTAGTTTTGTTTTCTCTTCACCTTTAGTCATAAGATCACAAACACTATGTGCTACTGCTTTACCGATGATACCAGAAGGCATACCAGTTCTTGGAGGTGTAGGATTGATCACTGTTCCATTTACAGACTTAGCTGGTTTTGAAATAAGATGTGGTGGTGCAAATGCAATACCAGCAGCAAATATATTTTTATATGAAGGAGTTTGGTAAGTTTCAGGCCAATCTGATGCTTTCCACTCTTCATAAGGTTTAGCAGTATAATCAGCATCAACTTTCATAAATCCATTTGGAGCAAATAGTGTAGATGTGATATCTTCGCCAGCTTTATCATAAGCTTTTAGTCCAACACCAGCAAATGGTGGGATAAGCATAGCAAAATCAAAGTTCTCTTCACCCATTGTACCATCAAGTAGTTCATACTCAAGTTTACCTTGCTCTACTTTATTTACATGTGCTCCGATTAACCATTCGATATCTCTTTCAGCATAAAGTGACTCAGCAAATAGTTTAGAAGATACTACATATCCTCCAACTTTCATATGAAGTCCACCCATACCAAAGTCACCTAAAAATGACTCATTTGATATCCATTTTATCTCTAACATATCTCTAACACCAGCTTTTTTAGCTTCATGTTCGATATTGAAAATATACTCAAAAGCAGCACCTTGACAAGTACACATACCATGACCAGTACCAATTAAAAGTTTTTGTTTTTCACCTTTTTTTGCTTTTTCAAAGATCTTTTCTAACTCATGAGAAGCATGAACAGCATGATCTGCAGTACAAACTGAAACAGTATGATTTCCCATTTGACCATTACCATCACCAAGTCCTGGAGTTGCATCAAAGTTTAGTTTAGGACCAGTTGCATTTACAAGATAATCGTATTCTAACTCTTCTGTTTGACCCATCATAGATTTTGATGTATGCTCCATAGTTATAAATGGTTTATCACTACCATTTTTACCTTCAGGATTTATAGATACTGCTTTTGCTTGTTTGTAAATAATACCTGCTTTTGAGTATACAGGATCTAAATCAAAAGTAACTTCCTCTTTTGACATTTGTCCAACACCAACCCAAATATTCGATGGGATCCAGTTCCATTTTGCATTTGGAGTTACTACTACTACCTCATGATCTTTACCTAACCATTTTCTTGCAAATGTTGCAGTAGTGTGTCCAGCAACACCACCACCTAATACAATTAATCTTGCCATATTAATTCCTTCATATTATATTTATAATCATTAATACAATTAATGATTTGTTATGAGTAAGTTTATTAGAATTAGATTTAAAGATTGCTTAATTTTGCATTATTTTTAGTTATGAAAACAATAATACTGACCAATAGTCAGTATTATAAAACATTGTAGATTGTAGCTTTTTGATTAGCAATAGCTGTATGTAGTGTAAATTCATAAGCATCTTCATGATCTATTTTGATACTTAATTGATAATTACCATCTTGTGATAGATCTCCCCATGAGTCAAAACCTATAAGTTCATCTTCACCTTCATAATTATATCCATCGAATTTTTCTGTAACTATATCTTTAAATTGATTAAGATCACAATCTTTAATAGTTGATAATCTTTTTATCACCTCTTTTAAAGTAACTCTAAATACTTTTATTGGTTCTTCGTCAAACATATTTTATCCTTTTTTTGAATTTTGAGGTAATTTAATAGTAGATATAGCCCCATGATTTGTATTTTGAATAGTTAATACACCATTGCAGTGTTCTTCTATAATAATTTTACTCATATAAAGTCCAAGTCCTGTACCCGTTTTTTCTTGTTTTGTTGAAAAATATGGATCAAAAATATTGGACATAATATTTTGAGGTATTCCATTACCATTGTCTTCTATATTTAAACACAGATGATTTTCTACTTTATAGGTTTTAATTTTTATGCAGCCATGTTTTTGATTATGTTTTAGTATAGCTTCTTTTGAATTTTCTAGTAAATTAAGTACAACTTGTTTTATCTCACTTGCATAGGTAACTATCTCATCATTATCAATTAAATCAGTTTCAATGGTGATACCTTGATTTGTTAGTCTATTTTCAATAATATCTATTGTGGTTGTAATAATATTAGTAAGTGTTGTTTTTTCTTCTTGTTTATGTTGTCTAAAAAAATTACTAAAATCATCAATCGTAGAGCTTAATTGTTGAGAAAAATCGGATATTTTATTTGATAATTCTATAGCAGTTTTACTATCTAGTTTGTTGATCATAGCTTTTAGATTAATAGTTGAACTTGTACTTCCAATTGCTGCTAATGGTTGCCTCCATTGATGTGCAATCATTGATATCATCTCACCCATTTGTGCTAATCTTCTTTGTTCGACTATTTGAGTATCTTTTTTACGATTTTTTTCAATCTCTTTTTTTACTCTTTCTTCAAGTTCTAAATTGTGTTTTTCTATAGTTAGGATAAATTCTCTAGTTTTTAAAGCTGAAATTATTGTTATAAATAATTTTGCAGAAGTAAGTTCAGTTTTCTCTTTATAGTCATCAATATCATAATCAACAATAATATCTTTTGGAGGATACAATCCTGGTTGACCAGTTCTCAAAATAATTCTTACATCCTTATTTTTTAGATCTTCTCGAATTTTTTGTACTAAAATAAGTCCTGCATCGTCACTTTCCATTACAACATCTAACAAAATAACATCTATATCTTTATTATTTTTTAAAATTTCAAGTGCTTCATCTACACAATATGCACTATGAAAAATAATCCCTTTATTTTTATAGTCAAATTTCTTTAAGACACTTTTAGTAATAGTATGAACCTCCTCTTCATCATCTACTATGAGAAGATTCCAGCTTTTTGTAGATAATACTTTTTTCTCTTTCTTTGCAAATTTCATTATGTTATAGCTTTCGCATCCTTATTTCTTTGTTGTTTGAGTTCCATATCAATATATTTATATTTTGGATTATGATGCAACTCTTTTTTATTTAGTGCTATAGTTATTCTGTTTGAATTTTCTGGTTTATATTCATAAATATTAAAATTATTAAAATAAATTGATAATCTTACAGGGGTAGCTATAGAATAAGTTGTGATTATAGCATCATCATTTAATATAAGGCTTAGAGATTTAAAATAGTTTTGAGTCCATAACTCTTTATTAACATCACTACTAAAAGCATCTTGGTATACAATATCGAATTTGATAGAAGAGTTACGGATATATTCTACAGCGTCACCATTGTAGATCTCAATTTTACAATGATCATCTTCATAATATAATTTAGTTGAAAGTTGATAAATAATATCTTTTAAATAATCAAACTCTTTAGGGTAGGTAAAGTATTGCAATGATTCTAAAAGCTCTTTATCAAATTCTGGAGAATAGATATTGACTTTGATATTTAGGTTGTGTAGTTTAATAAAATAAAGTGTAGCTAAAGTATTGTACCCAAGTCCAAAACAGATATCCAATATATTAAGCTCAACTTTACCGTTGTGGTAAAGTAAAGCAGGTTCTATATGCTTTGATATTGATTCATTTAATGCTCCAGCTTTTGTACTATGGTAACACTGGTCAAATTGTTTTGAATAAAGGGTATATGAGCCATCATTTGTATCAATGAGTTTAATATTATTTACCTTTAAATTCTTTTTCATTTGCATTTGTAACAATATGTTTTGCAATTTTATCTGTTTGTATAGCTATATTATATGTTTCAGATGCAATTGATGCATTTTGTTGTGTTTGTTGGTCAAGATTATTTATAGCAACATTTATCTGTTCAATACCATGAGATTGTTCTTTTGATGATTTTTCTACGCTAGTGATAATATCAATTGTTTTAGTAATATTATTATTTAGCCCGGCATAACCATCTATCATCTTATCTGCTATTATTTTACCATTGTTTGCTTTATCAGTCGCTTTTTGTACTAATGCTTTTATTTCATTTGCTGCATCTGCACTTCTTGAAGCCAAGTTTCTTACCTCTTGTGCAACTACTGCAAACCCTTTTCCAGCTTCACCTGCAGTTGCTGCTTCAACAGCTGCATTTAAGCTAAGAATATTTGTTTGGAATGCAATTTGATCAATAACAGTAATAGCATCATTTATAGCATTTACCTCTTCATCAATATCATTCATAGCTATAGTTGTTTGATTTGCTAACTCATTTCCTTCATTTGATGATTTTGAAAGTTGAGAAGCATATCCTGACATCTTTACAATATTATTAGTAGTCAATGATATATTTGTAGTTACTTCTTCCAAAGCTGCTGATGTTTGCTCTAATGCTGTAGCGGCTTCGTTTGAATTGTTGTTTAATTGATTTACATTGTTTAATAATATTGCACTACTTTTATCAAGTGTCAGACCGTTTTGTTTATTTTCAACTAGCATAGATGTGATAGCATCTCCTAATTTATTTACACCATTTGCAAGTTCTAGTAGATGTTCTTTTGTCCCTGATGTACCAACTTTATTCATATAATTGTTTTGAGAATACTCTTTTAATACCTTCAATACATTGTCGATATTTGTTTCGATATTTTCACCCATCTGATTTAAAAGTCTTGTAAGCTCTTGTAATGATGGATTTGATGAAGTTGCATGTAGTCTTTGTGACAGATCACCCTCTTCAAATTCTGCTAAAAGATTTATTGTGTCATTGATAACTTTTCTATCTTCATTGATTGATTCTTGTGCTTTTACAATATGTTCATTTACAACTCTTGACATAATACCTATCTCATCGTTTGCTTTATCTTCAAGTAGTTCAACTGTTGTAGTTTCTCGATTTAGGTATCTAAAAAAGTTTAATAATCCAAATTCAAATTCAGCTATTGGTTTTACAATTGCTTTATTAACTATCATACTATTTATGATAATGATAATAATAACAATCACAATAACTTCAAGGATCAATTGCAATATGGTAGAGTTAATCTTATCTGAAGTTATAGATCTCATACTTGCAACTCTATCCTCAATATCATCAATATATGCACCAGTACCAATAATCCAATCCCATGATTCAAATCTCTTTACATAAGACATTTTTGGTTGTGGTTTCTCTTTTCCTGGTTTTGCCCAAAAGTACTTTACTAACCCTTCATGTGCTTGTGTTTGACAAACTTTTACCATCTCATTGAATAGATATGTTCCATTTGGATCTTTTACTCCTGATAAGTCTTTACCATTTAGAGATGGTTTAATAGGGTGCATTAACATTTTTGGTTGAGAATCATTTATCCAAAAATAACCACTTTTACCATATCTTAATTTTTCAATAGCAACTAAAGCTTCTTTTTTAAGTTCAGCAGTTACATCATCGATATATGCACCTGTTCCTATTATCCAACCATAAGGTTTAAATGTTTTTACATAAGATATTTTTGGTAACTTTTTACCATGAAGATTTTGAGTATATGAAACAAATCCTTCACCTTGTTTACCTTTTTCTACAAATTCATCCCAGTGTTTTACACCTTTTTTACTTTTACCTATAAGAGATTTTTTTAACGGGTGCATTATTATTACAGCATTAAAATCATTGATCCAAAAATAACCATTTTTACCGTATAAACTATTTTTAACTACATGAATAATTCTTTCTTGCAACTCTTTTTTACTTAGTTCATCTTTGTGTTCTTCATAAAGACTCTGAATTACATTAAACAATTGAGATGATCGTTCTTTTAACTTTTTTTCAACTTCTAGTTTAATTTTGTCTTGTGAACTTCGTTGATAGTAGGCATCTACAGTACTAAGTGCTACTGAAACATAATTTTTTAGTTCATTTGATTTAAGTTTATATGCTTCACTTTGATAACTTTCAATATTTTCTTCAGATAAAGTTTTTATCGTAATGATAGATTGAATAGCAACTAATATAGCTACAATAATAACGGAACTTAATATAATAGTAAGCAACTTTGTTTTGATCGATAGGTTGTTGAACATTTTTTCTCCTAAATAAAAATAATTTATTATGTTATAAATAATTCTTATATTTGTTATAATTGGATTATATCATAGTAAATCCTTTTCTAATATTAAAACTCAATATTTATTAAACCTTAAATTAAAAAAGTAAACAAATATTTTATATTTTAGATTAAAATTTAATTAATCTTAAGCAAATATGTCTTATCATAACAGCTTATTATAAAAGGAGATTTTATGCTAGATATAAGTGGTAATGAAATTTTATTAGATACAAAAGCTTTTTTGGTATCAGAAACAGATGAAAAAGGTATCATAAAATTTGCAAATGATGATTACTGTAAATATGCACAATATACATTAGAAGAATTAATCGGACAACCACATAATATAGTGAGGCATCCAGATATGCCAGCTGCTGCATTTAAAGATCTTTGGGATACTATAAAATCTGGTAATAAATGGAGAGGTTTTGTAAAAAATAAAGCAAAATCTGGTAAGTTTTATTGGGTATTTGCCACGGTGTACCCTTTTACATCTTGTGATGGCTCTAAGGGTTATATCTCATGTAGAAGAAAAATATCTGATCTTGAAGCAAAAAAATATGATGCATTGTATGCAAGTATGAGGGGATAATTATGATAAAAAATTTAAAGATAAAAAATAAATTAGCAATATCGGTAATAATTCCACTTATTACAATTTGTATAATGGCAACATTGGTGATAACAGATATAGTTTCATCAAAGCAACAATATGATGAGATGAATCAAATAGTTAATCTGAATGTAAAAATATCAAAACTTATACACGAAACTCAAAAAGAGCGTGGAGCTACAGCTGGGTATCTTGGAACAAAGGGTAAAAAATTTGGTGATAAATTACCAATTCAAAGAAGATTATCAGATGCAAAAATAGCTGAACTACAAGAGTTTATTAAGAATTCTGGTGTTAAAGAACTTTTAATTGATGGTACTGATAGATACTTTAATAAAGCTATGAATCAGTTAAGTAGACTATCATCAATGCGACAAAATATTGATGGGCTTAATATTCCTATAAAAAAAGCTATTGGGTATTAT
>Ga0256827_10001904_pt1 | contig 13481 bp, 11 predicted proteins | sample CV84metaG_FD_185977 | JGI IMG/M metagenome (GOLD analysis project Ga0256827, IMG submission 185977) | Hydrothermal vent microbial communities from East Pacific Rise, Pacific Ocean - CV84 | ecosystem: Environmental > Aquatic > Marine > Hydrothermal vents | place: Pacific Ocean: East Pacific Rise... | reverse complement strand
TAACATTGAGAAAAAGAGTGCTGTTAATAATTTTCTTTTGTACATCTTTATATCCTTCTTTTATTTGAGTTTTAAAGTGTAACAAGAAAAAATGAGGAGAAAATGAGATTTGGATTAAAATCAGAGAAGAGGGTTATAATTCCTCTTCGTGCCACTCTTGGGTATTGCACTCTCTGTATGATGTTAGACACTGGTCAATATGGTATGACCAGTGTATGACAATAGGGTGGATGGTTACACTTTTATCTGTTTTGGTGTAGACATCAACGCCTAAGCGTACCCGTTGGTATTCATGAAACTGTTCTGAAAATGAGATAAAAAGTAGATTTGCACCCGATTTTTGATGTACTCTATTGTTGGCAAGTTTTGCAACCATATTGAGAAAACTTGTTAATATCAGTCCACATCTTGGAATAATTTTTCCATCATCATTTACAAAACCAACAGCAAGATCATGTTTGTACTCATCATCTTTTAGGTAGGCTTTACCATCAATGGTTATAAAACTTTCAGATAAGTTTTTATTACGTTTTAGGGCTTTGAATGCTCTGTTTTTCAAATTTCGTTCTGATATAAGTCTAACCGACTCTCGGCGAATGTATTTTTGACCTTTTACCAGTTCATTAATAAACTCTTCTGACTCTTCACCATTATTATCATCTAAATTATTAAGAAGCAGTGTTGGAATGATTCTAAATTTATGTTGATGCTTTTTTATTATTTGACCACAAAGTTCATTGGCAAAACGCATGTTCTTTTTTGCCCACTCTCTATTTTCATTTTGAATAGGAAGGGTAAAGTGTGCAATCTCCATAACAATAACGGTTGGCTCTTCACTGCTTTTCAGTTGTCTATTGATAAGTTCTAATAAATTGTTTAATTTCTTTTGAGACCAATCTTTGTAAGAGAGTCTTGATGGAGTATATATTTTTTTATGAATTGGTGTATTACAAACTTCCATAGGTTATCCTTTTAAGTTTTCATACCAAAGTTGGAAAATAAATATTCTCCATAACTTGTATTTAAAAGAGTCGTTACCTTGATAGAAACTGTCTCTAATCTTAATTATATTTATAGTATAAAATATTTTATCTTTGTTTAACCTTTGTTCATTAATCTGTGCATAGACTAGCTCTTTAAGCTCTTCTCTCATCCATTGTGAAAAAGGAATATCAAAACCACTCTTTGGACGGTCCAGCAGAGATTTTGGAATATATTGATGGGCTATCTCTTTTAGAATGTACTTTTTAATACCATCTTTTATCTTAATTGAACTGGGAACCGTTGCCATATAGGCAATAAGTTTTTCATCTAGAAAAGGGGTATATAGAGAGATATTTTGGCTTTTCATTGCTCCATAGCTTTTAACCAACTCTCCATCAGTCATGGTTGTTTTAAAGTATGTACCAATAATCTCATCAACTGTCTCTTGATAGCCGTTAAACTCTATTTTATCAAAAGTGGTGCTTATTGGGGTTGTGTATTCTCTAACCAAGAGTTGTAGCTCATCTTCTCTAAATAGAATATTTCTCGCCTCTACTGTTTTAGGAATATTTTTAGAGGATAAAATTTCAAGAAATTTCTTATATTTTGTTGCAAAATTATGAATATTATTAAGATAGGTTATTTTTTGAAGAGGAAGTTTTTCTAATGGATAGATTAAACTTTTTCTTATACCATAGGGAATAGAATGAATCTTTTGAAAAAATGCTGTATCATCTGCTGTTGCAAAGACTTCGTCACCTCCATCTCCGACAAATATATTCTCTATACCATTTTGTTTGACCAGTTGGGCTGTTAATACGGTGGGGGTTCCTGCATATTCGGCAAAAGGTTCATCGTAAATTTTAGAAAGAGTTGGAATGGTATCTAAAGCATCTTTTCCTGTAAAGTAGTGTTCATGATGTTCCGTACCGATATGTTTGGCAATTTTTTTTGCATCAACTGCTTCATTGATGCTCTCTTCTTTGAAGCCAATGGTAAAGGTATGGAGCTTTTTAGGATGTCGCTCTTGTAGTAGAGCTGTAATGGTTGAACTGTCATAACCTCCACTAAGTGAGAGGGCAATGGAGGTATTTTTATCGATAGGTACCTTTTCTATAGATTTTTTAAGCAGTTGATGTGCCTTCTCTATAACAGCAGATTCTAAAGAGAGAACTTTGGGTTCTTTATAACACTCTTCAAGTCTCCAGTAGCTCTCCTCTTTTGACTTTTTTTCTATTAAATTAAAGTTTCTGAAGTTTCCTGATTTTATTTTATAACACCCTTTTAGAATAGTATTGGGTTGAAGAATAGAGCCAAATTGTAGATAAGAGGCTAAACTTTGGGGATTAATTAATGATGTAAATATGGGCAGTTTTTGAAATTGAGTGATTCTATTTCCAAAGATAATGATATTGTTAGATTGGTAATAGTTCAGAGGGATTTTGCCTACTTTATCTTTAATGAGTATGAGATTTTTTCTTCTTTTATCAAAGATTATTAGGATAAATGAACCCTCTACTTTTTTGATAAACTCCACACCCCATTTCCTGTAAGAGGCTTCGAGTAACTCTATGGTAGAAAGAGAACTATTTTCTTTATTTAGTAATTGTGAGAGTTTAGAGGGGTTAGAGATATTTCCAGAGAGAAAGAGAAAGCTATTTTGATAATTTAAACTGATAGAGAATGGATTTTTATCATAGGAAAAAAATATATTAAAATTTGAAAATTTCTCTTGATATATGGTTTGAACAGTATCTTTATCTGGAGAAAAAAGCTCTTTTGTGTAGTCTATAAATCCAAAAAAATTTTGCATTAAAAATCCTTTATAGTAACAATGTTAACATAAAAAAGCAAAAAGTAATATAATGAAAAGCTTAAGTATGTCATACTCTTGTAGAAATAGTTTATATTATAGGTATTTTTTTATAAAGTAAAATTAAATTATAATATAAAAAATAAAAAAAGGTTTTTATCGTATGGCAACAGATACAAATGCAGATATGTCACATCAAAATGGTATTGTATATCAGTTTGGAGAGTTTGTTGATTCTCTTCAAAAAAATGGTCTTTTCTCTACTGCTAGGAAAGTGGGACAACGACTCTATTATAAATATAAAAGAGTTGATTTCTCTACGCAAAATATCTATGATTTAACCAGAGTAGGGAATTATGAAAACCATGGTACAGCTTTTGTCTCTACCTCTAAAGATTTTTTGAAAAGAGTTGTTGATGATTTAGAAAAAAGCATTAAAAAACCCCTAGTAAAAGAGCTTTTTGTCGATTATGGTAGTGGTAAAGGCTCTGCTATTATTCATGCAAGAGATATTGGTTTTAAAGAGGCTATTGGAGTTGAGTTTGCTTTGGAACTACATGAAATAGCAGAGTCTAATATTGAAAAAATGAATTTAAAAGGTGTGCAATCTGTTTATGCTGATGCAACAACCTATCCCTTACCATTAGATGCTTCTGTTGTCTATCTTTTTAACCCTTTTGATGAGATTGTAATGGGTAAGTTTATAGAAAATATAGTTAAAGAGAAAGAGAATTTTAAGGGAGATGTCTACTTTATTTACAAAAATGCCTCTTGTGATATTTTAAAAAAATATCTGGAGTTTATTGATGAGATAACCTATCCTAGTGGTTCAACAGCACAATTTTATAAATTGTGATATATAATATATAAAACTAAGATTATATTTATATATCTAAAAACATCTATGTTTTATTATGTTATAATATAATATGTTGTAAAATGTTTTTGTAAGAGTCTCATTCTATTTAGGAGTATTATGAATATATGGTCTAAAGTTGTAAACAGTTCAGAAAAAAAAGTATTACTATCTAATTTTCTAGCCTTGGGCATTGTTCAAGGATTAAATTTTTTATTACCACTTTTAGTTATTCCCTATCTACTCTATGTTTTGGGTGTTGAGATTTTTGGTCTGTTGGCAATGGCAACAGCATTCTCTACCTACTTTATGATTTTAAGTGATTATGGTTTTAATGTAACAGCCACACGAGAGATTTCTGTCTATCGTGACTCTTCAGAAAAATTAAATGAAATCTTTTCGGCAGTTCTTTTTATAAAAATCATTTTAATGCTTATTGGCTTTTCTATTTTACTTTTGGCTTTGGCTCTATTTGATACTTTGGGAAGTGAATCACTTATCTATATTTTAACTTTTGGAATGGTAGTTGGACAGGTACTTTTCCCGATATGGTTTTTTCAAGGTATGGAAAAAATGGGCTATATCGCTATTTTAAATATTGTGGCAAAACTCTTTTTTTTAGTGGCGATTTTACTCTTTGTAAAAGAGAAAGAGGATGCCTATTTAGTTCCTCTTTTTAATAGTTTAGGATTTATTTTAGTGGGTATTGTTTCACTTTTTTATATTTATAAACATTTTAATATTCGTTTTGTTTGGCAACCTTATTCTGTTTTAAAAAGATATTTTTTAATGGGTTGGCATATATTCTTATCACATATGGCTGTTTTATTTTATACCTCTAGTAATATCTTTATTTTGGGTCTTTTTACAAATCATTTGGTTGTTGGTTACTATGCCATTGCAGATAAAGTAATCTCTGCACTGGTGAGTTTAGGAGATATTTTGAATCAAGTATTTTTTCCCTATTTATCTAAAAAATGGGAAGAGAATCGACAAGAGTATTATCAGCTCTTTTATAAAATTTTAAAATCAATCGTTCTTGGTATGGGTGTTGTTACCCTTATTGTTGTCTGGATTTCATCGGATATTGTACATCTTCTTTCTAATAAAGAGATAGAGATAACAACTGAACTTTTACAGATTATGAGTTTATCTATTATTCTATTTCCTTTAGGAGGACTTTTTTCTCAATCCTTTGTAACTCAAAAGCATACAGTTTATGTGAGTAAATCAACATTTTGGACATTGCTTGTTAATGTTCTTTTTGTAGGGTTACTTGTTCCTCTTTATGGTGTTTACGGATTGGCGATTGCTGTTGTATTGGTTCAGGTATTTCATTTTTATTTAAATTATTTATATTTTATCCGTTTAAAGAGGAGATTAGCATGTGTGGAATAGTCGGTTTTTGTGATTTTAGAAAAAAGAGTACAAAAGAGAATTTAAAAGATATGATGGATGTGATTACCCATCGTGGTCCAGATGCCAATGGGTATCTTTACCATCAAGAAGATAATAAAATATTGGCTTTGGGACATAAGCGATTATCGATTTTAGATTTATCTGATGAGGGTATACAACCTATGAAATTTGAACATTTAGAGATGGTTTATAATGGAGAGGTTTATAATTTTAAAGAGATTCGTCTAGAGTTAGAGCAGTTAGGGTATAGTTTTCATTCAGATAGCGATACAGAAGTTATTTTAAAAGCTTATCACTGTTGGGGGTTGGCATCTCTAGAGAAGTTTAATGGTATGTTTGCTTTGGTCATTTTTGATAAAAATCTTGAAGAGTTAACACTTATTCGTGATAGAGCAGGAATAAAACCCCTCTATTGGTACTATAAAGATGGACTTTTTTTATTTGCAAGTGAGTTGAAATCGTTTCATCAACATCCCCATTTTAAAAAAGAGATAAACCGAGATGTTTTGGCACTCTATTTACAACATGGATATATTCATCAACCATACTCTATATTTAACTCAACTCAACAGCTAAGTTCAGGAGAGATTTTACATTTAAATCTAAAAACAGAGGCAACAAAAATATCAAAATATTGGCGTGTTTCAGAGTGGTATGAAAAACCTCAATTGATTTTAAGTGATGAAGAGGCGATTAATCAGACAGAAGAGATTCTAAAAAAAGCTTTTAACTATAGAATGGTCTCAGATGTTCCTGTGGGTATTTTTTTGAGTGGAGGTTATGACAGTTCATTGGTAACAGCACTTCTTCAGTCAGATAGAGAGGAGAAGATTAATACCTTTACCATTGGATTTGAAGAGAATGGTTATGATGAGTCTCCTTATGCTAAAAAAGTGGCAAATCATCTGGGTACACATCATACTGAATATTATTGTAGTCATAGGGATGCGTTAGAGATTATTCCCAAATTGGCAGAGGTTTATGATGAACCTTTTGGAGATGCCTCTGTTATTCCAACGATTCTTGTTAGTCAATTGGCAAGAGAAAAAGTAACCGTTAGTTTAAGTGCAGATGGTGGAGATGAGATATTTGCAGGGTATGATGAGTATCCGAGTACTTTAAAAATGCAAAAGAACTTTAATCGAATGCCCAACTCTATTCGAAACTCTTTCTCTAATATGATGGAGAGTATTCCCCCTAGTAAAGTACCGTTTCATCACTATCTATATAATTTTGAGACACGTTATGAAAAAGTGAAAAATCTTTTAAAAATTCAAGACTGCGCACAGATGCTAAAGTACCGTTCTGAACAGTTTACTCAAAAGCAACTGGATAAGCTTTTAACCTTTAAACCAACATCTTTAGTAACTGCTTTTGATAGTGATATTTCAAAGATTGATGACCCTATTTCTCAAATGTTAATGGTCGATTATCAAACGTATATGTCTGCCAATATTTTAACCAAGGTTGATAGGGCTACCATGAGTGTAGGACTTGAGGGAAGAGAACCATTTTTAGATAAAAGCATTATTGAGTTTGCTGCACAGCTTCCTTCTCACTTTAAATATCGTGATGGAGAGCAGAAGTGGATATTAAAACAGATAACCCATAAATATCTGCCAAAAGAGATGATGAATCGTCCTAAAATGGGATTTTCTCCACCCATTACAGAGTGGTTTCGGGATGAACTTAGATCCTATTTTACACACTATTTAAGTTTTGAACGTTTAGAAAAAGAGGGCTATTTTAATGCAACAGAGGTGGTTCGTATGAGAGATGATTATTTAAGTGGTAAAAATGTGAGTGTTAAGAAGTTGTGGTTTATTCTTATGTTTCAGATGTGGCATGAGAAGTGGATGTAGTTATGTTAGAAATTTCTTATAATATTAAAGGTTTACATCTTGTCGAACTTTGGTTTAGTTCTAATATTCCTCTGGAGCGTTTCTCTCTTTTAAAGTTATGTTGTTATCGAGATAGCAGGGTAAATAGAGATACATTTGGTTTAAAAAAAGAGGAGAAATATACACTTGTTCATGACTTAACGCTATCTCAAGATAGTCTATTTTCAACATTTAAACCAAATGTTCGTAATGAGATACGGAAACATGAAAAGATTAATAACTTTTTTTATCATGCCAATTTTAATAGTAAATTACTTTTTTTAAATTTTTATAAAAAATTTGCAGAGGCTAAAAAATTACCTCATCTTCAAGAACATTCTATTGCAAAATATAAAGATAATCTCTTTTATGTTCATGGAACATTAGAGGGAAAGTTAACCAATTTACAAGTTTATCTTGTTGATAAAGAGAGTGGTATTGTACGTCTTTTACACTCTATTAGTACGCTTTATGAAGAGTCTGATAAGCAAAAAAAAGCAAAAATAGGATGGATTAATCGTTATCTTCACTGGTATACGATGTTGTATTTTAAAGCAGAAAATTTTAAAATTTTTGATTGGGGTGGTTTTAGTAATAATCCAAACTCCTCTTTGGCAGGAATTGATAAATTTAAAGCATCATTTGGTGGAGAGCAGATAAAACTTTATGATTACTACACCTTACCCTATTATTCTATGAAGCTCTTACAAGAGAGGATATTGTAATGGCACATCAAAAATTGGTTGGTCTCATTCATGAGTTAACAATGGGTGGTGCAGAACGAATGATGGTTAATATTTTAAATCATTTTTGCACTCAAGGAGATGATGTACATCTTATTATTTTTAAGAATATAGGTACGCTTAAAAAATTACTAAATCCAAATATTACCATTCATGATTTAGAGACAGCGTCTGTAAAAAAGGGGATGCCCAAATGTTTAAGAGAGATATATCATATTGCTCCGAATAGTGTTTTTTCAGGTATTGGGCATTTGAATATCGCTTTGGCTCCATTTATCCCTTTGATGAGACTGCTTCTTCCTCAAACACGGTGGATTTCTAGAGAGACAAACATTGTATCTTTACAAAATCAAGAGGAGAAATATCCTAAAGTTTTTAATTATCTTTACAACAACTCCTATAAAAATTTTGATGTAATTATTGCTCAATCAGAAGATATGAAAGATGATTTAGAAGTAAATTATCCTTCTACAGCTTCGAAAATATCGTTAATTAATAACCCTGTTGATATAGAAAAAATAGCACAACTGGGTAGAGAGGATTTAGAGTATACCTTTAAAAATAGTGTGGTTAATTTGGTCTCTGTAGGAACATTACGTGAACGAAAAAGACAAGATTTACTTTTAGAGACAGTCGCACTCTTACCTGAAAATTATCATCTGGTTATTGTTGGTTCAGGAGTAGAAGAGCAACGTTTAAAGCAGTTGAGTCAAGCGTTAAAAATTGATAAACGTGTAACTTTTGAGGGACATCAAACCAACCCTTACCCCTACATGAAAAAGGCTGATTTATTTATCTTGACATCAGAGCATGAAGGGTTTCCTAATGTACTGTTAGAGTCAAACAGTTTGGGTACACCTGTTGTTGCATTTGCTTGTCCAGGAGGTATTAGTGAAATTATAGAAGAAGGGATTAATGGTTTCTTTGTGACCAATGGAGATACAACGGGGTTGGCTCATAAAATCGAAGAGGCTATTCATTTAGGATTCGATAATGATTTGGTTGTTCACTCGGTAGAGCGTCGCTACTCTAAAGAGATTATTTTAGAAAAGTATGAAAAAGTTTTCTATAATAAAGAGGTGGCAGATGCAAAATAGAGAAAAATTTCCAGTGGTATTTTTAATTAATTCTCTTTGTGAAGGGGGAGCCGAACGTGCAATGCTTACCCTCTCTAAGGAGTTTTTATCTCAAGGGCATAGGGTTACAATATTGGCATTAAGTAAAAATAACTTCTATCCTATTCCACAAGGGGTAGAGATGGTTTATCTTTCAAAGATGAGTGATTCTCTCTCGGGAATAGTTAAGATGCTCTATATGCCTTATCACGCTTGGCGATTACGAAACTATGTTAAAAAGCAGAAAGTGATGTTGGTTCAAAGTTATCTTTTTCGAGCAAATTTTGTTAATTTAATCTCTGGTTTAATCGGGTCTACTCAAATTATTCAGGTGGTTAACCGTTCTGTTGTATCCCGATTTTTCTCTGAAGGCATCTCTGGTAAAATTAATATTTTTCTGATGCGTCACCTCTATCCCAATGCCGATATGATTGTTCATATATCAAAGCAGATGAAGAGCGATTTTAATAGATACTTTTTTACAACAAAAAATGAGCAAGTTATCTACAATCCTTATGATATAGAGTTTGTTTTAAACCAATCAGATGATAGGGTAGAAGATTTTACTTTTGAGAGTCATAAACGTTATCTTATTACAGTAGGAAGACTTATTCCTCTAAAGCGTTTTCAAGATGTAATAGAGGCTTTGAGTCGATTGGATTCAGATATTGAGTTGATTCTTTTAGGTGATGGTGTTGAGCAAGAATCATTGGAAAATCGAGCCATAGAGCTTAATCTTAAAAATCGTGTTCATTTTCTTGGTCAAGTAGAGAACCCTTTTAAATATATTGCCAAAAGTGATATTTTTATATCCTCCTCTAGAGTAGAAGGGTTTCCCAATGTCCTATTAGAATCTATGTTATGTAGAACCGTGGTTATATCTAGTGACTGTTTAAGTGGTCCTAGAGAAATTTTAGCACCTCAAAGTAACCATGCCAAAAGGCTCTCTTCAGGTATGGAGTTAAGTGAGTTTGGTATCTTGTATGGTGTTGCTGATGTGGTTGGTTTAATTGAAGCCATACGAAAACTTTTAGCCGATAAGAGATTAAGTTATGGTTATGAACAAAAGGCATTTAATCGAGCAAAAGATTTTTCGGTAGATGTTATTGCATCCAAGTATAAAAAGGTGTTGGATTATGAGTAGAGGCAGTTTTACAATATCTTTAGACTTTGAACTCTTTTGGGGGGTACGAGCGAACCGAAATATTGAAGAGTATCAAGATAATCTATTGGGGGTTTATGAGGCAATTCCCAAAATATTGGCTCTTTTTGAGAAGTATAATATTCATGCCACTTGGGCAACAGTAGGATTTCTTTTTCATAAGGATATAGAGGAGATAAAAGATAATATACCGATGGTTTTACCTGCTTATAAAAATGAGAAGGTAGACCCTTATCGCTATTTAAAGAGTATAGATGCTCCATACTCTACAGAATTTTCTAAAATGCACTGCTCCTCTGAATTGATTGAAAAGATAGTTAAAGCAAAGAATCAAGAGATTGGAACGCATACCTATTCACATTTTTTTACCTATGAAGAGCGTTCTAATAGAGAAGCATTTTTCGTAGATATGCAAAAAGCCATGGATGTGGCTCTTAAAGAGGGTTACTCCTTAACCTCTTTGGTTTTTCCTAGAAATCAAGTAGATAGAGAGTCCGTTGAAATATTAAAAGAGTTACCAATTAAAAGCTACAGAGGAAATCCTACACATTGGGCTTATTGTGATGGGGATAAGCCCTCTAAATCGCTATTTTTACGACTTTATCGCTTGGTAGATACCTATTTTAATCTATCGGGTTACCATACAACTGTACCAACTTTATCAGAAGGAGTAATGGAGTTAAAATCAAGCATGATGTTACGACCCTATTTTTCTAAACTCTCTTATTTAGAGAGATTAAAAATTAATAGAATTAAAAAGGCAATGAGGTATGCTGGAATACATGGTGAAAATTTTCATTTATGGTGGCATCCTCATAACTTTGGAACAAACCAAGAAAAGAATTTAAAAAATTTAGAAGAGTTACTTCAATATTTTCAAAAACTTAATTTGAAATATCAGATGGACTCACTTACAATGGATGAGGTAAACAAAAATGTCAGTAAACAGTAATATATCTATAATAACAGTGGCAATTGTACTTAATACATCATGGAATATATATAATTTTCGTTTGGGCTTAATGAGGGCTTTACGGAAAGAGGGCTATAGGGTTATTATTATTGCACCTCGTGATGAGTATAGTGAAAGATTAGAGGCAGAGGGGTTTCCCTTTTATGATATAAAGATGAACAACAAGGGGACAAATCCTTTTGAAGATTTACTTTTAATTCGTGATTATTATAAGCTCTATCGAGAGATAAAGCCCGATGTTCTGCTTAACTATACCATTAAGCCCAATATCTATAGCTCTTTTGCAGGTAAAAGTTTAGGAATTCCTGTTATTAATAATATTACAGGCTTGGGAACAGTTTTTTTAAACAACAATATCTCCTCTCGTATAGCACGTTGGTTATATCGGTTCTCTTTACATAAAAACTCGGTTGTTTTTCAAAATAGGGATGATATGAGGCTTTTTTTAGAGAGAAAGTTGGTTAAAGATCACGCTGTTGTTTTAATTCCTGGTTCAGGTATTGATACCGAACATTTTCAGCGAGAGACAAAAGATTCTCAAAATAAAACCTTTACTTTTCTAATGATTGCACGGCTAATAAAAGATAAGGGGATTGAGGAGTATATTGATGCCATACGAATTATTCGTGCAGGTGAATATGGCAATCGCTGTCGTTTTAAAATTTTAGGTTCACTCTATCTCTCTAATCCTACAGCCATCTCTAAAGAGTTATTGGATGAGTGGATAGAGGAGGGAATTGTTGAATACTTGGGTCACTCTGATAGTGTTAAAGAGGAGATTGATAAAGTTGATGCCGTGGTTCTTCCCTCGTATCGAGAAGGGTTATCTCGGGTTCTTTTAGAGGCATCAAGTATGGAAAAACCAATTATTACAACCGATGTTCCAGGATGTAGGGATGTTGTAGATGATGGAGTTAATGGCTACTTGGTTAATGTTAAAGACTCTTTAGAGTTGGCAGAAGCGATAAAAAAAATGGTTGATTTATCAAAAGGTGATTTGGAAAATATGGGTAGAGAGGGAAGAAATAAAGTGGTTAATAATTTTTCTCAACAGCAGATAGTTGACCAATATATGGTGTTGCTTAATCAGATAAAACGAACGCTCTATAGTGAAAAAATTTTTCAATCAAACTTTGTTGATATTTACAATAAAGCACCAATTTAAAGGTTAATTTCTGGTGTGGGGGAGTTTTCCCCACATTTTTAATAAACAAAGAGTAAAACATAGACCCAAAGACCCGTTGTCCCTGTTAAAAAGATTCCAATAAAGGTATAAATCCCCTCTTTTTTATGTTTTATTGAATTTTTCCCAGGTAGATGGTTTTTAAGTGTATCTCTATATGCTACAAAGAGTATTTTTGTCCAGATAATCAACGATATAACAGCAATAATAATATGAAGAATAAGTACCCATAGAGCATAGGTATGAGAGATGTGGCTCTCTTGCATAAAGGCATCGAAGCCACCCCCTAAACGAACACCATACTCAAAATATCCCACAACAATTACTGAAACAATAAAAATAGTAGTTTGTGTAAAAGCATGTAGTCTATAAGATTTTGCTTTTGCCATTGAGATTGCAATTAAAACTAAAAATGGTAAGAGTGCCACAATTATGGTAACAAAATCCATAAAAAAAGGGGCACGTGTACCTAAGAAACCTGATTGAAACATATAATCCATAATCTTTCCTAATATAAAAAGTTTGAGTTGGAATATAACATGATATTCTTAATTCAGGCTCTTTATTATGCAGGAATTCTTAGTTTTTGACCAACAAAAATCTCATTTGGATTTTTAACAATTTCTGGATTTGCCATTAAAATTTTAGGGTAAGCATCAAAATCTCCATACGCTTTTTTAGCAATTTTTGATAAGGTATCACCCCGTTGAACAATGATAATTCTCATCTCATTAGAACGTGTCTCAACCTCTTTTTCAATGGCTTGTGCATAACCAGAAGAGATAGGATAGGCTTCTGTTAAGAGCATATCTAACTGATTTTTTAGCTCTATTTGATTATCTTCTATCTCTTTATTTTCTGAAACGATTACTTTGTTATAGTGGTTACTCTCTGATAAAGTTTTTATATTTACCTTTTTTTCTGAAGAGGATATAAGTTGATTCTCTAATGACACCCCTCTCTTATCGTTGATTTGTGCAACAATTATTTTAACGATAAGTTCCACATCTTTTGGACTTATATTGGTTGTTTTCTCTTGTAGTTGAATACTTTTAGGAAGCATCTCTTCCGAAATCACTACTTTTTGAGTCACTTCTTCATGGCTATAATTTGGTTGGGTTTGGTTGGCTATAATCTCTTTTCCTTCTAGTGAGAAATAGTTAATAAGGTAGATTGTTAAGATACTAAATAGCCCCAACATTAAAATAGTAAAACCTATTTTAATAATTTTTTGAAATGAAAATCCCTCATGATAATCTTCTAGGGTTGACATCTCTTGTTTATAAGTGTTGTAGTAGTCGTTGTTTGTTTTGTTTGAATTGTAATACATCATTTCTCCTTTATCTTTTTTCT
>Ga0256827_10001903_pt1 | contig 13484 bp, 11 predicted proteins | sample CV84metaG_FD_185977 | JGI IMG/M metagenome (GOLD analysis project Ga0256827, IMG submission 185977) | Hydrothermal vent microbial communities from East Pacific Rise, Pacific Ocean - CV84 | ecosystem: Environmental > Aquatic > Marine > Hydrothermal vents | place: Pacific Ocean: East Pacific Rise... | reverse complement strand
CCTGAGATTTTAAGTGAGATTTTTCATGCTTATCTAACTGCTGGTGCTGACCTTATCACTACCAATACTTTTGGTTCATTTTCTTGGGTTTTAGATGAGTATAACATAGGTGATAGAGCTTATGAACTAACAAAAGCTGGGGCTGAACTTGTAAAAAAAGAGTGTGAAAAATTTAGCACACCTGAGCATCCACGATTTTGTTTAGGCTCTATTGGACCTGGGACTAAACTACCATCACTTGGACACATAACTTATGATGAGATGTTTGAGGGTTATACTGAGTTTTGTAAAGCACTTATAGATGGTGGGGTTGATGTTTTCATACTTGAAACTTGTCAAGACCCATTACAGATAAAAGCTGGAATTCATGCTATACAAGAAGCTAACAAACAAAAACAGACTAATATCCCTATTATGGTTAGTGTTACTATAGAACTTAGTGGAAGTATGCTTATAGGTACAGATGCTACCACCATAGCAACCATCTTAGAGCCTTTTGACATACTAAGTCTTGGTTTTAACTGTGGAACTGGTCCCGAACAAGTTTTAAAACATGTTAAAACTCTAAGTGAACTTTGGTATAAACCTATCAGCATTCATTCAAATGCTGGACTTCCTCAGAACCGTGGTGGATATACTTACTACCCTATGAATCCTGAAGAGTTTACAAAACATCAAATAAAGTTTTTAGACTATGATGGTGTTAGTTTTTTAGGTGGGTGTTGTGGAACTACTCCTCAGCACATACGAGAATTAGTAAATGCTACTAATAGTTTAACTCCTAAAGTTGCAACTGGAAGTCATCCAACCTCTATCGCATCACTTTTTAACACAACTCCACTAAAACAAGAACCAGCACCTTTACTTATGGGTGAGAGAAGTAATGCAACAGGTTCAAAAGCCTTTCGTGAACTTATAATTGCAGAAGATTATGAGGGAACTTTAAGTGTAGCTCAGCAACAAGTAAGAGCAGGAGCACACCTTATAGATGTAAATGTTGGTTTTGCTGGGCGAGATGAAACAAAAGATATGAATGAGGTTATGAGCAGATATAACCAAAAAATCGCACTACCTCTGATGCCAGATTCTACCCAAACAAAAGGGCTTGAAACTGCACTAAAAAACATAGGTGGAAAACCTATACTTAACTCTGTAAATCTTGAAGATGGTGAAGATAAGTTTGATGCAGTTTGTCAGTTAGCTAAAAAGTTTGGTGCATCTTTAGTTTGTCTTACCATAGATGAAGTTGGTATGGCAAAAACAGTAGAAAATAAATTAGCTGTAGCAGATAGAATCATAGACTTAGCTACTTCAAGACACGGCATTAAAAAAGAGGACTTAATCTTTGATGTTTTAACATTTACCCTAGCTAGTGGAGATGAAGAGTATCTTGATGCTGGTATAAACACCATAGAAGCTATCAGACAACTTCGCATCAAACATCCTGAAGTTAGTGCAACTCTAGGGCTTTCTAACATATCGTTTGGACTTGATAAAGATGCTAGACCATACTTAAACTCTATGTTTTTACACCATTGTATAGAAGCAGGACTAACAAGTGTTATCATAAATGTAAAACACATCATCCCTATAAATAAGATAAGTAAAGAAGACCAAGATATTTGTAATAACCTTATTTTTAACAAAAAAGAAAATGCACTTTTTGACTTCATAGAACACTTTTCAACAAAAGAAGCGATAGATACAGATGTAGAAGATGCAGAGTATCTAGCTATGAGTGATGAGGAAAAAATCGCAAAACTTCTTATGGATGGTGACAAAGATAGGATGATACCTTTAGTGGAAGAGGCTAGAAAAACAATAGCACCTGAAAAAATCGTAAATGAGATACTTATAGATGCTATGAAAGTAGTAGGAGAACTTTTCGGTAGTGGTCAGATGCAACTACCATTTGTACTTCAATCTGCTGAGACTATGAAAAAAACTGTGGATTACTTAAACCCTTACTTACCAAAGATAGAAAAAGCAGTAGATACAACATTAGCACTAGGAACGGTAAAAGGGGATGTGCATGATGTTGGTAAAAATCTTGTAGATATTATCCTCTCAAACAATGGTTTTAAAGTTCAAAACTTAGGTATAAAAGTGGAACTTGATGATTTTATACAAGCAACAAAAGATGGTCATATCTCTGCTTTTGGTATGAGTGGGCTTTTAGTAAAATCAACACAAGTTATGAAAGAAAATCTTGAAATTTTGAAAGAAAAAGGTATAAAAATCCCTATTCTTTTAGGTGGTGCAGCACTTACTAGAAGTTTTATAGATGATTTTTGTCGCCCTTTTTATGATGGACCAATTTTCTACTGTAAAGATGCATTTGATGGAGTAACTGCCATGAGTCGCATCGAAGCTGGTAACTTTGATACAAACCTACACCCTGATGCCCCTAAGATAGAGAAAAAAGAGGAAAAAGAGTACATAATCCCACCTTTTGAAGAGATAAAGATGCCAAAAAGGGAAAATGTACCAACTCCACCATTTTGGGGAAGAAGAGTTATAACCCTTACAGATGCACAAATAGAGATGGCTTTTGAGTGGGTAAATCATAAAATACTTTTTAAATCTCGTTGGGGTTATAGCTCTAAAGGTATGACAAAAGAGAAGTACCAAGAACAATTAGATAAAGTGGTAAAACCAGCTTATGAAGAGTTAAAAAGAAGATTTTTAGATGAAAAACTTTTTGAGCCAACTATTATCTATGGTTACTATAAATGTAGAAGTGATGATAACAAATTAAACATATATGAAGATGGAAAGATAACTCAAACTTTTGAATTTCCAAGACAGAGAAAGAAACCACACCGTGCTATAAGTGATTTTTTCCATAGTGATAAAGATGATGTGATAGCCCTAACTTGTGTAAGTGCAGGTGCAAAACTAAGTGAGGTTGAGAGAGAGATTTATGAAGCAGGTAACTATACTGAGTATTATCAATTTCATGGTTTAGGGGTTGAGTTAGCAGAGGCACTAGCAGAGATAGCTCACAAACAAATCAGACTAGACTTAAACATAGCAAGTGAAGATGAGGGTTATACTTTGTCAGATGTTAGGATGAACCGTTACCAAGGAAGTCGTTACTCTTTTGGTTATGCAGCTTGTCCAAACCTAGAACTCAATCGCCCACTTTTTGACCTACTAAAACCTGAAGAGTTTGGTATAGAGCTAAGTGAAACTTTTCAGATACACCCTGAACAAAGTACGAGTGCTTTGGTTGTTTATCATCCTAATGCTACTTATTATAATGTGTAGAGTTTTTTTTGAATTATATAGTTCTAAATATTAATAAAACATTAGAATATAACTATATATAAGGAAAATAAAAAATGAATTTACAAGAAGAATACTTTAATAGTTTTACTAAATTAAGTTTTAATATATTAATTAGATGTTTAGAAGAGCAAGGATTTGTAATTGATTCAAAAGAAGAATATGGTATAAGTTTTTCTACTGTTCAAATTGAGCATATGAATGAAGATATGTTCAACAATCTTTGTAATAAATTTAATATTACTACTGAAATTAAATTTTCAAAAACAGGATATTTTTATTCTGAATGTGGAGCATACTCAATAATTTTTGATGAAAATATATATGACTATAAAAGTGCAAGACAAGAACTTGATAAATATGTTAAATTATAGAAATAATAAGACTTTTAAAATATATAATGCCCTTAAAAATCAAGGCGATTTTTTTAAAGATTTAATTTCATAAGCAACTGTTACTTTAACCTATATTTTTTATTTGTATTCTCTTGGTAAAAAAACTGCTTTTATACAATTTGTATTTAAAATAGCTATTTGAATATGATTTTCTTTTCTAAATCCAGCACCATTATAAAGTGGTTCACCCTCTAAAAAAGCAGCTCTAACAGAATCAAATTTCATACCAACTTCATTTGCTATAACATGAGCATGACGAATTACAGCACAATCAAGTTCTCTTTTTTTAAAATCAAAATCACTTTTACCAAATGAACTATTTTTAGGTAAATTAATATTTAATTCTTTTGTATAATTTTCAAATTCCATATATGATTCAGATAAAAAATCAAGATATTTTTGGTCTAAAAGGTCAAGACAGTTACCAAGGTCAAGAACTACACCTAAAACAAAAGGTTTTTTTATTGTAGAATCAATTCTTTTTGAAGATTCAAAGGCATATTGCTTAGCTCTTTCATAATTATTTTCCCAAAAATATATACCATCTCCTAACCAATCATAATCATTGTGACTAAGTTTAAAATCTGATTTCATATTTAAAATATCCATAGCTATATCTTCATCTAAACCATGAAATCCATAAATAAAAGTTGGTTTTGAAGAGTACATTATGAAGCCTGAATTATTGACTTACTTTTTTCAACTGTTTCTGATGTAAAAAACCTAGAATCGTAATAACCATCATTATTTAAAATTTTAGCTTTTATCAAAATATCTTTTTTTTCATTTAAAGTTCTTTTGTTAGAAGACTCTTTTACTTTTTTTATTAACTCATCAACAGACATAATTACTCCTGCAGTTTTATAATCTAATACTCTTTATTCTATTATTATAACTAACATACTATTAATTGTCAAAACATTTAAATTTGATAAAACAAGATAAAAACACCACAAAATCAAACAAATAATAAGACTTTTAAAATACTAAGAGTATAATTTTAACAAATTAAAAAGCTTTCCATTTTTGGACGGAAAATATAGTGGAGATAAAATGAAAGAAGATGTTGTAGCTAAACAAGTTAATAGTAGTATAAGAACAGGTAGTTTCTTTTTGAGGATGTTTATATTTATATTTTTTATTTGGTTGCCAATACAGGTTGTAACTATTGTAATAGTAGGTAATGCTGAAAAAATGTTAACATTAACATTATCTTATATTTTAATATCGCTACCACTTTTAATACCTATATTATTAGAATGGAGAACTCGTGTTACTCGTCGTAAACTTGGAGTTTCTATCTATAAAGATATCACAGAAGAGTTAAAACAGTTACAAGTAGATGAAGAAGTTGCAAGAGATGTAAAAGCTCGTGAAAAGTTTGAAGTAAAAGACCTAGACTATTGGTTTGATTTGAAACAAAAAGGTGCTATAACTGAGCAAGAATATGAAGCTAAAAAGAAAGAGTTACTTTAATGATGTTATAGAGTCAATAGATGAAGATTCTAAAGAACTAATGTAAGTTAAAATTGATAAATCAGATACTATTAAAATTACCGATGTTACTATATATATCCAAAGTCATTACTCTGACTTTGGACACATATCTTCTGCTTTTGCCATTAGTACTGGTATGTAGAAAAGCGAAACAGCTGTTGATGCCATAGAACCAAAGATAAGTGCAATACCTAGACCACCAAAAATAGGGTCAGTAGCAAGAAGTAATGAACCTAATATGATGGCTACAGCAGTAAGTAAAATAGGTTTTGCTCTAGTTGCTGTAGATATGGCTATAGCACGATTTTTTTCAACACCACTCTCTATAAGTGACTTTGTGAAATCTATAAGAAGTAAAGAACTTCTAGCACTAATTCCCATAAGGGAGATAAAGCCTATAAGGGAAGTAGCAGTTAGATAAAAATGAATATCTGTTAAAACTAAAGATATCATATCTGTAATAAAATGCCCTATAATTACACCGATGATAGATAAAAAACTACCAATAAGTACAATCCCACTAAGTGAAAAAGATTTATAATAAACAACCATTAGTAAAAACATCAAAACAAGAGCAGATATAAATGCTCCACCTAAATCTCTAAAAGTATCAAGTGAAACTTTCATCTCACCATCCCATCTTACCAATACCTCTTTCCCAGTTTCTTTATGAACTAATGCCAAGTCAAACATATATGTACTCATACCTGTAAGTCTTGTGATATTAAAATCTTTTTCTAATCTGGTTATCATCAATTCTCTTGCATCCATCAAAGGGTAAACTTGTGAGACTAAGTCACATTCTGCTGTAACTGAGACCATATTTCTCATATTTTTTCTAAATATTGATGGGTTTGCTATAGCTGGAACTATCTCTATAACCTCTCTTATAGGAACTGGTGAACCCATTTTGTTTAGAAGTTTTAATCTTGATAATTTTAATTCTAATGTTTCTTGATTACCATTTTCTAGGGTTCTTGTTTTTTCATCTAAACTTACAAAGATTGGAATTTGGTCTTGTTGAAGAGTTGAATTTTTTATAGCTACAATATTACCTTTAAATGCCATATATAAAATATTACTTACTTGTTTTACAGTTAGATTTGAGCTTATTATTTTTTCTACATTTGGGATAATTTGGTATTTTACATAAATATCATCTTGCATCACATCAATATCTACTAAACCATCGGTATCTGCTAATGAACTTTGCACAATCTTTGCAGTATCTCTTAACAGTGCCGTGTCTTTTCCATATAGATTAACAACTATAGTCGCAAAAGTTGGTGGTCCTGATGGCATCTCTACAAATTTAATAGTTGTATTTTCATGTATAGCTTCACATTTTTCTTGAATAATTGGTCTTAAACGGTGTACCATCATATATGATGATTCATCTCTATGATGTTTATCTGTAAGATTTACAACCATCTCAGCTTGTGATTTTAAACTTTTAAAAGCACTACCTTTTACTAAACCTGCATAATCAAGAGGAGCACCTTGACCTAAAAACATCTCTAAGTTTTTTACCTCTTTTTCTTTTTTCATAATTTGCACTACACATCTTGCAACCTCTTTGGTCTGCTTAATCGTAGCATTGGTTGATGTATCTATATATATGCTAAAAGTATTTGCACTTTTCCCCGGTAACATTTTTGCTAAAACTATTTTAGTAGGTATCATAGCTACTGCAAATATGAGCATACCTAAAACTATAAAACCAACTTTTCGTTGTTTTTTCTTTGAACTAACTATATCGTAAATGTAATTTTCCATATTCATAAATATCCCTTAATGATGTTTAACAAATTTTTTAGCTAAAAATGGAGTAAACACATAAGCTACAAATAAAGATACCGCAAGTGCGACTGGTACATTTAGTGGTATGGGTAACATAAACTGCCCCATCATACCACCAACAAATGCCATAGGCACCATGGTCAATATAATAGCTATAGTTGCTATGTTAGTTGATGGCCCTATCTCATCTGTTGATTGTATGATTATCTCATCAAAAGTTTGATTTTCTGATTCTTTTAGATGCAATCGCCTATGAATATTTTCTATAACAATAATAGCATCATCCACAATAAGCCCCAAACTAAGTAAAAAAGCAAATAGTGTGATTCTATTTATGGTCTGATCCGTCATATAAGCTATAAACAATGTCATAGCCAAAATCATAGGTACAGCGATGGTCACAACCAAAGATTCTCTCCAACCTAAAAATGGTATAAGAATTAAAGATATAATTGCTATGGTCAAGACTAAGTGATGTACGAGTTCATTAACTGCCTCATTAGCTCTTTCACCATAGTTTCTAGTAACAATATAACCTAAACCATGTGCTTCAAGTTTTTCCTGATTTTTCTCAAGTTCTTCCATAATCTTTTCGGCAAGATGTACTGCATTTGTGCCTTTTAACTTTGAGATGCTTAAAGTAACTTGGTCATCACAATCTGAAAATTTATTATCTTGCATCTTAAAAGTCATTTTTGCATGTTTATAGTTTTGTACATCATAGTTATAACTAACTTCTGCAATATCTTTCAGATAGATAAGTGAACCCATATATTTTGCAATAATTAGATTTTGTAAGTCTTCTATATTTGTTATGGCATTTTTTACACCAAATACTATAAGTTTGTTATCTGCCGTTGGTAAATCTACCTCTGGAGAATTTTTTGCTATGGCTTGAATACCTTGGACAACTTGTCCTATGGAGATGCGATAAGCCGATAATTTATCTAAATCCATCATCACATTAAACTGTGGTCTTTTAGCACCTTTTAAAGTTGTTTTAGAAATATCTTCTATCGCATTTATATCTTGCTGTATCTCTTTAATAACCTTATATAAAAGTATATGATCAATCTCTAAATCTTCTTTTTTATAAAATGCAATTGTCACTATAGGAACATCGATATCAATATCAAATGGTTTTACCATAGGCATCATAGTTCCACCTGGTAAGTTGTCCATATTTTGCATAACTTTGTCATAAAGTTTTAGATTTGATGACTCTCTATCTTCACCTATCTCATACTGAACATTTAATATCCCTACATTATGCATAGCAGTAGAATATATGTCTTTTATACCTTTAATCTCACTAATTTTTCTCTCTAGTGGTTTTAGTACAGCATTTGACACTTCATCAGGAGATGCCCCGGGCATAGGGATTATGATAGCTCCACCACTTACAGCTATTTGAGGATCTTCTTCACGAGGCATAATTTCTAATGAGATATATCCTAATGCTAATATTGCAAAAGCTAATATTGCTGTTAGAGGATTATTTAGAAATCCTTTCGCGAGATGTCCTGCTATATTATTGATTTTATAACTTTTCATTATACTTCCATATGCTTCATTTATAAGTTCATTTTATATTGTTTTTTTGAAAAAGACAACATAATTTCTTTATTATCACTATAACAAAGATAATACTTACTTTATTACACAACTAGATGTAAAATAATAAAATATTATATATAAATCAACTGTAGTTATCAATTTAATTGATACTATTATATATAAATAAAAGGATTCTTATGAAAAAAATCATATTTGCTACGATACTTGCATTAACTTTAAGTTTTACACTTAATGCTGAAAATTTAGACCACTCAAAACTAATAAAAAAATATGGAACTACTTATGTGAAGAACTCATCTTTACCATTTAATGGGAACTCTTATTATTTCTTTGATAACGGAAAAACTAAAAAAATTGTACCTTTTCATAAAGGAAAGATTGATGGAAGATTAATAGAGTGGAGAGAAAACGGTAAGATAAAAACGATAGCTTACTTTAGAAAAGGGAAACAAGATGGAGAATATATCGCTAATTTTTCTAATGGTAAAAAATCTGTTATAGCTTATTTTAGAGATGGAAAACAAGATGGAGAAGTTCAAACTTGGTACATCAATGGTAAGAAGAAAACTAGAGCTTATTTTAAAGATAATCTTAGAGATGGTGAACTGATAACTTGGTATAACGATGGGAAAAAAGCTTCTAAAGGTAGTTATATAAGTGGAGAGAAAACTGGTAAACATTATAAATGGGATGAAAATGGTCAAAAGGTATTTGAGGGAATTTATACAAATAACAAACTTATAAGTAAAAAATAAATATTTTGATGCCATTAAAAAATAAGAATTCATCATACTGTTTCGCTAATTTTATAGTTATTTCTATGATACCAATTTTATTTTTTGTATCAATGATAGCTGGGTATTTAGGTGTTATTCATCTTAATGTACCTAGTCATTCACTTATAGTTATCGGTTTTATACTTTTTATATTTTTACTATTTATAAAGCATAATGCAAATTATAGTATTTGTAGGATGCGTGCGAATTATATGGAGATGGAAATTACACTAAGAGGTAAACTTACATCAAATGTTTTAACGATTGATGATAAATCTAAATCTATTTTAGAACTAGAACAATTTTTACAAAAATACTATGCAGGTATTAGAAACGACAACTTTGTTTCTGTAGCATCCTCAATCTTTCCGATGCTTGGGATACTAGGTACATTTGTAGCTATCGCTATATCTATGCCAAATTTCTCAGTAAGTGATACACAAGCATTAGATAATGAGATTTCACTTTTACTTAGTGGTATTGGTTCTGCTTTTTTTGCTTCTATATATGGGATTTTATTATCTCTTATTTGGACATATTTTGAAAAAAGAGGTTTATCAAAAGTTGATAGATATTTTCAAGAGATAGATGCAATATTTGAATCGAAGATATGGTCTAAAGATGAATTAATCATACATCAGCATATGCAAAAATCTATACTAAAAGAGACTTTTAACTTAGATTTTATAAAAGAGTTAAATAAACTACAATTAGATAATTTTAAAAGCATAATGCATGAAACAAATAATGGCTTTATAAGTATCTCAAAAAATATGAATGAAGCTTCTAAAAATATTCAAACTTCATCTAAAGAACTAAATAAAACTATGTCCCAAATAAAAGATAAAAATAACTCATTAGATTCATATAAAGAGATTCAGAATTCACTAAGAGAGTTTACACAAGCTACAAAATTATTAAATACTTCAGAGAGTGAAGAAGTACGAGACTCTATAGCTAAATATCATCAGCAAATAGCTAGTTCTATAAAATAGTATAGATATGTTTAACAAAACTACAAAAGAAGATAACACAAATTTTTGGCTATCTTACGCTGATTTGATGGCTGGACTATTATTTGTTTTTATATTACTTATTGGTGCAATTATTGTAAAATCTTCCATATTAAAGTCAAGTCTTGATTCTAAAGAAAATTCTTTAGAAAATTCTATATCTGCTTTATTACTTCGAGATAAAGAGGTCAATAAGTTGAAACTATTACTATCTCAACGAAATACGGAGTTAAATAGTTCTAAAGACTCTTTACTTATAACAAAAGATGCATTAGAACTAAAAACTCAAGAGATACAAAACTTAAATAACATTCTATTATCTCAAAATACAAAGATTGATGATTTTAATGATAAAGTTATTATTATGCAAAATTTATTGGATGAAAGTAACTCCACTATAAATTCTAAAAATAATAAACTACAAGATTTTAAAAGTAAAGTGCTTATACTTTCAAATACACTAACAAAACAAGAAAATGCACTAAAAATTAATGATGAAAAATTAATTACTTTACTACAAGCTCTTCAAGCAAAAGAAACAAAATATGATGCGATTGTATCTAAGCTAAATTCTCAAAAGGCTAAGATTAAAAGCCTTACAGGTATAAAGATAAAAGTTATAGCTGAACTCAAACAAAGTCTCGGAGATTATATCCATATAGATGCCAATAGTGGTTCACTTAGGTTATCATCAAATATCCTTTTTGATAAAGGTAGTGCTACTTTAAAAGATTCATCAAAAAAAGAGTTAAAGAAAGTTTTTATAGATTATATAGGTACACTTATATCTAATCAAAATATCAAAAAACAATTAGATAAAATTGTGATAGAGGGTCATACAGATAGTGATGGTGGTTATCTTTTTAATCTAAATTTATCTCAACAAAGAGCTTATGCCGTTATGACATACCTTCTAACCCTAGAGTTTACAAAGCAAAATAATATCAAACCTTTGTTAGTAGCAAGTGGTCGTTCATATTTGGATATTATTAAAGATAATAATATTGAGGATAAAGAAGCTTCAAGAAGAATAGAGATAAAGTTTAGACTTAAAAATGATGATGCAATGAATGAGATAGATAGGATTTTAGATTATAAATAATGGCTTTTAAAATTTAAGATTCTGTATAAGAAGTATAGTTTCCCAACTTTATGTTGGGAAATTATAATTATTTAGCAGAGTGTAAAATATCTGATTTAGGGAAAATAAATGTAGAATTTCTCATAACCATAATCTTTTCACTTTTTTTACCATCTTTATCTAGTGCATAAGCTCTAATTTGGATAGGTATAACTGTATCTTTTCTATTATCATCAGCTAAAACTTCTGTAGTAGTAAGGATTACAATTTTTTTCTTTTTATATCCAGGTGTTACCGTAAATGGTTTATTTGGTTTAGCAACAGTGATTTTACCTTCCATACCTTTTGGAGGGATAATATCGAAATAATACTTCATTTTCTCATTTTGAATATTTTGAACTAAGAACACATAAGCATTATCAACTCTTACTTTATTATCAGCTAGTGCTTTAGTAGAGTAAAGTCTTGTTTCTTTGTTGATATTTAATAACATATGCTCTTTTTTACTACCCATTACACCAACAATAACAGCAAGAGCAACAAGGATTCCCATATAACCTAAAACTTTTGCACGGAAATATTGAGTCTTACCCTTTTGTTCAACAATTTCATATGTACTTGACCAAGTAACAAGTGATTCTTTCCCAAGTTTACCCATAACTGTGGTACATGCATCGACACATTCAAGACAGTTAATACATTCTAGTTGAAGACCTTGACGAATATCAATATGAGTAGGACAAACAGTTACACAACTTTCACAAGCAGTACATTCAGCATGTGGTTCAGCTGCTACAATCTCTTTTTGTTTAGAGTATTGTTTATCATGTCCATTATAAATTATTCCACCACGATGCTCATCATAAAGAGCCATTACAGTATGGTCATCATATAAAACAGACTGAATTCTTGAATATGGACATACATAGATACAAAAATTTTCTTTCATCCATATAATATCATATATTAAGAATGCAGCTATACCAAAAACAGTACCAAATAAAACCCAATGATTATTTATATCTGATAGGTAAGTGAAAAAATCTTCTGGTGGAACAAAATACCACATAAAGTCTGCACCAGCTATAAGAGCTAGAGCAGTCCACATAAGAATGGCAATAACTTTCTTAACTTTATTTTCTGCTTTTGACATATCTGGTTCTTTTTGTTTGTTTTTGATACGCCCACGAAGACCAAGTATTTTTGTTTCTATCAAATCACGATAAATTACACGGAAAACAGTTTGAGGACATACCCATCCACAAAAGACACGACCACCCATAACCGTCATACCAAATATTCCTAGAAACATCATCATCAGTAAAAATGGCATTAAATAAAGTTCTTGCATATCAAACTGAATAAATGCTAAGTGTAATTTTAGTTTATCAAAACTAAGTAAGAAGAAGTGATTACCATCAACTTGTATCCAAGGTAAAATTAATGCTATCATAGTAACTATTATATAAAGATAATAGCGTTTAATTCTCCATGGTGTAGGTATTTTAATACCTTTAGACTTTTCACTCATTGTAAATCCTTTAGTTAATTATAAAATATGCTCTCATTATATCAAAGAAAGTATTATATTATTATTAAGTTTTACTTATAAATAATATAAGTAAAACATATATCTTATGTAATATTTAATAATTCTGGCTTTCCAAAATAATATCCTTGAGAATAATCAGCATCTAATTCTTTTAAGATTTCAAATATTTCTTCATTTTCTATATATTCTGCAACAATTTTAAGATTTTGTTTTTTAGCAAAACTAATAATTGTTTCAACAATAGATTTCGAATATTTATCTGTTTGAATATTTTTAATAAGACAACCATCTATTTTTAAAATATCTGGTTGATAATCAAGTAATCTTTCAAAATTAGAATATCCAGCACCAAAATCATCAATAGCAATTTGAACATGATATTCTTTAACATCTTTTATAAAAGTTTGAATAGTTCTGAAATCTTTAACACTTTCATCTTCAAGTAATTCAAAAACAACTCTTGAAGCATTCTTTTTATGTTTTTCTAAAAGTTCAAATATATAT
>Ga0256827_10001902_pt1 | contig 13486 bp, 9 predicted proteins | sample CV84metaG_FD_185977 | JGI IMG/M metagenome (GOLD analysis project Ga0256827, IMG submission 185977) | Hydrothermal vent microbial communities from East Pacific Rise, Pacific Ocean - CV84 | ecosystem: Environmental > Aquatic > Marine > Hydrothermal vents | place: Pacific Ocean: East Pacific Rise... | reverse complement strand
TGTATTTGTTAAATGCGAATCCTCCATCAATATTTATTATATCGTTAAGTTTATGATTTATAATCATATTTGCATTGATATCAGAATAGTCTATTACTCTATTTTCTACTATGTATGAAGAACGCCCGTTTTCATTGTTTTTGTTTATATTATAAAAATAATCCCAATCAAGTTGATGGTTATCTTTAAAAGCTTGTTCTACAGCAGCACTTGCTGTAGGATCCTCGTAGTAACTAGGTAAGTATCTGTAATAATCAGGACGTGGGTCGCGAGTATTATACCAATCTAATGCGGTAGTAGAATAACTGCCAAAACCATACCCAACTGATGTTGTAACTTTAGTCTTTTCTGTAGGATTGTGGTAATGTGTTAAAATTATTTGAGGTTTATGTGATGTGCTAACCTTCGAATTTCTAACTTCACCGTTTTGATATCCCCAGTTTGGATTGTAATAATTATCACCTAATAAATCGTAAGCTTCTTGTGTTGAGCCTCCTGCTTTACCTCTTTTAGTAGGTGAGCCGAAAACGGTTAATCCAAGGCTGTGTTTATCGTTAAACTTTTTTTCAATAGATGCGAAATAAGCGTAACTATCATAACTTGTACCTTTTATGTATCCTTCTTGTGCCCATCGTTTTGAAACAGAAGCTGTAATTGCAAAACCGTTATCCATTAAACCTGTAGAATGTGTTAACATTATACGGTTCCTATAGCTTCGATTAGAATTTGCATAGCTTGCACTTGTTCCTTTTCTATATTCAGATGCTCTTGTTGAAATGTAAGTTGCTCCTCCTACACCACCAAAAGTAAATTCGCTTTTGTCAAGTCCGTTTACAAATTGCTTGTTTCTCATTACATCATTTAAGCCTCCCCAAATTCCGTAAAAAACACGACCTCCTTCGATGTCGTTCATTGGAATTCCGCTCATAAAAATTTCTGTATTTTCAGAGTCGTATCCTCTAATTTTAAATCTTGCGGCTCCAAAAGTATAGCCTGCGGTGTTAACAAAAACATCTCTAGAACCTTGTAAAAGACTTGAAATGTCTTGAGTTTCACCTTCTTCCTCAACATCAGAAGATGTTAATGTAATTGTGTTCATTCCTGATGAACCATTGTCAATTTTTGTTGAATCTTTTGTGTCTTGTGCGTTTAAGACATAAAAAGATATTACAAAAACTAAAAGTAGTAGTTTTCTCATATGTAAAATTTTACTCAAAAATACTTAAGTTATTTGTGAGTATTGTAAAATGTAAATTAAATTTAGCAAATTGTTGATAAATTTATATTTGATAGCTATGAGTATATTTGTATTATGTATGAATGTTGATTTGTTTTTATTGATACTATAAATATATGTAATTTTAGTTTTTTTCTTGTTTAAACTGGGTAATTACCTTAAAATTATTGTGTTATCGTTAGGGTTGGAGTCTGGGCTTTTTTCAGAATCTAAAACAATAGATTTAATTTTATCATTATCTAATTTAATTTTATAGCTTTTAGTGTTTTCCCATATATTACATTTTTCAGTATAATTTTTTTCTGTTCCATCAGAATATTTTACGGTTAGGTCTATTGCTACCGGAAAACCTGATTTGTTATCAATATTGATAAATGTTTTTCCTTCTTTAGTTTCTAATTTACCTAATGATAAATTAGCTGAACCAATTTCGAAAAACCAAGGTTTCCAAAACCAAACTAAATCTTCTCCAACAGCTTCGTTAAATGTAAAAAAGAAATCGTAGGGAGTAGGGTGTTTGCCATTCCATCGTTTAGCAAAAAGTTGAAGGCTTTTAGCAAATTTTTGTTTGCCAATATATTTGTATAGCTCGTAAAATGCTGTTGACGAGCGTGTATATGCATTGAATCTGTATGCTTGAGAACTTAAATTATCAGAAACAATCATGAGAGGAATGTCTAATATTGTGTTTGATAAGTGATTATACGATTGTAAACTCTTTTTGAAAAATATATAATTTGTATCTTTTGTAAACTTTTTTACAAATAATTGGGGAAAGAATGTAATTAATCCTTCGTCCATCCAAGCATATTTTTGTTCGTTTAGCCCTGTGTAAAAAGGAAAGTATGAATGACCCATTTCGTGAGCCGTAAGATACAATGTTCCGTTGTAGTCGTAATTATCGCCATCGTTAACCATTCCCGGAAATTCCATTCCGCCACCGCCATTAAATGCAGTAAATTGTGGGTATGGGTATGGTATGCCTGGTATTTCGTTAGTAAAAAACTTTATAGCATTTTTTGCAATTTCTGCAACATCTTTAAAATCGGCAGAGTTTTCTTTGTATGCTGTATTTACCCATATTCGCCTATTGCCTGACATTACACTTGTTGCATCCCAAATAAAAGTTTTACTTATTCCAAAAGCAATATCGGGTGTGTTTTCCGATTTAAATTTCCATACACGGTTTTTACTCGATTTTTTTAGAATATCTTTTTTATTTCTGTCCTCGGTTGTTATTATATGAATTATTTTATCCGATTTTTTAGATTCGGTAATTCTGTCGATATATTTTTGAGTATATATTTCATCGGTATTTTGAAGTATTGCTGTACTCCAAACGCTATACTCTGCAGGAACTGTAAATTCTACATCGTACTTGCCAAAATCGTTATAAAATTCTTGAACACCGGTATGTCCTCTACGATTCCACCCAAAAATATCATCGTAAACAGCCATTTTAGGATACCAATATGATAGTAAAAAGTTTTTATCGCCATATTGCCCGCCACGTACTGTAATTGTACCTTGGTAAGTAAAATTCCACTCAATTTCTATGGTGTTTTTCGATTCTGGTAAAAGACTTTTTTGGGGTTTTATAATCAACATTGCCGAGTGAGTCCGTACAGTATTGTTTTCAATTTTAATTTCTTTATTATTGATTTTTACTTTCGTAATTTTTACACCATCGGTAATATCAACATCGCCCATTGACCAATCGCGTGCATTTCCTTTTTTAAATAAATCCATATAAACATTTAAATATAAAATATCTAATGTGTCATGGCTATTGTTTGTATATGTAATTATTTCGTTTCCATTTATTTCTCTTGTGTTGGGATTGAAATTTACTTTTATTTTATAATCAGTTTTATTCACAAAATATTTTTTTCCAGGCGTTCCGTCAAGGTTTCTAGTTTGTTTTTTAATTGCTTTTTGTATTTCCTTTGGCATATATAAATTAGTGCTATTTTGAGCGTAAATGCCTGAAAATACAATGATTAGTGTAATTAAAATCTTGTGTCTCATTTCGTAATATTTTTTTCAAAGTTAGCAAATTGAAAATAAAAAAAGCTTTTTAATTCTACATTTTATGTTAGTGCGTGTTGTATGTTTCAGTAAATGAGTGTTGTATGTAGTTTGTTTTGATAAACTAAACCTACAAATCAAAATATTTTGTTAATCCGTAAAATCACGGTAAAAATCTAAGAAATATTTAATACTTTTAGCCTCCCATAAAAAATGAGATAAAAATAAGTAATATGGATAAAAAATTAGCAGTAGTAGCATTGGGCGGAAACGCACTTCTACGAGGAGATGAGAGAGGAACAATTGAGGAGCAAAATGTTAATTCGTATAATACGCTAAAAAATTTAATATACCTTATAAAAGATGGTTACGATTTAGTAATTAGTCACGGAAACGGACCACAAGTTGGAAATATTTTAATGCGTAACGATGCAGGTCAGGAGACTTACGATATTCCACCAATGCCTTTAGATATATGTGTTGCAGACTCGCAAGGAGGAATTGCATATATGATTGAGCGTACACTTCGCAATATTTTAAAAGAAGAAGGTATTGATAAAAATATTGTATCGTTGGTAACTCAAGTTATAGTTGATAAAAACGATCTTGCTTTTCAGAATTATACAAAACGAGTAGGGAAAATTTATACAAAAGCACAGGCTGACGAGCTTGCAGCAAGCAAAGGTTGGCAGTTTAAAGCAAGTCCGAAGGCAGACGATGCATATCGCAGAGTTGTGCCTTCGCCGTTACCAATCGAGATAATGAATCAGAAAATTGTTGAAGATTTGGTACGTGCCGGTAATATTGTAATTGCATCGGGTGGTGGTGGAATTCCTGTTTATTACGACGATAACGGAATGATTCAGCCATTAGAGGCAGTTATTGATAAAGATAATGCTTCGTCGTTATTGGCTTCAAATATTGGTGCCGATGAGTTTTATATTTTAACCGATGTGCCATATGTGTATGCCGATTATAATAAACCAACTCAGCGAATATTAGAATTTTTAGATGCAGCAGATACCGAAAAATATTTGGCAGCAGGTACTTTTGGCGAAGGAAATATGTCGCCAAAAATAAAAGCAGCTCTAAACTTTGTTAAAAAAGGTGGCGATAAATCTGTAATTACAGAAGCAACACAATTAGAGGATAAAAGTGTAGGAACTCGTATAACTTTAAACTATTAATTGGTAAAGTTGAAAGTTATTAAAGTTTAAAGTAATTTTGCGTAAAAGAAGAAATAATTAATAAATATAAAATAAAAAGCGATGGCATTTAATTTAAGAAACCGCAATTTCCTTACATTATTGGACTTTACTCCAAAGGAAATTAAATTTATGTTAGACCTTTCTGCAGACTTGAAAAAGGCTAAATATGCAGGAACCGAAACAGAAACATTAAAAGGCAAAAATATTGCATTAATTTTCGAGAAATCGTCAACTCGTACACGATGTGCTTTCGAAACTGCTGCTCACGACCAAGGAGCAAGAGTTACATATCTTGGACCATCGGGTTCGCAAATTGGTGTAAAAGAGTCGATGAAAGATACGGCTCGTGTACTTGGAAGAATGTATGATGGTATTGAGTATCGTGGTTTTGGACAAAAAATTGTGGCGGAGTTAGGCGAGTACGCAGGAGTTCCTGTATGGAATGGTTTAACAACTGAGTACCACCCAACACAAATATTAGCCGACTTTTTAACTATGATGGAGCACTCAGATAAGCCTTTATCGCAAGTTAAATTTGCATATATGGGTGATGCTCAAAATAATATGGGTAATTCGCTTATGATTGGTGCTGCAAAAATGGGAATGGATTTCCGTTCGGTTGCTCCAAAAGCTGTTCAGCCAAGCGATGAGCTAGTTGCTCAATGTAAAGAAATTGCAAAAGAAACAGGTGCTAAAATTACTGTTACAGAAGATGTTGCTGAAGGTGTTAAAGACTGCGATTTTATTTATACTGATGTTTGGGTATCGATGGGAGAGCCTGACGAAGTATGGAAAGAAAGAATTGAGTTATTAAAAGACTATCAGGTTAATAAAAAAGTGATGGATTTAACAGGAAATCCGAATGTTAAATTTATGCACTGTTTACCTGCTTTCCATAATCGTGAAACAAAGGTTGGAGAAGAAATTTATCAAAAATTTGGTCTTGATGGATTAGAAGTAACTGAAGAAGTATTTGAGTCGGAAGCATCAATTGTTTTCGATGAAGCTGAAAACCGTTTACATACAATTAAGGCTGTAATGGTTGCTACTTTAGGAGCTTAATATTAAAAATATTTTTTATTTGAAAGATGATATCTGTAAATAGATATCATCTTTTTTTATATTTGTACTCTAATAACTAAAAGATGAAAGATAAAGTCGTAATAATAACAGGAGCGTCATCAGGAATAGGGCTTGCATTAGCACAAGAGTTTGATAAGTATGATGCGAAAGTTGTGTTGGCAGCAAGAAGTGTAGATAAGTTAGAACAACTTATGACACAAATGAAAAGCGAAGTAATCGCAGTTAAAACTGATGTTAGTATAGAGCAAGATTGTATTAATCTTATTGATAAAACTGTAGAGAAATTTGGGCAAATAGATATCCTTATTAATAATGCAGGTATTTCAATGCGTTCACTATTAATTGATACCGAAATTTCGGTTATTAAGCGACTTATGGATGTTAATTTCTGGGGTACTGTTTATTGTACCAAGTATGCATTGCCATATTTGTTAAAAAGTAAAGGAAGTGTTACAGCAGTTTCTTCAATTGCGGGCTTTAAAGGTTTGCCCGGTAGGGTAGGGTATTCTTCTTCTAAATTTGCAATTCATGGTTTTTTAGATGTTTTACGTACCGAGAATTTAAAAACCGGATTACATGTTTTGTTGGCTGCTCCCGGTTTTACAAAATCTAATATAAGGAATGTAGCATTAGTTGGTGACGGCTCAGAACAAGGTGAAACACCACGTGATGAAGAAAAAATGATGTCTTCTGAAGAAGTAGCAAAACATATTGTAAAAGCCATAAAAAAACGTAAACGTGAGTTAATTCTTACAACTCAAGGTAAGTTAACTGTTCTATTAAATAAACTAATACCAAAAACTATTGATAAAATGGTTTATAATCATATGGCAAAAGAGGCTGATTCTCCCATAAAATAGTGTGTTTTAGTTTTTTTGAAAAAAAATAAGGTTTATTGAAATATTTCAATAAACCTTATTTTTTATATGATATATATTATCTTAATATCTGTAATGGTCAGCTTTATAAGGCCCATCAACTTTAATACCAATATAATCAGCCTGTTCTGGTGTAAGTTTTGTTAATTTAACACCAACATGCTCTAAGTGAAGTCTAGCAACCTCTTCATCTAAATATTTAGGTAAACGAGTTACAGCAATTTCGTGTTCGTTTTGCCATAAGTCAAGTTGAGCTAATGTTTGGTTTGTAAATGAGTTACTCATTACAAACGATGGGTGACCTGTTGCATTTCCAAGATTTACTAAACGACCTTCCGATAAAAGAATAATAGAATGTCCATCTTTAAAATAATATTGATCAACCTGTGGCTTAATATTTTCTTTTCTTTCAATAACTTTTTCAAGTTTATCAACCTGAATTTCGTTATCGAAGTGACCAATATTACAAACAATAGCCTCGCTACGCATTTGCTCCATATGGTCAACACGAATAACATCTTTATTACCTGTTGTTGTTACAAAAATATCACCTTCTTTAACAGCTTCTTCCATTGTAGTAACTTCAAAACCTTCCATCGATGCTTGTAAAGCACAAATAGGGTCAATTTCAGTTACAATAACTCTTGCACCGTAGCTACGCATACTATGAGCCGAACCTTTTCCAACATCACCATAACCGGCAACAACTACAACTTTACCTGCAATCATAATGTCAGTAGCACGTTTAATACCATCTGCCAACGACTCACGACATCCGTAAAGGTTATCAAATTTAGATTTTGTAACAGAGTCGTTTACATTAATAGCAGGGAATAATAATTCGCCACGTTCCATCATTTGGTATAAACGGTGAACTCCTGTTGTTGTTTCTTCGGAAACTCCTTTAATATTTTTAGCAGCTTTTGTCCAAAACTGATTGTCTTTTTCAAGCATTATTTTTAAACGAGCATATAATTCACGTTCATCTTCGGCTTCAGGTGTTTCGTTAAGGAATGAAGCATCTTGCTCTGCTTTATAACCAACATGTACCATTAATGAAGCATCGCTACCGTCATCAACAATAAGGTCTGGTCCGCTACCATCAGGCCAACGTAATGCTTGCTCTGAACACCACCAGTACTCTTCTAATGTTTCGCCTTTCCAAGCAAAAACAGGTACACCAGCTTCGGCAATTGCTGCTGCAGCATGGTCTTGAGTAGAATATATATTACAACTTACCCAACGCACATCAGCACCAAGCTCAACAAGTGTTTCAATTAAAACTGCTGTTTGAATAGTCATATGTAAAGAACCCATAATTTTGGCTCCTTTTAATGGCTTTTCAGCACCGTATTTTTTTCTTAAAGACATTAAACCTGGCATTTCTGTTTCTGCCAAAGCTATTTCTTTTCTACCAAATGCTGCTAAATTTATATCTGCAACCTTATATGGTAAGTTATCTGGATAATTTAAACTCATAATTATTTTATTTTGAAGCGCAAAGGTAACAAAAAAAAGCTTAATCGTTTATATGCCTATTGTTATTTTGATGATAATACGAATTCGATCGCATTATTGGCGGCAATTGTGCCATCGGCAACAGCTGTAGTTATCTGGCGTATTTTTTTTGCACGATTATCGCCGGCAGCAAAAACTCCTTTTATATTTGTTTCTAAATCTTCGTTTGTAATTATTTCTTTACGTTCGTTAAGTTCAATTATGCCTTCAAATTTCGATGTGCTAGGTATATAGCCAATAAATACAAAAACTCCGTTAATTTTTTTCTTAGACATTTTGCCTGTACGCATATTTTTAATTGTTACAGATTCTAGTATTTGGTCGCCTTTAATTTCTTGAAGCTCAGATTCCATTATAAAATCTATTTTATTGTTGTTTTGTGCTTCGTCAATAGCGTGTTTGTATGCTTGAAAATGGTCGAACTGATGAACAACAGTAACTTTGGCATATTTTGTTAGCGAAACAGCTTCTTCTAATGCTGAGTTTCCTCCGCCTACAACAATTATTTCTTTATCTTGGTAAAAATCACCATCGCAAGTAGCACAATACGAAACTCCACGACCTTTAAATTTATTTTCACCCGGTATTCCTAGTGGTCTTGATTTCCCTCCGGTTGCAATAATTACCGATTTTGCCGAAAAAGTGCCTTTTTTTGTTTCAACAGTTTTTGTTTCCGATTTTAAATCGAAATTTAAAATTTCGGTATTTCTTAAAATTTTACAACCAAATTTTTCGGCTTGCATTTTCATATTATTTGCAAGCATATAGCCTGATATATTGTCTTGTCCGGGGTAGTTTGCTATTTCGTGCGACAAAATAATTTGTCCACCGGGCATTCCTTCGTCAATAATTAAAGTCTTAATTTTTGCTCTCGATAGGTATATTCCTGCTGTTAAACCAGCAGGTCCTGCACCTAAAACTATTACATCATATCTATTTTTTTCCATTTTGTATTTTTTTAAATTCTTGGTGTGCAAATTTATTGCCATTATTTGGTTTCGCCAAATTGTCATTTGTTTATTTTTAGGTAATAGCTAATGGCAAATAGCTGATAGTTAAAAAAAATTTTTTAAACCAATAAATACTCACAATTTACTATATTGCAAAAAAATATATTTATAATGATAAAAATAGGATTAACAGGTGGTATAGGTAGTGGTAAGACCACAGTAGCAAAAGTTTTTGAAACTCTTGGTGTACCTGTTTATTATTCTGATATTTGGGCTAAAATAATTACTATTAGTGATAAAAATGTTATAAATGCATTAAAAAAAGAGTTTGGTACAGATGTGTATTTGGCAGATGGAGAGTTGAATAAGCCTTTTTTATCAAAACTTATTTTTGAGAATAAAGATTCTCGGGTTAAAATAAATAATATTATTCATCCTGCAGTAGCAAAACACTTTGATGAATGGGTAAAAGATTACGAAGGGGTAGGGAAGAGATATATAATAAAAGAGGCTGCAATACTATTTGAAAGTGGAGCATATAAACAAGTTGATAAAATTATTACAGTTATTACAGATGTGGAACAGCGTATAGAACGAGTGATAAAGCGTGATAATAATTCAAAAGAAGAAGTGCTACAAAAAATTAATGCTCAAATATCTGACGAAGAAAAAATTAAATTGTCAGATTTTGTAATTCGAAATAATGATGATGATATGATTTTACCGCAAGTTCTTGAAATAAATGAAATAATATCTAATATCTAAAGTCATATGTACAACTCACATATAAATAGTCTATAAACCACCTTGCTTTAAAATTTCCTTATTAATTTGTTTAGCAAAACCAGGACCATTATAAATAAATCCGGTAAATATTTGTACTAAACTTGCACCAACTTTTAGTTTTTCAATAGCATCTTCTGGTGTCATAATACCACCTGCCGCAATTACAGGGAACGAATTATTCGATTTCTCGATAATATATTTTACAACTTCAGTACTTCGTTTTGTAAGCGGTTTTCCGCTTAATCCACCTGCACCAATACTTTCTATATGTTCTTTTGGATATGATAAACCTTTACGCGAAATTGTTGTGTTTGTAGCTACAACTCCTGCAATTTTGGTGTCTTTAACTATTTCAACAATATCGTCAAGCTGATTATCAGTTAAATCCGGTGCTATTTTTAAAAGAATAGGTTTTTGAGTTTCTTTAGCGTTGTTTAGCTCCATTAACTTGCTTAATAACTCTGTAAGTGGCTTTTTATCTTGCAGCTCTCTTAAATTTGGAGTGTTAGGTGAGCTTACATTAACAACAAAATAATCAACATAAGGAAAAAGTGCTTCAAAACCTTTAACATAATCACTTGTAGCTTCTTCGTTTGGAGTAACTTTGTTTTTACCAATATTACCGCCAATAACGACATTAGTTTTTTTGTTTTTAAGCTTTGTTATCATTGCATCTATACCTGCGTTGTTAAAACCCATACGGTTGATTAAACCGCTATCGTTAATTAAGCGAAACATTCTTGGTTTTGGGTTTCCTGGTTGTGCTTTTGGAGTAACTGTACCAACTTCAATAAAGCCAAATCCCATAACTCCAAGCATATCAAAAACTTCAGCATCTTTATCTAAACCTGCAGCCAAACCAACAGGATTAGGAAATTTTATTCCAAACACAGTACGCTCTAGCTTTTTATCCTCAATGTGAAATGTAGATTTTACTATACCTCTCATTCCTAAATTTTCGGTAGTTTTAAGTGCCGAAAAAACCATTCCGTGAATTTTTTCTGGTGTAAACTTGAATAAAATTGGTCGAATAATACTTTTATACATACTGTGTTTTTTTAGTTGAGCAAAAGTATATTTTTATTTATTTAGTTGCAATTTGATTTTAATATGATATTGTATAAAACTGAACTGATTATTTTTCTTTTAAAAATAAATATATATGTAATTTATGCAGGATATAAATCAACATAAATGGGTCGTTAGTAAACGTTAATTGCTTATTTGTAAACATCGATAAATCAATATTTAATTTTTATGTATCTTAGTAGTTTGAAAAACTACCTATAATGAGAAAAACAATTTTACTAGGCTTTTTACTGCTTTTTTTTGTTGGTGTAAATGCACAAAAAACACAAATTGATAAACGTGCTTTAAATTATTATACTAAAGAGCAAATAGCTAAAATGCCAAGCTCTAAAATTAAGCAAATAAATTACTTGTATCAAGAGTCGTTTGTAATTCCTGATGAGTTTAAAAATCAAATTAGTAATGATGATATTGATATTAGAGATTATTCAAAACAGAGATTAAAAGATAAAAGAGCAAAGGTTTTTGTAATAAATAAAAATGCAAAACGAGAAAGTGAAAGTGAAAAAAACATTTATTTCTATCTATTATCAATAGAAGAATTGCAACAAGCATATAAGAATATAAAATAAACTACCTATAATGAGATATTTAACATTAACTATCCTACTTGCGATGGTAACATTATCGTATTCGCAAGTTTTTACTGAAGATTTTGAAAACGGAGGTTCAATTCCATCAGGTTGGACTCAAGAATATGAATACAAAACAATTGATTGGGTTTGTCAAGACGGTGGACATAATGGACATCCTGCAAATGCACATAGTGGCAGTTATAATGCTTTATTTACAACTTATACACATGCAAATGATGGTGCAACTACAAAATTAGTTTCACCAACACTTTCTTTAACATCAGGAAATGATTATTATTTAACATTTTATTATGCAAGTGAAAAATGGAACTCAGATCAAGATACTTTGAAAGTATATTATAAAGAATCAGGAGTATGGCATCATATAAAAACATATAATGTTAATCAAGTATCGTGGAAAAAGCGAGTGTTACCTATTCCTAATACAGCAACAAATATTGCTTTTGAAGGAGAAAGCGAATATGGATATGGTGTTTGTGTTGATGACGTAAGAATTGATCAGATTGTTAGAAAACCTACAGTTAATACATGCGATGATGTTTTTGTTGATGATGGAGGTGTTGGCTCTAATTATTCTAATAATCAGAGTTATATTCAAACTTATACTTCTGATAATAATAGTTGTATAAGAGCAATAATTGATTATTATGAAATAGAATCAGATTTTGATTTTTTATATATCTATGATGGCGTTGATTTAACAGGAGAATTATTGCAAGTATATACAGGTTCATCAACAGATACAAGTACAAGTGCAACTTTGGATGATAATGGAACAGCATTTTATGGTTTATCGGGAAGTTTAACGTTTTATTTCTATTCTGATGGAGCAACTACCGATTTAGGTTGGGAAATAGCACTTGATTGTCCAGATAATTGTATTGCTCCACCATGTTCGGATAATGTGGCGGCCGCTGATGATTGTAGTCTTCCTACACCAATATGTAATTTAAATGGTTATTGTGGAAATACAGGTTCAGATTATACAGCTGACCATACAGAATTAAATGTTGACCAAGATGGAACATTTTGTGGTACAATTGATAATAACTCTTGGTTAACTTTTGTTGCTGATGGAACAGAAGCTTATATTGATGTATGGGTATATAATTGCACCGGAATTCAACCATTAGGTAGAGTTCATGGAATACAAATTGAAATTTTTTCAGGCGATTGTAATGGCTTTACTGCAGTATCGAACTGTTGGAGCCCTAATAAAGAAGCTAATGGGCGAATTAAAGCAACGGGATTAACCGCAGGAGAAACATATTATATTATGATAGATGGTTGGGGTGCTGACGATTGTGAGTATTCATTTGCAGCTTCGGCTAATTCTGGTATTGTTGTAGCAAATGCAGGTATCGACCAAACAATTTGTGAAGGACAAACAGTTTCTCTAAGTGCATCAGGAGGAACATCAATACAATGGGTAGCTTCTCCGGCAGATGTTAGTTTGTCTGGTCAAGAAAGTAATGCAAATGTGAATGTATCGCCATCCCAAACAACAATTTATACAGCTTCGGTAAGCGGAATAAACACAAATTGTCCTGCAAGTACAGCCGATGTTGTTGTATATGTAAATGAAGCCGATGCTAGTTTTACAGGCTTAAACTCAGAATATTGCGAAGATGGTTCTGCATCAGTATTAACAGGTAACTATGGTTCTGCAGGAAGTTTTTCCGGTTCGGGAATATCAAGTAATAACTTTTCGCCTTCAAGTGCGGGAATAGGTATTCATAATGTTATGTACACATATAACTATTCTGTTGTTACTGCTTTCGAAGAGAATTTTGATGGTGTAGTTTCTGGTTGGACGCACGGGGCAATTTCAGGTTCTGATTCATGGGAATTAGGAATACCTCAAGGAGGTAATGGGGATCAAAATTCTTCCTTATCTAATGCAGATCCTGTTTTGGACCATACATCAACAAATACAGTTAATTATGTTTATGGTCAAGGTTTATCTGACATTGATGGGTCAGGAGATGGAGGATATTATAATTCTTCAAACGAATGGCTTAAAACTCCTGCAATTGATTGTTCAAATATATCAAATACAACACTTAGTTTTTGGCGATATGCTAATTTAGAGCCAAATTATGACGAGGCATAT
>Ga0256827_10001901_pt1 | contig 13489 bp, 16 predicted proteins | sample CV84metaG_FD_185977 | JGI IMG/M metagenome (GOLD analysis project Ga0256827, IMG submission 185977) | Hydrothermal vent microbial communities from East Pacific Rise, Pacific Ocean - CV84 | ecosystem: Environmental > Aquatic > Marine > Hydrothermal vents | place: Pacific Ocean: East Pacific Rise... | reverse complement strand
TTTGTGTTTTTGTTGGATAAATTCTATACTTATAAGCTTTTAACACTTTAACTCCTTTCAAAACAATTCTTATACAATAATATATTATTTTTATAAAATATGACTTATAAAGAAAACGATAAAGAGATATATATAAAATCAAGGCTAAAGACTTGTACGCATTCATCCAAACGGCTAAAGACCATTGGGATTTCTGCTAAGAGTAATTAAACGAAATTAATATATAATAATACAATTTATTTTAAAGGAACACTGTGCAAATAGACAACACTGTTTTAGAAAAACTTGAAAAACTTTCACATCTTCGTATTGCCGATGAGAAAAAAGAGGAGATTATGGGACAACTCAGTGAAATTCTGACCTATATTGACCACCTCAACGAGTGTGATACAGAGGGTCTTGATGCGTCATTTTCAACCCTTGATGGAGGAACACCTCTTAGAGAAGACACCCCTCAACCTTCAACCGATATTGCCAAAGAGATTCTCTCTAAAGCACCCAAGAGTCAAGATGATTTCTTTATTGTTCCAGCCATTATTGAGTAGTCTATTTTATGTTAAAAATCTATGGTATCAAAAACTGTGACAGTGTCAAAAAGGCATTAAAGTTTCTCCAACAAAGAGAGATTCCTTACACTTTTATTGACTTTAAAACCACCCCTCCAACCAAAGCCCTCATAGAAGAGTGGTTACAAAAGTGTGAACTTAAAACACTCTTGAATAAACGCAGTACCACCTACAAAAACCTCAAACTCAAAGAGATGCAATTAAGTGAAGAGGAGAGCATTGAGTGGTTAGCCAAAGAGCCTCTTTTAATTAAACGTCCCGTCATTTGCTTTGAGAATGAACTCTTGATTGGCTATAATGAGGCACTTTATGAAGAAAAACTACCCCAAACTAAAGGATAACTATGGCAGCTTTTGATATTAAAAAACTCCTTCAAAGCGTTGTTGCACACGGTGCATCTGACCTTCACCTTGTAAGTCGTACAGAACCACAAATTAGACTCGATGGTAAACTCAAACCTGTCAATCTACCTGTCTTAACGGGAGATGACATTGAAGAGATGTGTTACTCTCTCATTACAGAGAAACAGAAACAGCAGTTTGAAGAGGAGAATGAGCTTGACTTTGCTGTGGTACTTCCTGGTGTTGGACGTTTTAGGGCAAACTACTACCGTACCTTAGGAAACCCTGCTGCTGCATTTAGGATTATTCCTATTAACATTCCTTCTCTTGATGACCTTGGCGCACCCTCTGTCTATAAATCATTGGTTAAACGTGAAAAGGGACTCATTCTGGTTACTGGTCCTACGGGTTCTGGTAAATCAACCACCCTCTCAGCGATGCTCAATGAGATTAACATCACGGAACATAAACATATCCTCACCGTTGAAGACCCAGTAGAGTTTATTCACCAAAATAAAAAGTCTGTCTTCTCTCACAGAGGTGTTGGTGAAGATACCAAAAGCTTTGCTGCTGCACTTAAATATGCCCTCAGACAAGACCCCGATATTATCCTGATTGGGGAGATGAGAGATAAGGTTACCATTGAAGCTGGTCTTTCAGCTGCTGAGACGGGACACCTCGTCTTTGGTACGCTACATACCTCTTCAGCACCTGGTACAATTAACCGTATTATTGATGTATTCTCTGGTGATGAACAACCACAAATTAGAGCAATGATTGCCTCCTCTTTGGCTGGTGTTATCTCTCAGATGCTTCTTCCTAAAGTAGGAGGAGGACGTGTGGCTGCTTCAGAGATTCTCATTCCAAACAATGCCATCTCTAACCTTATTCGTGAAGATAAAGTACACCAAATCTATTCACAAATGCAATTAGGTCAAGGTGAGTCAGGTATGCAGACACAGACACAATCTATTATGAAGTTCCTCAATGAAGGAAAAATCACCCGTGAAGTGGCAATGCAGTATGCAAACAAACCTGATGAGATTGCAAAATTGATGAACCGATAAGGGGAAAATGATGGAACAGTTTGCATTGAGTGACTTTAACTACTTCGATTTAGCCATGGGTGTTATTCTCCTCTTTACGGGGTTAAAAGGCTACCTTAATGGTTTTATGAGAGAGGTATTTGGTTTAGTTGGACTCATTGGTGGTCTCTTTATTGCGTCACACTTCAATGTCGAAGCTGGACGCTTTATTGACACCACACTGGTTCATATTGAAAACACATCACTCTTAAAACTTTTAAGCTTTTTCCTCCTCTTCTTTGGTTTCTGGTCACTGGCAACCTTTACAGGGTTTCTCTTCTCAAAGATTACCAAGATGAGTGGATTAGGCTTTCTTAATAGAGTCATGGGAATGGTCGTAGGTGGAGGGAAATATTTTCTTATTTTTGCTGTCATCTTCTCTACCCTTTCACACATTAAATGGGTACAAGAGAAAATAGACGAACAGACAAAAACCTCTATACTCTACCCCTATTTCAAAGAAGCTGGTGCAAAAGTCACTGCTCTCAACTCAGAAAATTTTGATTTTTTCAATCAAAACAACCACTAAAGAGACTATATGATTAGCTACCCTCTGCTTCTAGAGCAATTTAAGATGATACTCAAAGAGAACCATCTTAAATTCACCAAACAAAGAGAGGTGATTTTACACTTTCTCTACCAAAACCACGACCACTTCACACCAGAAGAGATTTTGATGGGACTCAAAGAGATACACCCTAAAATGAGCCTAGGTATGGCAACTATCTACCGTACCTTAACCCTCTTAGAGGAGTCTGGTATTGCAAGCTCTATCTCTTTTGGTGCGCAAGGTAAGAAGTATGAACTCGGTGTTAAAAAACACCACGACCATCTTATTTGTAGTGCGTGTGGAAAGATTATTGAATTTTACGATGAAACCATTGAAGCACAACAAGAGTTGATTGCTCAAAAGTTTCATTTTACCATGCAAGAGCATACAATGAAAATTGTAGGACTCTGCCAACAGTGTCAAGAACAAACAACGATATAACCTTAAGGAGACCCCATTGATATTTAACAACCAATATATTCAAGAGCGTATTAAAAAAGCAAACACACTAAGAGAAAAAGGGATTAACCCCTATCCAACCAATATGCAAAAAGGAACACCCTCTGCTACCTTTTTAAGTGAGTGTGCCTATGTGCATAACCTAGAAGTAGATGAAGGGGAGATGAAGCAAGACAAAGAGAAGTCTTACACACTTACTGGTCGTTTGAAGTTTATCCGTATTATGGGTAAAGCTGCTTTTGCGAAGATTGAAGATGAAGATGGATTGGTTCAAATCTACTTTAACCGTGATGACCTCCCAGAGGGCTACTACAACGATGTGGTCAAAAAACTCTATGAAGTGGGGGACATTATTGAAGTCAAAGGGTACCCTTTTGTTACAGGTACAGGAGAGTTAACACTTCACTGTTTAGAGGTAAACCTCGTCACCAAAGCCATTATGCCTCTTCCTGAGAAGTTTAACGGTATTAAAGACCAAGAGATTAAGTACCGTCAACGCTACCTCGATATGATTATGGATAGCGATGTTAAAAACCGTTTTAAACTTCGCTCTAAAATTGTCTCAGGGATTCGCCGTTTCTTTGAAGAGAAGGGCTTTTTAGAGGTAGAGACCCCTATGATGCACCCTATTCCTGGTGGAGCTAATGCTAAACCATTCATCACACACCATAATGCACTAGGGGTTGATAGATACCTCAGAATTGCCCCTGAGCTTTACCTAAAACGCCTCATTGTAGGTGGTATGGACGCTGTGTTTGAGATTAACCGTAACTTTAGAAATGAAGGCATAGACGCTACACACAACCCTGAGTTTACCTCTATTGAGTTCTACTGGGCATACAAGACCTACATTGAACTGATGGAAGTGACTGAAGAGCTATTTGACTACCTCTTTGACTCACTTAAACTAGAAAGAAAACTCCCTTATGGAGAGATGGAGATAGACTTTGCTACCCCATTTGCCAAAGTACCGTGGGTTGATGCCATTGTCAATATTGGGGGTGTTCCTAGAGAGGTAGCAACCAACCTAGAAGCAGGACTTGCTTACTTAAAAGAGCATAACTGTAAAACCGATGAAAATTGGACACTAGGCTATATGCAAGCTGAACTCTTTGATGAATTTGTTGAGGGGAAACTCATTAACCCAACCTTCATTACAGACTACCCAGTAGATATCTCACCACTGGCTAGAAGAAGCGATGAAAACCCTGAAGTGACAGAGCGTTTTGAACTCTTTATGGCTGGAAAAGAGATTGCCAATGGTTTCTCTGAACTTAACGACCCACTTGACCAGTATGAACGTTTTAAAGGACAAGTCGATGCCAAAGAGGCAACAGGCGATGATGAAGCGATGCATATGGATAAAGACTTCGTTAAAGCCCTAGGGTATGGTATGACTCCAACAGCTGGAGAGGGTATTGGGATTGATAGACTCGTGATGATGCTTACCAACCAACACACCATCAGAGATGTCCTCCTCTTCCCTGCAATGCGTCCAGAAGTAGAGGTAGAAACCCCAAAAATAGACGCCACCTCTGTCTGTAAAAAGTGTGGACACGACGTACTAGAAGAGCTTAAACCTGCCAAAAAAGGCAAAGGAATGTTCTGTATAGACGTATCTGCATGTAAAAAACGCATCACCGAGAGAGCCTAAGGCTCTCTTTCCCTAAAGTAGTATCGTACCTATTCAAAAGCCACGAAGTCAAATCTCAGAAGTTGCAACTTTTCCCCTCTTCTTCTTTTAAAAAAAGAGATTTCATAACAACTTCAGATGAAATTTGCTATAAATGCACCTATACTAATTCCCCATATAAGGATACCTAATGCCATACGCAATAGAAACTTTTGACCCAGAGATTTTTCAAGCCATTGAAAATGAAAGAGAGAGACAAACCAACCATTTAGAGATGATTGCATCTGAAAACTTTACACTTCCTGCTGTGATGGAAGCGATGGGTTCAGTCTTTACAAACAAATATGCTGAAGGGTACCCTTACAAACGCTACTATGGTGGGTGTGAATTTGCCGATACCGTAGAGCAATTAGCCATTGATAGAGCATGTGAACTGTTTGATTGTCAATTTGCCAATGTGCAACCACACTCAGGAAGCCAAGCCAATGGTGCTGTCTATGCTGCCTTACTTAAAGCTGGTGAGAAGATTTTAGGTATGGACTTAAGCCACGGTGGACACCTTACACACGGTTCTAAGCCAAGTTTTTCAGGGAAGAACTACTCATCATTTACCTATGGTGTAGAGCTTGATGGTCGTATTAACTACGATGAAGTACTTCGTATTGCAAAAACTGTACAACCAAAAATTATTGTTTGTGGTGCTTCTGCTTATGCTAGAGAGATTGACTTTAAGAAGTTTAGAGAGATTGCCGATGAAGTAGGTGCTATTTTATTTGCTGATATTGCTCACATTGCTGGACTTGTCTGTGCTGGTGAACACCCAAGCCCATTCCCTTACGCTGATGTTGTCACAACAACCACACATAAAACCTTAGCAGGTCCTCGTGGTGGTATGATTATGACAAACAGTGAAGAGATTGCGAAAAAAATCAACTCAGCTATCTTCCCAGGGCTTCAAGGTGGACCACTTGTTCACGTCATTGCAGCTAAAGCTGTTGGATTTAAACACAACCTCTCTGATGCATGGAAAGTCTATGCAAAACAGGTTAAAGCCAATGCTAGTAAACTCGCTGAAGTGCTTGTAGCACGTGGATATGATGTAGTCAGTGGTGGAACAGACAACCACCTTGTACTTGTAAGCTTCCTCAACAAAGAGTTCTCAGGAAAAGATGCAGATGCTGCACTTGGAAATGCTGGAATTACTGTCAACAAAAACACCGTTCCAGGTGAGACGAGAAGTCCATTTGTAACTTCTGGTGTTCGTATTGGTTCTCCTGCACTCACAAGCCGTGGAATGAAAGAGGCTGAGTTTGAGATTATTGCCAATAAAATTGCTGATGTACTTGACAACATTAACGACACAGCACTTCACGCAAAAATTAAAGATGAGATGAAAGAGCTTGCTCAAAACTTTGTCATCTACGAAAAATCTATCTACTAAGCAAAAAAAGAGGGGCTTTCCCCTCTTTATAGCTATTATCGCCTATGATAACACTCTTTGAGCAACTACACCTCTTTGGTGAGTACTACTATGTAAAACAGAAAAAAATTGTTCAAGAGATTCTCTTTTGTCAACGTATTTTCTATTCTAAATTTCAAAAAATAGAAGAACCCGTCACCCCTCTTCTCATAGAACAGCACCTCAAGGGTGACTTTACCATTGCACTTCCACTCTTAAAGGAACGTTATACCCACTATTTAGTCATACTCTATTGTGGTGAACAACCCCAACGCTTTTGTGCCTTAAGCCACTTTATTCTTCCAAAGAGTCACCATAAAAGATACCATCTCTATCAAGGAAAAACACCCCAAGAGGTCACTCTTTTTATTGATACACCCCCACTCTTGCTCGAAGAGGCTCAAGCCCAAGTTGAGAAAATAAGTCAAACATTTGCCCAGTACCTTCCACCCTCGTGGAAAACCCTCCCCTCCTCCTCTTTACCCATTGAATACAATATTGTTACCATTCCCTATTTGCCTCTCTCCTCATAGTTACTTCTGCTTTAGCTAAAGAATGTTCGATACAAACTATGCTATAATCTATACCAAATAAATTAAATTTGGAGTCTCATTCACAATGCATAGTAACCGTCAATTCGAGAACCTAGTACACGACCCTCTCTTAGAAAAAAGCAAAAAGACTAAAAGTCTTTTAACCATTACAGCTTTAGTGATTATTATTTTAATTGTAGCCATTATTTTAGGAAAGCTAGTCTTTAACACCCCTCAATCTGAACAACTTATTATTGACGAGAACCATATTGAAAAAGAGAACCCAGAACTGACACTACAACCCTCCAAAGAGGAGCAACGAAAAGAAGCACTCTTAAGTATGCAAAAGAGTCCTCTTGCACCAGAGTCTACACAAGCACCTCAAGAGAGCCAAACAACCACGCTACCAAAACCCGTAGTCAAAACAGCAGAGCCTCAACAAAAACCTATTATTCATACCAAACCAGCCCCTAAGCCTGAACCAACCACTGTGCCAATTACCAGTGAGTTTCAACAAGTACCTCCAAAGGTACACAAACCTAAACCAGCCCCTAAAAAAGAGGTAAAAAGAGAGAAAACCTCTACCTCTAAAGCAACAAAGAAGATGAGTGCGAGTGAACTCTTAGCCCAAGCATCACAACGTCCACAAGGGCGTCCACTCAACCAAAGAGCCACACCTAAAGCCACTCACGGCTCTTACTATATTCAAGTAGGCTCTTTTAGACAGACACCAAGTCAACAGTTTTTAAATATTATTCAAAAGAGTGGCTTCCACTACCACATTACCCCTCCACAACGTAATGGTATTAAGAAACTACTCATTGGTCCTTATGCAACCAAAGAGGAGAGTCAACGCGCACTTCCTCGTGTGAAAGACCGTATTAATAAACGTGCGTTTATTATTAAACGATAAGGCAACCTATGTACCAGACGATGCTCTTTGACCAACTTACCCCTGTTGCCCTCTATGGAAAGATTAAAAAGGCGTTTCCCAATACCATTACTATGCTCTTTGAGTCGGTGGTTAATACCAGTGAGGGGAACTTCTCTTTTATTACGATTGGTGCAAAAGAACGCCTCAGCTACCAAAACAACACCACCATCTACACCAATGCTTCTCAAGAGAAACAGACCCTCCAAGAGGACCCTTTTAGCTTCTTAAAAAGATACTACCAATCCATTGACCAAGATGCCTACCAAGCCAAAGCACAAGAGGTTGGTTTCTCTTTTGTAGATGGGTTTATTGGATTTATCGCTTACGATATGGTAAAAGTCTTTGAACCCACACTTGAGTCTGTAATGGAGCATCTCAACGACCCACTCCAAACCCCAGATTTAGATTTAGTGCGTCCTTCACTCATTCTTGCCTATTCGCATAAATCATCTCAATTAACCCTTCTATGTAACGATGAAGCATTTCAACCTCACATTCAAACCATTGAGGAACTCCTACACTCAGAGTCTATACCACAACCTCTTACACCTGTTACATTAGAGGGAGAGGGGAGTTTTAGCATTGATGAGGAGCGTTTTAAACAACTCGTAGAGGAGTCTAAAGAGAACATTCGTGCAGGCGATATTTTTCAAATTTTACTTGCCAATCGCTACACCCAAAAAGGTCACATTGACCCTCTGAGTTTCTACCGTGTCTTACGCTCTAAAAACCCATCACCCTACCTCTTCTTACTCGACTATGAAACATTCTCCATCTGTGGCTCTAGCCCAGAGGTGATGGTACGCCTAAGCGATGGTGAGATACTCCTTCGCCCTATTGCAGGAACACGTAAACGTGGGAAAAATGCCATAAGAGATAAAGAGTTAGAGCTTGAGATGTTAGCAGACCCCAAAGAGTGTGCTGAACACCTTATGCTTATAGACCTTGGACGTAACGATGTCGGACGTGTGGCACAAACAGGTAGTGTGAAAGTAACCGATATGATGCGTGTAGAGAAGTACTCTCACGTAATGCATATGGTGAGTGATGTTGAAGCACACATTGAAGAGGGAAAAGATATGTTTGACCTCTTTAAAGCCACCTTTACAGCAGGAACAATGACAGGTGCACCTAAGATTGAAGCGATGAAACTCATTGCTCAATATGAGGGACTCAAACGTGGTTTCTACTCAGGAAGTGTAGGTTACTTCTCTTTTAATGGGAATATGGATTCAGCCATTGCCATTCGTACCTCACTCATTAAACCAGACTCCATCACCCTACAAGCTGGTGCTGGTGTAGTGGCTGACTCTATTCCTGAGCGTGAGTACCTAGAAGTAAAAAATAAGTTAGGCGCACTGCTTGCTACACTCAAAGAGATGGAGCGTCTTTAGATGGCTCATTCTCTTTTTGCACTCTTTGGTAACCCCGTCTCTCACTCCAAATCACCCCTTATGCACAACCTTGCCTTTCGTGGCTTAGGTATAGATGCGTGCTATACACGCTACCAACTCATCGATGGGAAAAAACTCAAAGAGAAGTTCTTCCACTTAGGCTTAAAAGGGATTAACATCACCGTCCCTCACAAAGAAGAGGCATTTTATGCGTGTGACAGACTTGACCCTTTTGCTCAAAAGATAGGTGTGGTCAATACTATTGTTGAAAAAGAGGGGCTTTTATATGGTTTTAACACCGATGCCCCAGGGTTTTTACGTGCTATTTCTGAGTTTCAAGATATTCAACGTGTTCTTTTCTTAGGTGCTGGTGGTACGGCTCAATCTACGGCTATTATTTTACGTGATGCAGGGTATGAAGTGACACTTCTTAACCGAAGTGCTTCACGTCTAGAGAAGTTTCAACAAGAGGGGTTTGCTACCTTTACCTTTGAGAACTTTACCCCTCAAGCGTATGACCTCATTGTCAATATGACCTCTGCTGGATTAGAAGATGAAAGCCTCCCTGCCCCCAAAGAGATACTCCAAGCCCTCCTTCCTCAGGCAAAGGCATGTGTAGATGTTATCTATGGTAAAAACACACCCTTTTTACAATTGGCAAAAGCCCATAACAAGCCCACCAAAGATGGCTCAGATATGCTTCTTTACCAAGGAATTATCGCCTTTGAACACTTTAGTGATGCTCAGTATGATTTTCAAACCATCTACCCTCATATGAAACGTGCGTTTGATTTCAATTAACCCTATAAGGGTACTATAAAAAGAAAGAGAGAGAATGATTCAAATTTTAATGATAGAAGATGACCCAGAGTTTGCTGAACTTCTAACTGAATACCTTGAGCAGTTTGAGATAAAAGTAACCAACTATGAAGACCCTTTTTTAGGTTTGAGTGCTGGTGTAAAGAAGTATGATTTGATGATTTTAGACCTCACCCTTCCAGGTATGGATGGACTTGAAGTCTGTGAAGAGGTCGTAAGAAAGTATGATATGCCCGTTATCATCTCCTCAGCACGTTCTGACATTAATGACAAAGTCAAAAGTTTTGAACTCGGAGCTTATGACTACCTCCCAAAACCCTATGACCCTAAAGAGATGTATGCACGGATTATGGCTATTTTAAAACGTGTAGAGCGTGACAAAGAGACACAAAACAGCCTCCCTCAGAGTGACTTTGAAATAAGAGGAGATACCATCTACTTCAAAGGCGAACCACTCACCCTTACACCTGCTGAGTTTGAAGTACTCTCACTCCTTGTCAAACACCAAGGAATGACTCAATCACGAGAACAAATCATTAACACATCAGCCACGATGAGTATTGACTCACAAGGGAAGAGTCTAGATGTCATTATTAGTAAAATTCGTACCAAATTAGGTGACAATAAACGCATTCAAGCTGTTCGTGGGGTAGGATATAAACTTGTTTAATTTTACCTCTCTTCGAAGTAAAATTACCCTCATCTTCTCTATTAGTCTTCTGCTTCTTGCTATTTTGTTTATTGGCTCTATCCAATATGACAAAGTCAAGTATGAAGAGCATAATGAGATGCACGAACGCCTTGTAACACACTACCTCTACAACTACTACCTTCTCCACGGTAACATTGATGAAGCCTACTTAGAGTCACAAAACTTTTCACTCATTAAAGATAAAGCCAAACGGGTGCAGATTGAACACTATTTTAAAAAGCACAACAACCCTAAACACTATGCTAGTGATACCTATAAACTCCAACGGATTATTCTCATCAATAACGACCGTTTTAGCCTTGTACTACAAAATAAAAACCGTCCAAAGTACCCACTGAAACGGATTATTCTCTTTGTCTTGGTCTTTTTGCTTATTATTATGCTCTACTTGTGGATTGTACGGAGTCTTCGCCCTCTCTCTTTACTCAAACGCCAAATTAAAACCTTCTCTGAGGGTAATTTAGATATTCAGTGTGCCAGTCCTCATAAAGATGAGATTGCAGAAGTTGCCAATGAGTTTGACCACGCTGTTGAGATGATTCGAGAACTGCTTCAGTCACGTCAACTCTTCTTACGTGCTATTATGCACGAGCTTAAAACCCCCATTGGAAAAGGGAGACTTGTTGCTGAGATGCTCAATGATGAGAAGAGTAAAGCAAGACTTCATAGCATCTTTGAACGGCTCAACCTTCTCATTGATGAGTTTGCAAAAATAGAGAAAATCACCTCTAAAAACTTCAATTTACAGCGTAAACACTACAAAATGAGTGATATTATTGAAGCAAGTATTGACCTCTTAATGATAGAAAACCCCCAACGGCATATCACCCTCCACCTTGACACAGACTACTCACTCTATGTTGATTTTGAGTTGATGACACTGGTCATTAAAAATCTTCTAGACAATGGTATTAAATATAGTCCTCAAAAGAAGATTCTACTCATTATTGATGACAATAGACTCACCATCATCAACCAAGCCCCTGCTCTCACAGAGCCTCTAGAGAACTACTTCAAACCATTTCACACCTCTCAAAGAGGGTTAGGATTGGGTCTTTATATTGTAAAAAGTATTTTAGATATTCATCAAATGAGATTAACCTATGAACACAAAGAGGGAAAAAATATCTTTATCATTGAAGAGAGTAGAGAGTAAAGAAGCACGTTACAACCCCTTATACAAAACAATAAGGGGTTATAAAAATTTAAAAGTGGTAATTTACACCAAAGTTTAGTGTATTTGCTTTCATTGCATACGAACCACTTGCTAATGTTTCAGACTCATCAATAAGAGATGTCGCATCAACATAGAGTTCAACCTTGTTGCTATATTGGTAAGAGACTCCTACCCCATAACTAAAGCCATTTTGAGTAGAGGTGTTACTGGTAATACCATTATAACTTGACTCATCATCAAAACTAATTTGTGTCTGGGCATACCCTACAAGTCCATAGAGTTTCCACTTCTCATTGATAGGATATTGAGGTTTCAAATAGAGTCCATAACTATAATCCAATCCCAAATCATCACCATCAGCCAAAGAGAGGGTGACTCTTGCTTCTACCCCAAGGTAACGATAGACATCATACCCTACTCTTGCATGTACAGATGCTACTGTATCGGCTCCATAATAGAAACTCTCAACACTTCCAACACTTAAACCTACTCCCATATAAAATGGGAGGGTTTCAGCTACGGTTTCATCAGAGACTTCAATAAGGGGTTGAACATCAAATTCAACCTTTTCAATATCTCCTCCAGCATACCCCATTGAGGCTACTAAGAGAGTTGTTAGAGGTATTTTCCATAAGTGTTTCATTCTGATGCTCCTGATGAAATAACAGCTTTTCCTGTTAAGGTACATAGGAGTTTTTCATCGTTACTATAATGCCAAACCCTAATACTCGTTCCCTCCTCAAGTGCAATTACAGAGACACTTTGAGGTACTTTTAATGCAGCTGAGTTATCTCGTAAATCATCACTACATTTTGGTAGAGGGGTACTGTTGTCAATACCCCACTTCTCACCACCACCACAAGCACTTAAAAGAAGTGCTGTGGCTGTTAAACCTATCCATTTTACTATGGTTACTTTTCTCATTTTTCATCTCCTACAATCACTGCTTTGTCTAATGGAACAACCACATCATCAATAATAACAATGGTTGCTTCTTCATGCTCTTGTTTCTCCTCTTGGGTTGTTTCAAGTACTCTTGCATGGGTTCCTTCAACAAATGTTGTTCCCTCTTTACTTGTAGGATAGCTCATAGTATTTTCACACCCTACACCACGGTATCCTGTTACAACATTTCCATTTTCAAGTAATTCAGCATACGCTTCAAATGTACCCTCTAAACACTGCTCTTCATTCACAATTGGTAGAACAATAGTTGCTGTATCTGTTTCATAATCAACATTCATCTCTGAACCTTCAGCCAATGAAGCATCAATCTCAATCACAGATTGAACAACTGGTGTCTCACCTTGACCTTCTGCTACTAAGTAACTATACCCAACATGCTCTGTGGCATCTTTATCGCCATCACTATCATCTGAATCTGTCAATGGTACAAATGTTTGGTCTTCACTATATGGGTCTGTTCCTAGTGCTAACTCATCTCTATCACTTGTTCCATCATTGTCATCATCTAAATCATACGCATTAGTCATACCATCGTTATCTGTGTCTACTTTTCCACTATCTAACTCGCCATCACCATCAACGTCACTATCTGCTTCATTTCTAATGCCATCTCCATCTGTATCGGCATATTCATTTACACCATCACCATCTACATCTGCATCTGCACCATCATTAATGCCATCTCCATCTGTATCTGTATTTGAGCTATCTGGGTCAATACCATTGACTAGTCCATCATGGTCATCATCTCCAGCACCATTTTCTACTGGGTCATCAGCATTAAGTGGGTCAGTTCCATTGGCATTTTCATCTTCATCACTGATACCATCATTGTCATTATCTAAATCATACGCATCAACA
>Ga0256827_10001899_pt1 | contig 13497 bp, 12 predicted proteins | sample CV84metaG_FD_185977 | JGI IMG/M metagenome (GOLD analysis project Ga0256827, IMG submission 185977) | Hydrothermal vent microbial communities from East Pacific Rise, Pacific Ocean - CV84 | ecosystem: Environmental > Aquatic > Marine > Hydrothermal vents | place: Pacific Ocean: East Pacific Rise... | reverse complement strand
GTGCCAATACCTCTGCTACACTTAAATGAGAACGTTTAGCAATATAATCTATCTCAATTGCTGAAAATCCATGAATAGTAACCGTAGGATATTTCTTATGTATATGCTCCACTAAATCTTCATACCACTCCAACTCTAACTTTGGATGAACACCACCTTGAAACAGTATCTGTGTACCACCAATCGCTACCAACTCATCTATCTTCTCATCTATCTCATCAAAGGTCAAGATGTAAGCATCCTCTTTTTTCTCGTGGGTATAGAAGGCACAGAACTTACAATCAACCCAACAGATATTGGTATAGTTGATATTTCTATCTACCACAAAGGTCGTTACTCCTTTGGGGTGCATCTCTTTTTTACGAGCAGTCGCCATGACTCCTAAGGTTTTCAAGTCAGCTTTTTCAATAAGCTCAACAGCCTCATCGATTGTCATTCTTTTTGCATCTAAGGCACTCATCTTTTATCCTTATTTATAATACGCGATTATACTATGCTAAGGTTAAACTTTAAGATGAGAATTCAATCTATTTTGTACGATTATAATCTTTCAGATACCAGTAGTAGATGGTATTACCATAACCTGCCGAAAAAAAACCATCTTCATTAAAAAACTTAATGGTTGAGGGAATACTATCTTGCCCCTTAAGTAGATGAAGCTTTCGTCCTGTTGCTACCTCAAAAAGTTGTAAGTCACTCTCTTCACTTGAAGAGTAGACACCCAACTTACCACTAGGGCTTAAACCCACACTATAGACCAAAAAATTACTTTTTATAAAATAGGGTTCTCCCTTCTTAGGATAAACGCCTACTCTTCGATCTTGTCCTGCTGTAACAATAGTACCATTTTGATAAGCAACTTTATAAATATTGTCTAAATTAAGAGGTTTAAACTCTTTCAACACAGCTCCAGAGAGGGTATCTAAAAGCATCACTTGTCCACTCTCGCTTGCTGTTACAGAGACGCGTTTATCTTCACTCATTGCCATATCAGAGAAAGCACTATCTTCAATATGTTCATTAAAAACAGCATGATTATCATCAAGAGTATACTGTACCATATCATAACCTAGCGTTCCAAAAAGAAAATTTTTACCATCAATAAATCGTGCTTCTTTAACCGAAAGTTTTCGTTTAGTAGAGATAATTTTTTTAAGTCTCTCTCCATTATGAAGCCAAACATTGCGATAACCACCCTCTCCTGAACTGACAATAAGCGTTTGGCTTGAATATCGGTCAACACTTAAAACTTTAGGGGGTCGTAACTCTTGAGTAGCAGAGAGATATGCGGGAAGAAAAATCTCATTAACTTTTTTACGCTTCTGAATATCAAAAACCTCTACAGAGCCTTCATCATTGGCTACAAAAAGAGAGAAACCATCAATGACAAAATCACTAACAAGACCACGAGAAGTCATAGTAAATGCAGGTTGAATCTCTTTTGAAAAGAGTTGAAAAGAAATAAGGGGGAGAAGAAGCAATATTATCTTTTTAAACATATTACTCCTTTTAATTAAAATAGACTTTAGCCTATTCTGGTTTCTCTGTAGGAAGCTCTTCCTCTTTTGGTTTCTCAATTTTAACAGAATCATCTTTACCAATAGCATCTAAAACAGCATTGATAAATCTTGGTGCTTTATCATCTGCTAATGATTTTGCCAACTCAATCGCTTCATTAATGATAATACGCTTATCTATTCCTTCAATAAGAATCTCAAAACCTGCCAAACGCATAATCGCTTTCTCTACTTTACCAATAGATTGATAATCCCAATCTTTAAGATGTTTTTGAATTTCAATATCAATGGTCAAAAGATTATCAATAGTTCCTTTAAAAAGGCTATTCGAAAAATCTCTCTGCTTATTACGAATTTTATCCTCTTCTAAAATTATATCTGAGAATTTTGCAATATTTTCATTTCCTAAATCATAAGCGTATAAAAGTCCTACTACAGCGGTTCTTGCTTGATGTCTTGTTGCCATACTATTTCTCTAATTCTGTATATAAATTCATCATCTCAATAAGTCCAGCCATCGCTTCGCCACCTTTGTTACCAGCTTTTGTACCTGCACGCTCAATCGCTTGCTCAATACTATTAACAGTCAAAACACCATAAGTTACAGGCTTACCATGCTTCATTGTAGCACTTGCCACACCTTTTGTCGCCTCTGCAGAGACATAATCAAAATGAGGTGTTGCCCCACGAATAACAGCACCCAAACAACATACAGCATCATATTTACCTGAAGCTAATACCTTATCTAAGGCAAATGGAATCTCAAATGCACCTGGAACTAAAATTAAATCTAAATCTTCTGAATTACCACCATGACGTGCATAAACATCTTTAGCACCCTCTACTAATCTATCTGTAATAAAATGGTTAAATCTTGCATTAATAATGGCTACTTTTTTACTCTTATCTACGGTTACATTACCTTCAACTATGGTCATCTGTTTCCTTTAAAATTATTTTGGAATTATAGCTTAAAAAAGCTTGTCTACTCTACAATTGTACGAATAGCATCAATTTGGAGAATTAAGCTCTCTAACTTTTTAAGCTCAATCATGTTTGGTCCATCACTTAACGCTATAGAGGGGTCAAAATGAGTCTCAAAAAAGAACCCATCTACTCCAACCGCAGCAGCTGCACGTGAAAGATAAGGAACTAAAGCACTATCGCCACCACTGGTTGCCCCACCCGAAGCAGGTTGCTGTACAGAGTGTGTTGCATCAAAAATAACAGGAGCAAACTCTCGCATCTGTTTAAGCCCTCGCATATCAACCACTAGGTTCCCATAGCCAAAAGTTGAACCACGCTCAGTAAGCCAAACATTATATTTTTCAGCATTTTCATAGCTTACTTCGCCATCAAATCCACGAGTTTTCAAAACTTTAGCTATAGAGTGTTCCATCGCCTGAGGAGCTAAAAATTGCCCTTTTTTAATATTTACAGTGGCTGATGTTTTTGCACAAGCGACTAACAAATCAGTTTGACGACACAAAAAGGCAGGAATTTGAAGTACATCCACCACCTCAGCTACAGCTTGAGGCTGTGTATAATCATGAACATCTGTCAAGAGTTTATAGCCAAACTGCTCTTTTACCTCTTGAAGAAGCTTTAACCCCTCATCTAAGCCTGGTCCTCTAAAAGAGTCTAAAGAGGTTCGATTTGCCTTATCAAAACTCGCTTTAAAATAGAAATCTTTAGTGCAATCTTCATGATACCCCATAAGTGACTCAGCAATTTTCATCACATTATCTCGACTCTCTAAAACACAGGGACCTGCTATTAAAATCATATTATATTCCTTACTATTTCTCTTTAGTCAAGGCTACAAGTAGCCCTGAACTTATGACCAGAATTATACCTAAAAATGTCCAAAAATTGGGTATAGGATCCCCCAAAGCGATACCAATAATAAGTGCAAAAACAATATTAGAGTAACTCACAGTTCCAACAATTCCTGCCTTTGTATACTCATAAGCTTTGGTCATAAGAATCTGCGAGATAGTCGCAGTAATCCCCATCATTATGACATAAAGCCAAATAACACCAGAAGGCATCACAAACTCAGCAAACATAAATTGTAACGCTTCAGGAGGATGAACATAAGGAGTAGCTAACATTAACAGCAGTGGAGCAACAGTTCCCACTCCCATAAAACTCATGACAATAGCCCTAGTATCATAATAGACACGAAGCTCTCGTATAGAAGTATAAGCAAGGGCTGCCCCTAAACCAGAAAAAATACCGAGCATATCGTACTTATCAAACTCTCCACCTTCAGGTTGAGCAATCAGAACAATTCCTGTAAATCCTATCATAATGGCTAAAATTGCCCAAGGACTAAGCTTCTCTTTTAAAAAAATATAAGCAAAAATAGCTACAAAAATAGGAGAAGTTTTATTATAGGTTACTGCCTCTCCCAAAGGGATATAAGCAATAATATAAAAGTATGCCAAAAGAGCAATAAATCCCATACTCCCCCGAAAAAGTAGTAAAAGAGGTTTGCCTCCTATCTGTTTTAGTGGCGATTTATAAATGGCATACCCCACAAGCAACACTCCAAAAATATTACGAAAAAAAGTAACCTCTACGGGTGGTAAAACATGGCTAACCTCCTTTGCAAATCCCCCCATAATGGCAAATGAGAGTGATGCTAATAGCATAAAAAGGATGCCTCTATCTATACCTAAAATATATTTTTTCAATAAAACCCCTAAATTTTTTTTGGAATATTATCATAAAGATAACAATATACAACGTATAAATAAGAATATTTCCGTTAAAATAAAGAAAAAAATCACACTAAAGACAATATATGCAAAAAAAATTACTTTTTATTTTAATATTAATATCTGCGTTTTTTACCCAAACACTACTAGCAACAGAGTATACATGGAGTAAAAATTTAACATTTTTAGGGCTTTTAAAAAAATACCATATCCCTCAAAAAATCTACTACAATCTAGACCAAGAAGAGAAAGAGCTTATTCAAGAGATTCGAGCAGGTCAAAGTTATACAGTCATCAAAGAGAAAAATAAAATTATTCGTATCAATATTCCTATCTCTGATGAGTTAATGCTAGAGATAAAAAAAGGTAAAAAGGGCTATATCGCTAAATACCTACCTATTCCTTATGATATTGTAGAAAAAACCATCTCTATTCGTATCAAGTATGGTCTTCATAAAGATTTACATAAAGCCACACATAGCTGGTACTATGGTAAAGAGATTGATGAAGTCTATTCCAAAACACTACCCCTTAAAAAGATGAAGAAGGGAGACAAGGTTATTATCTTCTATACACAGAAGTATAGAAATGGTAAAGTCTTCTCTAGCCCTAAAATTCAAGCTTGTCTTATTGAAATAAATAAAAAACCTTACTATGGTTTTCTATTAGAAGATGAGAAATATTACGACTCACTGGGAAAAAAATATAAAAGAAGCTACCACTCAAAATTTATACGTCCTCTACCTAGATTTAAACGAATATCAAGTAAATTTACCCATCGACGCTACCATCCTATTTTAAAACGTTATCGTGCTCACTTAGGAATCGATTATGCTGCCCGTTCAGGTCGTCCTATTGTTGCCAGTGCTAAAGGAAAAATAGTTTTCAGAGGTTGGAAAGGTGGTTATGGTAGAGTTGTCGAGATTAAACATGCGAATGGAATAAAGACACTCTATGCACACATGAGAGGCTTTGGAAAAGGTATTTACGTAGGTAAACGTGTTGCACAAGGCAAAGTTATTGGTTATGTAGGAACATCAGGTCGAAGTACTGGGCCACATCTCCATTTTGGTCTATACAAACATGGTCGCCCACAAAATCCTGCTCGATATGTCAGAAAACAGACAGCAAAAGTCATAAGACTTAGAGGAAAGAAATATAGAGAACTAAGAAAACTAGTTCGTAAATTTAGACCACAATTCAAAGAGGCAAAAGATAAAATTATTGTTAAAGAGAAAAGTAAAGATTGTCTAAATTGTCTTAAAAAATTTAAACCAAGAGTCTAGAAGAGGTATATTTTACCTCCTCTAATATTAATAACTACAGTCTAATCGCTCGAATATCTCCAAAGAAAATCAAATCTTTCAAAACAGCTTTCTCGGTTAGACCATCCTTCCCAATTCGTAAAAGTAACTCTCCTTTATCACTAGAGAATATATCCTGATTGATAACAGCTCTTGCATACCAGTTATCAGTAGCTTCTCCCAAAGCATCTGTATACTCATCTAACTCATTTTTTGAAGGAATAACTAACTCAACACGCCCTTTCTGTTTCTCAGCACCAACAGCAGTAAAGGTATATGATTTTGGCTCTTTTTTATCAACAATTTTTTTATTTAAATTAAAATAGAGTGTTAATAAATCATCTGGAGAGTAGTAATCCATAGTCTCATTTTCATCTGTTTTCAACTTACCATTCTTCCATCGTTTGTACTCTTTTGTTACACTTTTTGTAATGTGATTAATTCTATAAACCTTGTTAATAGTCTTAGAACCATGAGATTTAATGACCTGATACATATCCGAAATCATCATACCATTTTCGTCAATATGTCCTTTAGATATATGATGCTCTTTTCGATTTCCAGAGAGTCTTCTAGCTAACCCTGTTGCTTTTAACTCAACATCTATAACATAACTTTTCCCATCCTTACTCAATAGAGCATTTGCAATTCCAATCTCGCCAATAATTCCAAACTCTACTTTAAAATTCGCTTTGATAACCTCTGCATATAAAGATGACCCAAAAAGTAAAACTATAGATAGTAATATTTTTTTCATAATAATCCTTTATTATTTTTATAACGTAATTTAATCATATTTATGTGTGTAAACTGTGTTAATATGATGTGACATCATAGTTTTTTTTGATAAAATACTAATTAATAAACCTAATTATATAAAGAAGTTAATTATGAATGAAAATAATAGCTCTCAAACACAAGAGATTATTGAGCACTCTCAAGAGATTATAGAAAAACTAGACATCAATTTTTTTCCACAAGTACAACAACTTTTAAACCATGTTTATAGTGGACCTTATGGCGATTTTTTTCGTGAGCAGTTTTTTAATATTCCTCTGGGTAATATTATAGGTGCCTTCTTTTCTCTCTTTTTCTTTCTTATTTTACGTAAGCTTTTTGCCAATTTAGTTATTAATGTGTTACATCCCTTTACCAAAACAACAAAAACCAATTATGATGAACGCATACTTTTAGCACTAAAGGGTCCCATAACCTTTGTCTTTATTATTATTGGGGTACGACTCTTTTTTGCTCTACTATTTTTAGAAACAGAACTTATCAATATGATTATTAACTCAATGATAGCCTACAATGTATTTTGGGCTATCATCGAATTAACCTATGCTTTACGTGGCTTGGTTTATCATTTTACAGCCCGATTTAATCCCGAACTCTCTTATGAGATGGGTAATTTTATCCTAGCTATTATTCGTGGTATTATTTTTGCCATTGGACTGGGTTCTATTTTACAAGTCTGGGGTATTAATGTGGCAGGGTTGGTTGCAGGGTTAGGAATTGGAGGGCTAGCATTTGCTTTAGCTGCCAAAGATACAGCCGCCAATCTTTTTGGTTCCATTGCCCTACTTCTAGATAAATCTATTCGTATTGGAGAGTGGATTAAAATAGATGGCGTCGAAGGTGTTGTTGAAGATATTGGTATGCGTACGACTAAAATTCGCACCTTTCAAAAATCGCTTATAACCCTTCCTAATCAAGTGATTGCAAACAGCCCTATAGAGAATTTCTCACGACGTGGTATTCGTCGTATAAAAATGACGGTAGGACTTACATATAGTAGTAGAAGTGAACAGATAGAAAATGTTATTTTAGAGATAAAAACAATGTTAAAAGAGCATCAAGGAATAGCCCAAAAAGAGACTATGTTAGTTAGCTTTACTACCTTTGATGATAGCTCTTTAGGTATTCTAATTTATACCTTTACCAATACCTCAAACTGGGAAAAATACCTTGCTATAAAAGAGGATGTCAACCTTCAAATTATGAAAATAGTAGAAAAAAATGGTGTCGATTTTGCCTTCCCATCACAATCTCTCTATATAGAAAGCACTCCTAAATCAAGTGATAATTAAAACTCTGCTATAATTCCAATAATTTTTAACCGTAGGGTGTAGTCCTCGACTACACTATCTCAATAAAATCCAATTTTTCACAATAATCAAATAGCACAAGAAAGATATATAATTATGCCAAAACTAAAAAAAGTAGCCATTCTAGGACGACCCAATGTAGGGAAAAGTTCTCTATTCAACCGACTCCTAAGAGAGAGAGATGCCATTACCTCCGATGTAGTGGGAACCACCCGTGATATAAAGAGAAGAGAGGTAACAATCTCTGGAAATCGTGACTTTGAAGTTGTCGATACAGGAGGAATTGATGACTCTACAGAGATGTTCTCTACTGTCAAAAAACTTTCACTTCGTGCTGCAGATGAAGCAGATATTATTGTCTATATGGTTAATGGTAAAAACATTCCTGAAGATGAAGATAGAGAGCTTTTTTATCAACTTCAAGCACTTAACAAACCTATCGCCTTGGTCGTTAACAAAATAGATAATGACAAAGACGAATCAATTCGATATTGGGATTTTTTAGAGTTTGGTGCAGATAGAACTTTTCCTATGTCTGTTAGCCACAACCGTTATATGAATGACTTCTACTTGTGGCTAGAAGAGTATATTCCAGAGAGAGAAGAGATAGTAACAACAGAACCTTCAGAAGATGGAGAACTTACTTTTGAAGAGATTTTAGAGAAGGTACATATTGATGAAGAAGAAGAGGAAGATAATGAGTTAAAAGTGGCTATTATCGGTCGTGTCAATACAGGAAAAAGTTCCCTTCTTAATGCCCTTTTAGGCGAAGAGCGTGCGGTTGTCTCTCCTGTAGCAGGAACCACTATCGACCCCATTGACGACGAATTAGAGTATAGAGACCACAAAATAACCTTTGTCGATACAGCAGGTATTCGACGACGTGGTAAAATTTTGGGTATTGAAAAGTATGCTTTTGAACGTACAGAAGCGATGTTAGAAAAAGCAGATATTGCCCTACTTATGATTGATGCAACAGAGGGTGTATTAGAGCTTGATGAGAGAATTGCAAACTTAGTGGAGAAACATAAATTAGGGTGTATAATCGTCTTAAATAAGTGGGATATTCATGGGGATGATGAAGAGACCTACACCAAAGCCGTTGAAGATATTCGTGATGAGTTAAAATTTTTACACTATGCCCCACTTATTACTATCTCAGCAAAAACAGGACTAAGAGTTCACAAAATTTTAGATGATATTGTAGATATATATAGTCGATATAAACAGAGAATTTCTACATCTGAATTGAATCAAGTTCTAAAATACGCTATTGGAAGACACCATCCACCAAGTCACAATGGTGCAACGATTACGCTTAAATTTGCAACACAGTATGAAACCAAACCGCCTAAAATTGCACTTATTGTTAATCGTCCTCATGGATTGCATTTCTCATATCAAAGATATATCATGAATATATTTAGAGAAAAATTTGATTTTGTAGGAGTACCAATAGATTTAAGTCTTAGAAAAAGAGGACAACGAATGGATGATGATTAATTATCATCCACCTCTTTTTTTAACTCTCTATAGGGAAGTGCTTTAGAGTAGTAATACCCTTGTCCATATTTTACCCCAAACTCTTTTAACACATCAACAACCTCTTGGGTATCAATAAATTCAGCAATAACCTCAATATTGTTCTGCTGAGAGAAAAGTGCAAAAGTCTGAACCAAACTATACGCTCTATGATCACTCAGAATTTCAGTAATAATACTACCATCAATCTTAAGATAATCGATAGAGAGATTCAACAGATGATTTAAATTAGAGTACCCTGACCCAAAATCATCAATACAAATTTTATAACCAAAGAGCTTAAGCTTTTGAAGAGAAAGCTCAACCTTTTGATAATCAATACTTTTATTCTCTAATATCTCAATATAGAGTCTATTAGACAAGTCAGCATTCTGTGCAAGAAGGGACAAAATAGCATCATTAATTAAATCATCAGCAGAGAGATTCATACTAATTTTCATCTCTGAATCCATTCTCAGAATATTAACATTATACTCAATCACACGTTTTGTCAAAAAGCTATAGAGGTAACTGTCCTCTAATGAGGGTAAAATTTTATCAGGAAAAATAATATTATCGCCATCTTCTATACGTAATAGAGCTTCATAATGGTGTAATTTTCCATCACTTAAACGTTTAATAGGTTGATAGTAACAGACCAGTTTTTCAGACTCAATCATCTCTTTTAATTTTTCTCGATAGAGTCTTTCAGATTGTGTTAAATCAAAATAACATACCTTGTTTCTACCACTATGTTTAGACTCATAGAGTGCCGTATCAGCTTTATGAATAGCATCTTGCAAAGATTTTTCTAGCTCTGTTGCCAACAAAACTCCTACCGATATAGTGACAGAGAATCGATTATCAGCAATGATAAAATTTGTATTTTTTACCAATAAACGTATCTCTTCTAGGAGTTTTTTTAATCCCTCTTCGTCAAGAGTATCTTTGTAGATAAAAAGAAGAAACTCCTCTCCTCCATATTGAATAAACATATCCTCGGTTCTTAACAGTGTTGACATTCTTTTCATAATAGAGATAATAACTCTATCGCCATTCTCTTGACCATAAATATTATTAACACGCTTAAAAAAATCCAAATCGACTAAAGCAACATAGTAATCTTTAAAATTTATCTTATCATAGTTATCTCGTAAGTAGACTCTATTTAATGTATTGGTTTCAGGATTATGATAAATGGTATAACGAACATAATTGGTATAAATAATATAACAGATAAATAGAAAAAGAAGAAAGAGACTAAATCCAATAGCATAAGAGATTGTCTTAACACTCACATTTAATAGTGATGAGAGTGTCGCTAAACTACTCTCTTGATAATCTAAAACTAAAAAGGCAATAATTTTATTCTCTTGAATAATTGGTTTAATCAATGTAAAACCTAAATCTTCAATAGTTGGCTGAATAAATATATTGGTTTGATTCTCTGTTAAAACTTTCTTAAAATTAGAGAAAGAGGTAGGTATAAAAAGTTCGCCCACCTCTCCTCGCTCTTTACTTGAAGTATCTAAAAGATAAAAAAGTTGCCCCTTATAAAGGTAGAGAACATAGACAGCTTTAACACCTTCACTCAATAAATCAGATATTCGATTTTCATTCTTAAAACGAATAACTTTATCTGATTGATTCATATAGATGAAATTAGGATACTCCTGAAGCATACGATGAATAATATTATTAGAAGAGTTGTCAATACGGCTTACTGCTTGATTTAAAAGTAAATTCTTTAATCTATCTTCATAATTTCCCATATTTTTATAAAAATAGAGTGCTAAGAGCAATAAGACAAGATAGAGCGTTATTATGTAGTAATAAATCTTGTTATTGTTAAAAAATGTAAATTTATTATACAAGTTGAATTCCTAAGATTAATTTATGTTTTAGCGTAACTCTAACATAAAAATGTGCATAATTGTGAATCACAATAAAATTCCTATATTAATCATTATTGCTAATGCATAGTTAATAAACATAAAGGGTTTAGTTGACACTCTGAAACAATATATTTTTGGGACTCTTTCAACAGGTTGAAACCTTTATTTTCTAGGCGTTCCCGAATGAATATTATCTGTGTTCGTCCCTTCTTCAGATAGATAGCACCTATGCTGTTTTTCTCCCTTTGTAACTTTTTATAAGAGTCAACAACAGAGACCTTTGTTCTTACTTTTTTACGAGGAAAAAGTAAAATGTCTGCCTCTTTTTGTGATGTAAACTTTAACTTTTCATTTAACTTTATCTGATGGTTTGCATTGTAAAATTTTAGTTGATAAGAGGACTTTTTTGATACTTTTATAGTAGATAAAACCTTGTTTACTTTAGCAATATCTAATCCAGCAGATAAAAATAGTGGGAAAATAGCCAATAAAATTACTTTTTTCATGATATGTTCCTTTAAAATATAGAATACAATAAAACAACAAAAAACATTGTAAAATATATATTTTAATTTAAAAAACAAAGGAAAAATAAATCTTTTAGACACGTAATTACGAGTTCTTTTTTGCTATACTTCCATATTATTTAAATAAGGATTTAAATGCGAGTATTAACAGGAATCCAAGCCTCAGGAAAACTTCATATAGGTAACTATTTTGGTGCCATGAAACCCATGATAGAGCTTCAAGAGAAAGAGGAGCTTTTTACTTTTATTGCCAACTACCACTCATTAACCACTTCAAAAGATGCAAAACTTTTAAAACAACTTACCTTTGATGCAGCAGTAGACTACTTATCATTAGGAATTGACCCTAACAAAACAACCTTTTGGGTTCAAAGCGATGTACCTCAAGTGTTGGAACTCTATTGGATTCTATCCAAGTTTACACCAATGGGTCTACTTGAGCGAGCACACTCTTACAAAGATAAAGTAGCTAAAGGAATTAGTGCCAATCATGCCCTTTTCTCTTATCCCGTGCTTATGGCTGCAGATATTCTTCTGTTAGATACCCAAAAAGTACCCGTAGGAAAAGATCAAATTCAACATGTTGAGATGACCAGAGATATTGCTACTAAATTTAATAACGAATATGGAGAAATTTTTACACTTCCCGAACATGTTGTTAATGATAGTGTGGCTACTATTCCAGGAATAGATGGACAGAAGATGTCAAAAAGTTATGACAATGCGATAGATATTTTTATGGAAACAGAGAAAAAGCTTCAGAAACGTTGTAATAAAATTATTAGTTCATCAACACCTCTAGGAGAACCTTTAGAGTATGAAGGGTGTAATATCTATAATCTTGCCTCTCTATTTTTAGATGAGAATAGAAAAAAAGAGCTTCAATTACGATACAAAACAGGCGAAGAGGGGTATGGTCATTTCAAAAAATATCTTAAAGAACTTATCTGGGAAGAGTTTATAGAAGCGAGAGAAAAACGTGAAGAGTATATTAATAATCCCGATTTAGTTAGAGATATTTTAAGTGATGGTGCTAAAAAGATGCAAAAAATTGCTACAGATAAGATGAATAGTGTACGAGAAGCAGTAGGAATTCTATAAAAAATAACAAAAAGAATCACTTTTCTATTATTTTATCATCACTTTAAATAGTCTATATTTTATTTTATTATAAAATTTTGGATATACTCTTTTTGACTCAGAAATGACACAATTACTTCACAAATGAGTGTTATCATAGTCTTATCGGTACCAAATACCGTGACGATTGTTATTACAGTGGTCTTAGGGAGTTCATTACATATTTAGAGAGAAAAAAAGTCTGTGGAGTGAGTCTTTTTTTATCTGCCATGATAAAAGAGTAATTTTCAATTAAAGGAGGGACTTTACTCTTTTGTTTATTTTAAACAAAAACCACCAACATAATCCTCTTATTTTCTACCCATTCTATTTTCATCTTCAATCATCTTATTAATCCTATCTATATCCAGAGAATTTTTAGAATAAAAAAGTGCATGATGCTGATCAGAACTTTTTCCATAACACTGAGTATAGACCCAATGTTCTATATGAGATAATTGATTTAAAGAAAAAGTATACTCCTGTACAAATGATTTAATAGTTTCAAATTTTTCATTTCCTGAGAGTGTAAAAAGTGCAATATTCAAATCATCCGAAGCCATTCCCCAAATCTCTAAATAAGCATCAGCATCCCTAACTTCACAGACTATAGCTGTGCCATAATCTAATTTGATTTTATTAACAATCTCTAATTTAGAGAGATACTGAAGATACCAAATCTGCTCCTCTAACCCTAACGTTTCATAATCCCATCTTCTATAATCAATAGCTTCATCAAAAATACAAACTAAATAGGGAGCTACCCCCTCCTCTCTTCCCAAT
>Ga0256827_10001898_pt1 | contig 13501 bp, 12 predicted proteins | sample CV84metaG_FD_185977 | JGI IMG/M metagenome (GOLD analysis project Ga0256827, IMG submission 185977) | Hydrothermal vent microbial communities from East Pacific Rise, Pacific Ocean - CV84 | ecosystem: Environmental > Aquatic > Marine > Hydrothermal vents | place: Pacific Ocean: East Pacific Rise... | reverse complement strand
CCTTTTTGGCCGCATCATCCGTGGGGTCTATTTTAAGAAGAATATGCGAAGCCGAAACCATTTCGGGTTGAATAAACTTATCTTGATTATCATCATAATACGCTTTTGCATCCTGCTCGGTTACATCTTTCACATCTTTCACCAAACGGTCAACAAAAGCTTTTATTGCTAACTGTTTTTTTATGTCGTTGGTAAGCTCCTCCGACGTCGTTCCATTCTTTTTTAATGCCTCTTCAAAAGTCATCCCTTTTTTTGCCTCAGGACTCTTTTCAAAATTGGCATGAATTTCCGCAAGAATCTCTTTAAGCTTCACGGGATCAATTGGAATATTTGCTTTCTTCACCTCTTGATCCATCAATGTTTGGGTAATAATTTGGTTCTCAATATTTTTGTATAATTTATTTTGCAAACTCTGCAACTGCTGAGGAGAAATACCACGAGCTTGGAGCTGACGAATCGTACTTTGCATTCGCTTAATAATCTCCCCTTGTTTAATCTCGGTGCCATTTACCCGTACCGCCACTGCATTCAGATCCAATTTTTTAGGCGCCAAGGGATTGGGCTTAAGTGGAGCAGCAAATAGGTCTGAAGCATTCGAGGAATTCGAAACAGGTGGACTTACAACTGATTTGGGGTTTTTAGGTTCTTCGGCCTGTACAAATAACCCCGACAAAAGAGCCGCAGTTGCCGAAAGTGTAACTAAACGCGTCGTTTTTTTCATAATACTAATCCTTTCTCCGTACTGAAGATATTAACTGTTTTCACATAAATCGATATAGAAATAAAAACGATGCATTTTTAAACCAAAAATGTCAATACAACAATCTTCCGAAATTATCCCGATTTAAACGTTGCACCTTCAACCTATTTTAAACAATCGGGCAACGTTTGAACAAAAGCTCGAATTTCATCCCGAACACGACGAAAACCATTCAGCTTTACCTCTTCAGAAGCATCGACAGGCGAAAGCTTGGGGGGATCGTCAAAACGGTGATGAAATACTTTTGCACGCCCAGGGAAAAGTGGACAGGTCTCGTGTGCGTGATCGCAAACCGTAATGACATAATCCAAATCTAAATCCATAAATTCATCCAAATGTTGCGATGTTTGATTTGAAATATCAACTCCCGCTTCGGCCATCACCTTCACCGCTCTTGGGTTTAATCCATGTGTCTCTAGCCCAGCAGAATAAACTTCAATTTCATCCCCTTTAAGTATACGTGTCCAGCCTTCAGCCATTTGACTTCGGCACGAATTTCCTGTGCAAAGATACAGTACCTTTATTTTTTTAGACATCGCATCCCTCATTTACTCTGCTTCGGGAAAACGTTAAAAATGAGAAGAAAAAGAGTCGATCCGCTTAACTCATTATTTCGTTTTTTTGTTTTCATAAAAGCCCCGTTTTACTGTGTATTCTGACGGATTCGATGCGATGTTGCTCGTTGCATATTTAATGTTTAATTCTTTCTCATATAAACAACGTACAAAAAAAACGTGGTGAAATCAAAGAGAAAAGTGGCGTTGAAACTATTTTTAATCATAATTAATTCAATTTCTCTAAAATATATTCTGCTACATTTTTTCTTCCTGCTCTTCGTGTCTTGAGCACTGCGGGCATGCCACGCCGGAATGAAATAAAGGCGGGTGGATGCGTGTAAAATAACCTCAGTTTGGCGAACACCTGATTAGAAGAAAACAAAAGGAAAAGGGACTCCGTTTATACTTTACTAACTCTTCTGTGCTGAAAAGTAGAACGTCTTGGACAACAATTATTTTAAATAGATTCTCTTTAGATTTGGTTGCTTTTTGGCTCTGATTGGTTGTAATGTCAAATAAGTTTTTAGGGAAAAGAAACGATGGAAGATCAATATCAAACAAGAGCAACATTAATTATGCGGGTGCAAGATCAGCATGATGAGGCTTCGTGGGAGGAGTTCGTGCGGGTTTATCGACGTTATATTTATGCGATTATTCGTAGCATGAATATTTCGGAACACGATACCGAAGATATTTTGCAACAGGTGTTGATTAATCTGTGGAATAGCTTGCCGAAAATGGATTATAAAAAAATTAAGCGCTTCCGAAGTTGGTTGAGTACGGTGACGAAGAACTGTGTGACAGATTTTATTCGGAAGCGAACTCGTGATGTGAATCGAGTCCAAAAGGCGGGGAAAGATGAGACGTTGGTTTATTTAAGCTCGATTCGTTTGCCAGAAATTGATGCGATTGCGGAGCGAGAATGGGAGATTCATTTAACCAATCTTGCGCTGGAAAATATTGAACCACTTTTTTCAGGGAAGGCCGTGAAGGCGTTTCAGATGACTTTGGATGGAAAAGAAATAAACGAGATCGCCGAGGAGCTGGGGATTAAAGAAAATTCGGTCTATCGATTAAAAAATCGAGTGAAGGATCGGTTAATTCAAGAAATTGTCCACCTGCGCAGCGTTTTAGAATAATTTTATTGTTCATCAACGGTCATGATTTTTTTTAGCTCGTTGAGCAGTGGCTTGGGATAGTATTTTTTGGTGAGACCTACGTAGCGAGTCTGCATTCGGAAGAGCTGTTTGACGAACTGTTTTTTGTTTCGGAAGTGGATTCCATACATATATAGGTGATCGAGTTTGAGCCCTTGAAGCTCTTGAGGGTTGGTGAGTTTTGAGTAGCTAATGTTGAGGGAACTCAGATTAAGGGGCTGAAGAATGTTTCGGCGGTAAACCCCTGCGATGTTGAGCGAGTAGATGGAGTAGGGAGCTTTTGAAAGATCAAGTTCGTAGCCAGATGAGCTCTGTTTTAATCGGCTGAGATGTTTTTCCGTGAAGAAGTGGGTTTTGTTTATCTTGTCAAGAATAGCGAGTGCCAAGGGGGTGTATTGTTCGGGGGATGCCGTGGCGGAGCGACGTTTCATGTGATGATAATATAGGTAGAGAATGGTCATGGTGTCGGCTTTGTTGGACTCGTTGATTAGGGCCGCAAGTTGTCGGTCGGTTAGACGTACGGAGTCGGTCGGTTTTTGAACGGCGTATTTTTTGCTCAAGGTCTTTAGGCGAGCCACTTCTTGAAGGTCTCCAGCATTTTCGAAGCAATTTACGGCTGCGCTAAATTCTTGTAGAACAAAGTGTAGGATTCCTTTTTGTTTTAGAAGGTTTTGTTTTTGTGCAGGATCCATGTTTTTGCGAAGACCCGTTTCTAGGACGTGAATCATCGATGGGGCATTGATGAAGTCGCGGGTTTGTACCGTGTATAAAAGTGCTTGATCTAGGTTTTTGCCCAGCTCAGAACTCCGTTTCTGTTCGTTTAAGAAGAGGGCAAAACTTTCTTCTGCACGGTTTTTTGCAAGGATGGCGTCAGCTTTTTCGTGTTCGATGGTTATGATGTATTTAGCAATTACAGCACTGAGTAAGAGGAGGAAGAAAAGGATGACAAAGGTGATTTGGTTGTGGCGCTTAACAAGAAGTGTCAGGCGGGTAATCCAACTTGCGCGCTCTGCTTTTGTGGGATAACCAGCAAGATATGAGTCGATGTCTTTTCGTAAGGCGCGAACGGTTTTGTACCTTTTTTCGGGATTGAAGGAGAGGGCTTTCATTGCAACCATAGCTAGACTGTTGGGAATTTGCCAGTCCGATTTTAGGCGACCGATGGGGGAGATAATGTGACCTTTTTTGGTGTTTTCGATAATTTCGTTTGCGGAAGAACCCCGGACAGGAAGTTTGTATGTAAGCAACATATAAAGAAGTGCACCGAGTGCATAGATGTCGGTTTGGTAGCTTTTCGTTCCGTCGAGTTCAATTTGTTCTGGCGCCATAAATCCTGGGGTTCCTTTCATGGTTCCGCAAAGGGTCATGTCGTTTAAGATGTCGGCATCCAGCTGATCATCTTCCTCTTTGGTCGGGGAGCTTTCTTTATTGTTTAAGATTCGGGCAAGCCCCCAGTCGCAAACAAACACTTCTCCAAAATCGCCAACGCGAATGTTGTCTGGTTTGATGTCGAGGTGCAATACATTGCGAGAGTGGGCGTAGGAGATGGCATCGCAAATTTTAAGAAAAATATTGAGCAATACTTTGAGTGGATAATTTCTTTTGTACTCTTCATCGCCCTCTTTTAGTTTGCTAATGATGGTTTTAAGGCTGTCGCCTGGAACCAACTCCATCGAGAAAAAGGGACCACGTTTTTCATCGATTCCAATATTGTACACAGGCATAATATTGGGGTGTGCTAGGTTTGCGGTTAAACGGGCTTCTCGTAAAAATTGTTCTTGGTCTAAATTGTTTTTTGCGCGGACAGAAAAAGCTAAGGCAACATGTCGGTTGAGTAAGTTATCGTGCGCTTTCGTAATCTGTTTTTCGCCACCAACAGCAATTTCGGTAATTTCTTCATAGCGGGAAACGCACTGCTTTAGGGAGTTTAAGATCGGGGTTAAGGACGACTGCTCGCTTTCCGATAGTTGTTCGGACTCGGCGTGATAAAAAGATCTAAGCGTCTTGCTTCGTTTAATAAAAGCGCCTTCTAGATCTTTGTCGTTATCCTTTTCCTTTGCCATAAATCGGCCTTTTGGTTAGATGGGAAATACCTGCAATAATTCGCTGGGATTTTTAACAAGATAGTCTGGATGTGCTCGTTCTAAAGCGGCGTAGGTGTTTAAACCCCAACTTACCGCAACGGATTTTGCCCCAGAAAAACGCGTGCTTTCAATATCAACAGATGTGTCGCCAACATAATAAAGATTTTTCGGGTCGATCTTTTCGCTCTTAATATATTTTTTAAGACGAAGTTTTTTGCTTAAAATACTCCGCGTTGCGTGGACTTGATCGAACCAACCCATTTTATGTTCGTTTAAAAAGGAAAGCACATTTTTTCGACGATTTGATGTGAGAATGTCCATTTTGTAGCGACCACTTTCATGGATTTTAGTTAGCACTTCAACAAGACCTTCTGGAGGTTGAATCGTGTGAATTTCCGAGTGCATTAATTTCCGAGCATGAATCGCAACAACAGGAATTTTCCAAGGTGCAAGTTTAACATAATCAATAAATTCATAAATGGTGAAATGTCGTACAACTTCAATCTCTTCTTCTGAAAGAGGCTTATATTTGTATGTCCCTGAAAGTTGATTAAAGACACGATAAATAAGCATCATGGTCTCGGCAAGTGTCCCATCAAAATCAAATAAAATCGTTGTTTTCTTATTTTTCATAACTACAAAAGAGTAAAGATTTTTTATAAAAAAACCAGTTAAAAATTATACCACGTACAAAAGGATTATTGGCGTGAAATATTTACTGTTAAACAGCTTCTTTATTCAGAAGCAGGTCGGTTGTTTTCATCAACAAAAAGAATGGTCGGTTGAAGCGTTTTCGCTTCTTCGTCGGAGTATTGTGCGTAAGAGATAATGATAACCTTATCGCCAATAGCAGCCATTCGTGCGGCGGGACCATTGAGTTCAATACAACCCGAACCACGTTCCCCCGAGATGATGTAGGTAACGAGTCGATTCCCATTATTTAAATTAACAACTTGAACCTGTTCATTTGGAAGCATATCAGCTTGATCGAGCAAATCTTGATCAATTGTGATGCTCCCTTCATAGTAGAGTTCTAATCCCGTTACCGTTGCGGTGTGGATTTTTGATTTTTTCATTATTCGCTGCATAAAAATTCCTCAAAGTTCAAAGCCTAGATAGTGTAATGAGAGAGCGGGTGCGTCAACTCTTGTTTGAGCAATTCCTCATTTTGTTTTTAAACAGCAAAATCCAAAACAAATTGTCCGCTTTTTTCTGAGCTCACCCGAATAAATAGCTCCTTTGGTGTTTCAAAATCTAATTGTTGATCCAATTTTTGATGTTCTGGATCTCTTTACGAAAAAGCCTTTTTGAATTCTGATCTTAAAGATGCTGTAGACCCCGTTAGGCAAACATGCCTGCAAGAAGATCGTTTCTCATTTCGCCGAGATCTTTTAGTTGCTTGCTTGATTCTAAGAGATCGGTGAGGGAAAGAAGCTCTTCGAGTAGAACCATTCGTGCAATGGCTTGGTTTTCGGTGGGAACGTTGATGACAAGTTTGTCGCCGTCTTCGATGAGGGTGAAGGCGATGTCGTCTTTTAAAATGCGGTAGGTGGGTTGATCGGTGTGCAGATGGTGTACAAAAAATTCTTCTTGTTGAAGAGCGCGAACAAATCGGTTTCGCAAAAATTCAACAATGTCGTGCGAAGGGAATTCGAGTTCAATAACAACGATGTCTTCGGTTCCGCCTTCGAGTTCTTTACGCAAACCGGAGCCGCCTTCAAAGGATTTTACGAGTAGGGGCGGAGCCAACATGGTGGTGATAATGGTCATCATAATGGCGACGCCAAAGATGCCTTGATCGATTACCCCGCTTGCTAGACCTAAGCCTGCCACAATAAGTGCCACCTCTCCGCGCGGCAACATTCCAAGTCCAATTCGTAAAGATCCGCGCAGATTAAATTTCATTAAGAAGGCGGGGAGTCCGCAACCGATCACTTTGGATGCTACGGCTATGGCGGAGTAGACCAATCCAAAAAAGAGCGCAGATTTCATGGCAGAAAAATCGACCATCATGCCCATGACACAGAAGAAGATGGGAACTAAAATGTTGTAGATGCCTTTTAACTGGCTCTCAATTTCGTAGGCTAGATCGGTGCGTGAAAGGGCAAGCCCCATAATATATGCGCCAATAATCATGGCCAAGCCTGCCATTTCGGCAAGACCGGCCAAGAGTAACGCCAAACCAAAGCAGATGGCTACCATCATTTCTCGCGACTGAAAATGTTTGATTAGCCCAGTAATTTTTCGTGCAAAAATAAGCCCGAGCGAAGTAACCACCACAAAGAAGCCAATTGCTTTGGCGGCAATAATTCCGATTTCGCCCCAGGGAACTGCGCCGCCGCCTACGCTTACTTTTGCCATGCCCATAACAATGGCTAAAGCGATAATGCCAAATACATCGTCAAATACGGCACCCGCTAAAATGGTCACACCTTCTGGGGATGCCATCTTCTGTTTTTCTGCCAAAATACGAGCGGTGATTCCGACTGATGTGGCGACGGAAATTACACCTAAAAATAGAGCGGCGGGTTCCATTACAGAATCGATTCCATTTCCTGGCCAAGCAACGGCGAGTAGATCTCCGCAGAAAAACGCAGTAAGCAAGCCGCCTAAACCTACAACAGAGCCGACTACGGAATAGCGTAAAAAGGCGGTTAAGTCGGTTTCTAATCCAGCTAAAAACAGTAAAATAATCGAAGCCAGTGTGGCAATGCCGTACAATTCGGCGGATGCAGCAAAACCTAGATGTTCAGAAAAGAGAACCCCTAACGCTGGAATTGCAATTTTTCCACCCAGTGCGTACGGCCCAATTAACATGCCCGAAGCAAGTTCGCCCAGCACCGAGGGCATTTTTAAAAAGCGCTGAAAAAGATAACCGCCAATTTTTGCGCAGACAATAATGATGGCCAGTTGCAAGATGAGTAACATCATCAAGTGGGTGATGTTGTGGTCTGCCGGATCGGGTAGATGTGTTGCACTTTCGGCTACTTGAACGAGTGTATTGGTTACAGCGTGCGCCATGAATTTTATTTCCCTGTTAAATAATCATACATTTCTTGATGTGTGGTACACGCCAATAATTTTTTGCGAGAATCAGCATTTCCAAGCAGTCGGCTGACCTCGGCGAGAAACTGCATGTGTGGTCCGCTTCCGTTGATTGGTGAGAGGGTAAAAATAAATATTTTGCTGGGCTGATGATCCATGGAATCAAAATCGATTCCTTTTTTTTGAAGCCCCACGGCGGCGACTAAACCTTTTACTGAATCGGTTTTCCCGTGCGGAATGGCTACTCCGTTTTGCATTCCGGTAGACATCCTTGCCTCACGATCACGAACCGCTTGTAGGGCAGCTTCGCGATCCTTAATTTTCCCAGCGGCAAAGAGTCGATCAATAAACTCTTCAATCAATTCTTCTTTGGTGGTGGCACGTAAATCGCACCAAATGGTATCGGGGGTAAGGATCTTCTTTAAATTCATTCTCTTCCTACTTTTTTTCTGTTCATATAAAGAACACTCTATTTTCAACAGATTAGAAGAAAGGTCAACGGTTTTTTGAACGTAATACGGTTGAAATCTCCGCGGTAATTTAACTTAATGTCCCCTATGCAAAAAATTCCCTTAAATAAATTATTAGAAATCGCCATTTTTTCGGCAAAAAAAACAGGTGCTCACGCCCTGAAAAATCAACACCGCCGCACAGAAACTGTAAAAACATTTAAACACGATGTGAAGTTGGTTTTGGATGTGGAGTGCCAAAAAATAGCCGAGCAATCTATTCTAGATAGCTTTCCCCACCACGCGATTCTCGGAGAAGAGGGGATTACAGAAATGGATAGCGATTACGAATGGGTGATTGATCCCATCGATGGAACGATGAATTTTACGCGCGGATTTCCTTATTGGTGCGTATCGATTGCTGTCCGCAAAAATGGAACCGTTTTAGCCGGTTGTGTTTTTAATCCTGTTTCCAACGAATGCTTCACAGCACATATTGAGTCCCCCGCATTGTGTAACGGAGAACCTCTCGTTCCCTCGGATGTAAAACATTTAAATGAATCGACGATTTTTTCGGGCGTCTCAAAATATGTGGATCAAGATCCGGATGCCCATTTTAAATTATTTCAAACGTTGATTTTTAACACTCGAAAAGTTCGGATAAATGGATCCGCGGCTTTAGATATTTGTCACGTGGCATCAGGACACGCCGACGGATATTTTGAAACAACGCTTTATCTTTGGGATCATGCGGCTGCGGGACTTATTGCCCAACGAGCCGGAATTATTATGCACACGTATCCTCTTCCCCACGATCCTCATGCGTGTGGTGTCATTTGCGCCAACGCCCATCTTATTAACCCTTTACTTAGCATTCACACCGACTGCTTTAGCTCATAACCCATAGGAATCTTCATCATGCCCAAACCCAGTTTTACTATAAAATACCGTCAAGAAGGGCTGCGCCTCTTCGAAGTTATTGCCAGCGAACTTAACATATCTAAAAAGAAAGCGCAGGCTCATCTCGATGCAAAATGCGTGCTCGTGAATGGCAAACGAATTTGGATGAAAAACCATAAAGTTAAGGAGGACGATCACATTGAAATTTTAGTAGAAAATCATCCGCCCACCCTTCCAAAACGAATACAAATTCTTTGGCAAGACGACCACTATTTAATTGTCAACAAACCCGCCTTTTTACTCACAAACGCCTCCGACAAAAGCGTCGAAGCGCTTCTTCAAAAACAGGAGAAAAACGCGACTATTTATGCCGTGCATCGTCTCGACAAAGAGACCTCGGGTTGCGTGATTTTCGCTAAAACAGCAAAAGCAAAAACGGCGATGATTCCTCTTTTTAAAAGCCGCGACATCATGAAGATATATCGCGCACTTACCATCGGTTCTTTTCCAAGAAAATGGAAAGAAATCCGCACGGACATCGATGGATTTATCTCCACAACCCTTGTAAAAATCCTCGATTCAAATCGAAATGCTAGTTATCTTGAACTTCGAATCGAAACCGGACGAACCCACCAAATTCGCCGACATCTTTCCAATAAACGATATCCTGTTTTGGGCGACAAAAAATATGCCGGAACCGGTAGCGAGCTCTCTCTTTCTCAGCCGCGTCAAATGCTACACGCCGCGCGCTTGATCTTTCCACACCCTTACACAAAAAAAATAATTCGCGTAACCGCTCCCCTTCCCCCCGACTTTAAAAAAACACTTGCACAACTTAAACTCCATTAATGAAAGATCTTCTTCCCAACTTTGAATCCTTCCTCTCTATCGAGCGAGGACTCTCTATTAATACCCGCAAGGCGTATACCGACGACGTTCAACAATTCCTCACGGCCCTTGAAAATAAAAAGATTCCGAATATTGGCATCATCGATCACAAACAGATTCTCAACCACCTCCTTACTCTTAAAAGAAACGGAATGGCAAGCAGTTCCATTGCTCGGCACCTGATTTCTATTAAAATCTTTTTCCGTTACCTGTTACAAGAAAACATCATTCTCAAAAATGTTACCGATACAATGGACTCTCCACGGCTCTGGAAGATTTTACCCGACACCCTTTCTACAGAAGAGGTGGAATGTTTACTTCAAGCTCCTGACTTACGCACCCCTTTAGGTGTCCGAAACCACTGCATTCTAGAGTTGCTCTACGCCACAGGAATGCGTGTTTCTGAGTTGGCAAACTTGAAACCTTCCGACTTGCATCTCGACGACGATTATATCCGTTGCATTGGAAAAGGAGAGAAAGAACGCATCATTCCCGTGGGAAAAAAAAGCATAAAAACGCTCTATCGTTATCTCGAAGAAATCTACCCTCTTTTCAGCATTAACCCCCATATTCCCTATCTTTTTCTTACTCGAAATGGAAACAAACTGAGTCGTCAACGCATCTGGCAAATCATAAAAGAGCTCACCAAAAAGGCGGGCATTCAAAAAAACATTACCCCCCACACCCTTCGTCATTCCTTCGCCAGCCACCTGCTTCAAAACGGAGCTCCGCTACGCATTATTCAAGAGTTGCTTGGACACGCCGATATTGCTACCACGCAAATCTATACTCACGTTGATCCCGCCCGACTCAAATCCATTCACCAACACTTTCATCCACGAGCCTAACCTATTTAACTCTCTCTTCTTCCTATTCGTTATTTAGGGAAAAATAAATTTAGTGATTATTCGTTATTGATCTATTCGTTAGTTAGAAACGACCATAAAAAGAAAAAATAATAATAAAAACCAGATGCTTTAAGTATCTTGAAACCAACCTTTTTTATCTTCCCTGCAACTGGTTTTAAATAAAATCTCTAAAAAGAAGCTGGAACTTTAAAATTAAAATGATAGAAATAAATTAGTAGAAAGAGGAAATTACAAATGAAACTAGAACAGAAGATACTCTTTGCAAGCATTATATTTGGACTTATCTCCACCACCACTATTTTTGCAACAACACCCTATCTGGAAGCAGCGAAAGCAGGAAATGCAGATGCACAATTCAAAGTAGGGCTTTCATACGTGAACGGCAAAGAAGTATCCAAAGATTTAAAGGAGGCCACAAGATGGTTTCAAAAAGCCGCAGAACAAGGGCATACCCAATCTCAATTTCTATTGGGAAGTATGTATTATAATGGAGCCGGTGTATTGGAGGATAAAAAAACAGCCGCAAAATGGTTCCGAAAAGCCGCAGAACAGGGACTTATGCAAGCACAAGCCCGTTTGGGAAACATGTATTATAATGGACTGGGTGTGTTAGAGGATAAAAAAACAGCCGCAATGTGGTTTCAAAAGGCGGCAAAACAAGGGCACGAGAATGCGCAATCTCGCTTAGGAGCTATGTATTATAAAGGCGAAGGCGTGCAAAAAAATTATAAACTAGCAGCAACGTGGTTTCAAAAAGCCGAGAAACAAGGAAATGTGGAAGCCCAATTTTATTTGGGTCTGATGCACTACAGTGGAAAAGGAAGGATAAAAGACAAAAAAATAGCGGCAAAACACTTTCAAACGGCAGCAAATCAAGGTCATATAAAAGCCCAATTTTATTTGGGAAATATGTATTATAATGGAAAAGGGGTTGCGCAAGATTATAAAGAAGCAGCTATGTGGTCTAAAAAAGCGGCAGAACAAGGAAACATTGATGCACAATTCGTTTTAGGTGTCATGTATTATAATGGAGAGGGAGTTAAGAAAGATCTAAAAGAAGCTGTAACGTGGTATCGCAAGGCAGCAGAACAAGGAAATGCATTAGCACAACACAATTTAGGCCTGATGTATTATAACGGGAAAGGAGTGCCCAAAGATTATAAAAAGGCCTCAAAATGGTCCCTAAAAGCAGCCAAACAAGGAAACACACAAGCCCAACTCCAATTAGGAGTGATGTATAACAAGGGCAAAGGAGTCATAAAAAATACACAGGAAGCCGCGAAATGGATTCAAAAAGCAGCCAAACGCGGAAATCCAGATGCCGAATATACGTTAGGTCTGATGTATGACATAGGCAAAGGAGTTCTGCAGGACCAAAAAGAAGCCGCAAGATGGATTCGAAAAGCAGCAGAGCAAGGAAATGTACTCGCACAATCCAATTTAGGACTGATGTATACAAAAGGAAAAGGGGTATCTAAAAATTTAAAAGAAGCGTATGCGTGGGCATTGCTTTCAGCCATGAACGGAAATCAAACGGGAATTATACTTAAAAACAAATTAAAAAAGGCATTACCTTCCGAACAACAGGAGTTTGGATTACAACGCGCAAAAGAACTCCAAAAACAAATTGAAGAAAATAATGCAAAAAAATAGTTTTGTTTTTTTAGAATAAAAAGGAATATAGAAATAAAAAAATGCCCCTATTGTTTAGCTGAAACCGATTCAGCTACTAGAAAATGTTAACATTGTGGCAAATGGGTTGAAGAGCCCGCACAAACAAACAAGAGCGAATCAATTCAACCATAACTTCATCAAACTATAATTTTAAGCTCGTAAGATAAAAACCCCCTATTTAAGTAGGGCTACGCGTCTACCCCAAAACGGGATCAATCGCCCTATTCACTCCATTTTTATTTAATCGATTTAGCAAAAATCAGATCGCTTGAAAACGTTTTCTTTAGCTCGACATTTTTTAAGAAAACTGCTTCCCTTCGAGAACTGTTTTTTCTTAAAAAAAATCCCACTTAAAAATCTTGTTTTTACAGAGGAGCCTTCCATGTTACCTGATCATAAAATTATCCATAAATTAATGAAAAAGCGTGGTTTCGCGCATCGACGCTCAGATAAAAAGTTTTCTATTCATGGTGAATATGCTCGGAACCTACAAATTGTTTATTCAAAAACCTACAAAACTTTAGATGGTCGAATTGAAGATTTGGTCTATTTTGGAGTCGATATGTTTACCGAATCGTTTGTTATTGGAATGTATCGTGAAAATATTGATCTTGATAATGGTATTTACATCAACACCTCATCATCCATTCCACAGGTTTTATTTCACAAATTTAATGCCGAAGAAATCGATCGCGTTTTAACTAAATTAATCCCCCCCTTAAAAGATACTTTATAACAGGAGAGAAAATGAATTACGAAAATCTATTTGCACAACGTATTGGTGGAACTCAGTTTGGAAAATCTACCGAAATTTATAAATTTGAAAAAATCAAGCGGGCCAAAGCCAAAGCGCGGGAATTACATCCCGATTTGGAAATTCTTGATTTTGGTGTGGGCGAGCCGGATCAAATGGCACCAGCACCGATTCGAGAAGCGCTGAAAGTTGAGGTGGATCTACCTGAAAACCGCGGCTACTCGGACAACGGAATTCCCGAATTTAAAGCGGCGGCAGCCGATTATATGAAAACCTTTTTTGATGTGGAGCTTAATCCTGACACCGAGATTAACCACAGCATCGGAACTAAACCGGCGTTAGCAATGTTACCGCTTGCTTTTGT
>Ga0256827_10001897_pt1 | contig 13507 bp, 15 predicted proteins | sample CV84metaG_FD_185977 | JGI IMG/M metagenome (GOLD analysis project Ga0256827, IMG submission 185977) | Hydrothermal vent microbial communities from East Pacific Rise, Pacific Ocean - CV84 | ecosystem: Environmental > Aquatic > Marine > Hydrothermal vents | place: Pacific Ocean: East Pacific Rise... | reverse complement strand
TTTTATTTACAGTGCTTTATTTGATATAATATCTTAAAAAAGAGAAGAGATGCAAGAAAAAATTATTAATCATTTTATAAGTTTAACAAAAGTTCCCCACTGTAGCCAAAATATAGAGCTTCTCTATGAATATTTAATCGACTTTGCAAAAAATAGAGGATATGTTGTAGAGAGTGATGAGGCTAAAAATATTTTAATTAAAAAGGGTACTCCTGCATTGGCACTTCAAGCTCATTATGATATGGTTTGTATGGGAAAAGCCCCAAATATTGATACTTATATCAAAGAGGGTTGGATGGGTGCGAGAGATTCATCCTTGGGTGCAGATAATGGAATTGCCATTGCGATGATGATGCAGTTAATGGATGATGGTGCAGAGTTGGAGTTTGTGCTAACAGCAGATGAAGAGATTGGTCTGATTGGTGCTTCTGCTATTGAGCTAAATTTAACCTCTAAATATATGTTGAATATTGACTTTGAAGATGAGGGGATTGTCTGTATTGGTTGTGCAGGTGGAGCAGATTTAATTGCTACAAAATCATTTGATAAAGTAGAGGGTTATGGTTACAATTATGAGGTTTCTGTTCTTGGATTAAGAGGTGGACACTCTGGTGTTGAGATTCATAAAGATATTCCTAATGCTATTAAAGTTTTATCAGATTATTTAAAAGATAAAGATGTTTATGTCGCTTCATGTTATGGTGGAGAGCGTAGAAACTCTATCCCTGCAAATGTTGTTATGCAGTTAAGTTCAAAAGAGCCTCTTATGGGTAATAATATGGTTGAGGTAAAAGCGTTAGAAGAGAAATTAACAGTTTATAAAAGTAGTGCTTTTCTTAATCTTTTAGAGGAGTTTAAACATGGAATTCATGAATTTAACGATGAGTTTGATTTGGCTGACAGTAGTATTAATTTAGCTATGGTTACTTTTGAAAAGGGAGAACTCAAAATAGAGTGTAGTAGCCGTGCTATGGATGATAATAGATTAGAGATGATAAACAACAGGACAGAAGAATTGTTTAATAAGTATGGTTTTAAAAGCACTATTGAGTATAAGTATCCTGCATGGAAGCCTGAAATAAATGAGTTTACCTCTTCTGTTAAGGATGCCATGAGTAAAGAGTTTGGAGAGAGTAAATATGAAGCAATTCATGCAGGATTAGAGTGTGGAGTACTTTTAGAACACTATCCTAATATGAAATTTGCTTCTATTGGACCAACCATTGTTTCTCCTCATTCAATCCATGAGAAGGTAAAGATTGATTCAATTGGAAAAATTTTTGCAGTAATTCAAGAGGTGATAGAGAGTAGTAAAAATTAATTTTATAACATTTTTGTGGGCAAAAAAGCCCACATTCTAATACCATCTTTATACTTTAAATGTTTCAGAAGTTTTACAATACTCTGCCATAAAACACCCCTCACATTGGGGTTTTACTGCTTTACATTTATAGCGTCCAAAAAGTACCATTGCTTGATGTAGACGATGTAAATCTGTTTTAAATTTTTTGGTTAAGGTCTCTTCTGTTTTGGTTGCTGTTGTATCGTCACTTAGCCCCAAACGGTGAGCAACTCGAAAGACATGGGTATCTACTGCCATAAGGTTTGCCCCCATATACTCTATCATTACCACATTGGCTGTTTTTTGTCCTACTCCTGCTAATTTAATAAGCTCTTTTTGCTCTAATGGAATCTCTCCATTATAATTTTCAATAATAGATTGTGCCATCTTGATAAGGTTTTTGGCTTTATTATTATAGAATGAACAGGAGTTTATATAGGATTTTACCTCGTCTAAGTCAGCATTAGAGAGTTCAATGGGGGTTGGATAGGCTTTGAATAGGGCAGGGGTAATAACATTAACCCGTTTGTCGGTACATTGTGCAGAGAGCATTACAGAGACAAGCAGTTCATAGACATTGTTGTAATTGAGTTCGGTTAATGAGTCGGGATAGTGTTCTAAAAAGAGTGTTTTTATCTCTTCTATCTCTTTTTTTGTCGATTTTTTTATCTTTTTTCTTGTCATAATAATTTAACTTTTTTATTTTGTATAGTATACTTGAAGTCTTAATTCTAGTTTAAATGGTTTATATTTTGTTTACCATTTTGTGCTATAATTTTGATATTTAATATATCTATAAGTAAGGTAAAAAGATGAAAATTATGTTTAAAATTTTTATAGTAGTCTATCTTTTCATGGTAGGAGAAGAGTTGGTTGCTTCAGAGGTTGTGGCAACAGTTAATGGTATAGATATTACTCAAAAAGAGCTTAATGAGTTTGTTGTGGCACAGCTACCTGGTGCAAACTTCTCTCTTCTTACATATCAGCAACAGCAGAATGTAATTAATAAATTAATTGATAGTAAACTTTTTTTAGAAGATGCAAAGAGAATACATATAGATAAAAGCCCTGCCTTTATTGAAGCATTAAAAAAAGAAAAAGAGAAGTTAATGCTTGATTTTTGGATGAAAAAAAGAGTAGAAGAGATAGCGATTTCAGACAGAGAGGCAAAAATATATTATAAAAATAATCAGAAAAAATTTAATAGACCAGCCTCTGTAAAAGTTCGACATATATTATTAACAACTCAAGAAGAGGCAAGAGCCATTATTCGAGAGTTAGAGGCGAGTCGTAATTTAAAAAAGAAATTTATTGAATTGGCAAAAAGTAACTCTACAGGTCCTAGTGCAGTGAATGGTGGAGAGTTAGATTGGTTTATTAAAGAGCAGATGGTTCCAGAGTTTTCAGAAGCTGCTTTTGCTTTGAATGTTGGAGAAATTACACATTATCCTGTTAAGACACAATTTGGTTATCATGTAATCTATTTAGAGAAGAAGCATCATGCAGGTTCTATACCTTTTAAATCTGTTAAGTCAGATATTATTAAGGTACTACGTAGTCTTAAATTTAAAGTGAAGTTAGAAAAATTGAGTAAAAAAATGAAGAAAACAGCAAAAATTAGTGTAAAATAGCAAAAAAAATGAAGGTAGTAATATAGAATGGGAAAAAAAGTATTAGATAGTTTACCCTGTGGTGTTTTAAGTGGAGATGAGGTTCAAAAGCTTTTTTCAATAGCAAAAGAGGAAGGTTTTGCTATTCCTGCTGTAAATGTTGTTGGAACTTCCTCGATTAATGCAGTGCTTGAGTCTGCTAAAAATGTTAACTCTCCAGTTATTGTTCAATTCTCTAATGGAGGAGGGGATTTTTATGCAGGAAAAGGAATGCCAAGTGAGCAGAGAGCCGTTCTTGGAACAATCTCTGGCGCACAACATGTGCATACTGTAGCAGAGGCTTATGGTGTACCTGTGGTTTTACATACAGACCATGCTGGACGAAAGCTTTTACCTTGGATAGATGCTCTATTAGAGGCAAGTGAAAAACATTTTGAAGCATTTGGTAAGCCTCTCTTCTCTTCACATATGATTGACCTCTCTGAAGAACCAATCGAAGAGAACATTGCTATCTGTAAAGAGTATTTGGCACGAATGAGTAAAATTGGTATCACATTAGAGATTGAGTTGGGTGTAACAGGTGGAGAGGAAGATGGTGTAGACAATACAGAGATTGATAATGCACTTCTTTATACTCAACCAGAAGAGGTGGCGTATGCGTATGAAGAGCTTATGAAAGTCTCTCCAATGTTCACCATTGCTGCATCATTTGGAAATGTTCATGGTGTTTATAAACCTGGAAATGTGGTTTTAACACCAACCATCTTAGATAACTCTCAAAAGTATATTCAAGAGAAGTTTAATACCACTGAAAAACCTGTAGATTTTGTTTTTCATGGTGGTTCAGGTTCTGAGCTTTCTGATATTCGAGAATCTATCGGTTATGGTGTGATTAAAATGAACATTGATACCGATACTCAATGGGCATTTTGGGATGGTGTAAGAGGATATGTAGCACAATATCATGCCTATTTACAAGGTCAAATTGGTAACCCAGAGGGTGAAGATAAGCCAAATAAGAAATATTATGATCCACGTAAATGGTTACGTGAAGGTGAATTGGCAGTAGTTAAGCGTTTAGAACAAGCCTTTAGCGATTTAAACTGTTTAGATAGAAACTAATTAAAAAACTGGTGCGTTATTTAACGCACCTGCTGATTTTTTATAAAAATTGGTATACTTTCATTTATGAATGATTTTATTAACTCCCCCACTGAAAAAAAAAGCTTCCAAAATCAAATTATCTATATTAAGCGAGACGATTTACTCTCTGATGATTTCTCTGGAAATAAAGCCCGTAAATTTTACTACTTCTTTAAAAATAGCTTTCCTAAAATAGAAAAAGTTCTCTCTTATGGTTCAAATCAATCAAATGCAATGTATTCACTCTCTGTTTTGGCAAAGATGCAAGGTTGGAAGTTTGATTACTATGTTGACCATATACCCTCTTATCTTAAAGATAATCCCCATGGAAACTATAGAGATGCCTTAGAAAATGGAATGCAGATACATATAGGTCAAGAGGCTCCCCTCTCGACAAAAGAAGATATTTTATATATAGAAGAGGGGGGCAGAGATTTCTATGCTGAGTTTGGATTAAATATTTTGGCAGATGAGATTTCTCTATGGCAAAAAGAGAACAAGATAGAGGAACTTAATATCTTTTTACCTTCTGGGACAGGGACAACAGCTCTTTTTCTTGCAAAGGCATTTGTTAAAAAGGGAAGAGTCCAACCTACGGTTTTTACTGTTCCTTGTGTTGGAGATGTCGATTATCTGAAAAAACAGTTTTTTATGTTAGATAAGAATGAAGCTTCTCATCCAACTATTATTAGACCTTCAAAAAAACGACACTTTGGAAAGCTTTACAGAGAATCTTATAATATTTGGCTAGAATTGCAAGACAAAATGGGGATTGAGTTTGATCTGCTTTATGACCCTCATGGATGGCTAACACTGTTAGAGAATCCACAACTTTTTGATAAACCTCTTCTCTATATTCATCAAGGTGGATTGTTGGGGAATGAGAGTATGCTAATGAGATATAAAAGGAAATATAGTGAAAATATTTAATACAAATGATGAACACTTTCAGAGTGAATTTAGTGAGTTACTTAAACGTGGTGCAATGGATATGGATGGGGTAACCTCTATTGTTAAAGGGCTTCTAGATGAGATTAAAACAGATGGAAATGAAGCACTAAAAGGGCATATTGCTAAATTTGACCGATGGACTCCAAGTTCTGATGAGGCGTTAGAGGTCAGCTTAAGCTCAATGGAAGAGGCATACAACAATATTGATGCTACTCTAAGAGATGCTCTTCATTTGGCATATGATAGAATTGAAAATTATCACCAAAAATTGATGCCAAAATCGTGGTTTGATTTTGAAAAAAATGGAAATATGTTGGGTCAAAAGGTAACAGCTGTTGATTCAGCAGGACTCTATATCCCAGGAGGAAAAGCAGCTTATCCTAGTTCGTTGTTAATGAATGCTATTCCTGCTATTGTTGCAGGGGTTGAAGAGATAGTGGTTTGTACTCCTGCACCTGATAATGAGTTGAATGAGTTGTTGTTGGCTGCATGTCATTTATGTAAAGTTACAAAGGTATTTAAAGTGGGTGGTGCATCTGCTATTGGTGCAATGGCTTATGGAACAGAAACTATTCCAAAGGTAGATGTCATTACAGGTCCTGGAAATATTTTTGTGGCAACAGCTAAAAAGTTGGTTTATGGTGAGGTTAATATTGACATGATTGCAGGACCTAGTGAAATTGGAATTTTGGCAGATGTTACAGCACGACCTGATTATTTGGCAATAGATTTGCTCTCTCAAGCAGAGCATGACGAGATGGCAAGTTCTATTTTAATTACAACAGATGCTTTACTTGCTCCAAAAGTGGCACAAGAGGTAGAAAAGTTTTTAAAAACCCTCGCTCGTGAAGAGATTGCTCGAAAATCAATAGAGGAGCGTGGAGCAATTATTGTTACTCAAACGATGAAAGAGGCTGTTGATTTAATGAATCAAATTGCACCTGAACATTTAGAGGTTGTCACAGCCAATCCTATGGAGCTATTGGGAGATATTAAACACGCAGGAGCTATTTTCTTGGGTGAATATACCCCAGAGCCAATAGGAGACTACATTGCAGGACCTAACCATACATTACCAACAGGTGGAACGGCTAAATTCTATTCTCCATTAAGTGTTGATCACTTTTTAAAGAAGTCTTCTATTATCTCTATGACAAAAGAGGGGTTAAATGAAATAGGGGAAGCGTGTGCCTTAATTGCAAATACCGAAGGGTTAACAGCTCATGAAGAGTCGGTAAGAATTAGATTGTCATAATAAAATATATGTAGGGTTGGCTTTAGCCGACCAATTTAAAAATAGAATTTATTATGTGGGAAAAGATTCCCACATAGTAATATTATAGATTATAGAAGTGTTTTAATGCTCTAATAATCATAGCATTTTTAGAAATACTCTCACCTTTTGCATCAGTATCAACTTGCTCATAAAGGTCAAGTGGAAGTGTGATTGAGAAGATTTTTGTTCTATTCTTTTTCTGTTTTTTAATGTCTGAAACAATGTCTTTTAAGACATCAATCATTTTATCTGTATCAATTGGTTTTCTAATAAAGTTATTTACACCAATCTTAACAGCTTCAGAGATGTTACCCATATCATTACTTGCTGAAACAATTACAATAATTTGTTTAGGGTTGATTTCTCTAATTTCTCTAGCTACCTCTAAACCACTTTTACCTGGTAAGATAATATCAATAAAGATAATGTCTGGGCTATATTTTTCAAAAAGATCCATAGCTGAATTTGCATCTACTGCTGAATGAACTTCTGCAAAGAAGTTTTTAAGGGTTGTACACATTAACTCATTTGTTTCTGGTTCATCCTCCAACACTAGTGTTTTTAGTTTTTTTGTCTCTTCAACAATTTTCATTAAGTCATTATTCATACTTTTTCCTATTCCTTCTTTTTTAATATATTGTAACATGTTAACTATTAAGTTAAATTAAAAGCTAACGAAAAAAATCATTACTTTATGGTAACTAAATAAAACTAAATTGAGATTAAAAAAAATATATAACAATATGTTATAAATTATTTCTAATATTCAGCTCTTTCTCAAATTGCCAACTTTTACGATGCTCTTTAATGACGGATTTCTTGATGGTTTCAACCAACATGGACTCTCTATCTTCTAGCATCATATAGACCTCTCCACTGGGTTCAACAAGCATACTATCCCCATAAAATTTCCATTTAAACTCTTTATCTGAATAATCTCCAAGACGATTGGCTCTTAAGATATAGCACCCATGAAGAAACGCTTTTGTTTTTATTATTTCACGCCAACGGTTGTGTGATTCAAATGTTGAAGCTGTTGGAAGAAGAACCAAGTCTACCTTTTTTTCTGTAACATAGCTCCAAAAAGTATCAAAATGAAGTTCGAATCCTCCCATCATCATAACGGTAAAGCCATCTACTCTAAAGGTCATGGGGGCTTTTAGTGGTTTAATTTTATTGGTAAAGAATTTTTTTTCATTCCAATGTTCATAAGGGATAAGAATCTGCTGTTTATAAAAGGAACAACTGGTTTCTGTAATTTTTACAATGGTTTTGGTATATTTATCTTTATTAATAATAACAATGGGTGCAACAAAGACCATGTTGTACTGTTTGGCAAATTTTTTAAGAAGCTCAATATGTTTATCACTCTGCTCTTTAACCATTTTTATGGGGATAGTAGAGAGTTCCTTAAAAAAATGGTTTAAAACATACTCTCCAAAGAGAACAATCTTTGCACCTCGGCTATGTGCATTTCTAAGATAGAAATCAAGTTTTGTTGCTTGCATTCCCAACGTAGGTAGTTGTAGCGCTGCAATGGTTAGTTTTTTCATCTATCTGCTTTGCTGTTGTGTTCGATAAGCTCTATCTTTACTTTTGCCTCTTCTATCATCTTTTGTGCGTGTTGTATCTCTTTTATTCCATTCTCATAAAGCTTTAGGCTCTCTTCTAACGTAATAGATGGATTCATAAGTTGGTTTAATATCTTTTTTGAATTTTCTAGTCTGTTTTCAAATGTATCTATTTGCATTTCTCACCTTTTAGATGTTTAGTCTCTTCTCTATAATATCTGAAAATTTGTCTATTTCTACTAAGAAAGCATCATGTCCATAGTTACTATCTATCTCATAGTACTCTGAATCTTGCTCATTTCTCTGCATCATAATATGAATATGCTCCATCTCTTTTGGAAAGAAGAGGTAGTCTCCAGAGAAAGAGATAAGCGTAACTTCTGCTTTGATTCGTAAAATAGCTTCATAGAGTGAATCATATCCTCGACTTAGATTAAAAGTATTAATTGCTTTTACTATGTAGAGATAACTTAATGGATCAAATATTTTTGAGAAATTATTAGTATTATACTCCATATATCGTTCCACTTCATAACGACCAAAGAGTTCAAATAGACCATCATTATTGACATAGTTTCTTCCAAACTTATCATTCATTGAATCAGGAGAGAGATAGGAGATATGACCTGCTATTCTACCAATAGCCAAACCGTCACACCCTTTTTCTTTGAAGGTATCTCTTTCATACTCTCCATTATTAAAGCGTGGATCACGACGTATGGCTTCAATGGCTACTTTATTAAATCCTATTGTCCAAGGTTGGGTAGCATAGGTTGAAGCCAAAGAGATAACTTTATCTGCAAAATTTGGATAGTCAACAGCAAACTGTAACGCCTGCATACCACCCATTGAGCCACCAATAATTGCTTTTAGGTGATGAATTCCTAACTGGCTAAGAAGCTGTTTTTGTGCTTTAATCATATCTTTTATGGTTAAGACAGGAAACTTTAGGCGAAAGGGATTTTGGCTAGGATAATCATTGTCCATTGGACCAGTACTTCCAAAACATGAACCAATCACATTGGTAGAGATTAAAAAATACTTTGTAGTATCAATGGCTTTATTGTCTCCAATGAGTTCATCCCACCATCCTGCTTTTCTATCTCCTTCATGTAGTCCTGCTGCATGAGCTGAGCCACTTAACGCATGACAGATAAGAATGACATTTGAGGCATCCTCGTTTATCTCTCCATAAGTTTCATAAGCAATTTGGTAAGGTTCTAATATTCTTCCACTTTCCAAATAGAGAGGATTGGTAAAGTGTGCAACTTTTTTTTTCAATTTCATTGAAAGAATTCTACCCAATTTGTACTTGTACTTCTTAGATGAATTCTTTAGATATTGTAAATAATAGGAGAAAAAGTAACTTCATTATAGTTCTATTTAATAGTGATATGATAAAATAGAAATCATTATTAAATATTCAAGGAGTAGAAAAATATGAAAAAAAGTATATTACTTTTAATAACTTTATTAACATTTCAATTACACGCACTGAATCAGGAAGGTGTTCATCACTATGTCAAAAAGCATATAGAAAAGAAGACTCTCTCTCCTGTAACTCATATCGAGACTATTTCGACTTATCCTATTCAAAATGCTAATGGGTGGGAAGTCTATTTTTTATCATTAGATATTGAGGTTAAAGTAGGAAGAGCAACAAAAAAACGTACCCTCTCTCAAATAGCTTTTACCAAAGGAAATAAACTGGCTTTTTCACTTAAAGATAAATCTGGTCAAGATTATAAAAAAAATTTAAAACCTAAAGTTCCTCAAGAGGCTTATAACAGTGAACATCTTTTGGTGGGTAACAAAGATGCAAAGCATAAAATTTTAATTTTGAGTGATCCCTTTTGTCCCTATTGTCAAGAGATAACACCTAAGTTAATTGATGATGTAAAAGCACATCCAAAAACTTTTGCACTCTATTATTATCATCTTCCTTTGTTGAGAATTCATCCAGCTTCTGATACTGCAACTAGAGCGATGTTGATTTTTCAAAAAAGAGGAGAGATAGAACATCTAAAAGATATGTACCATCTTGTTGTTAATCCAAGAGAGATTAATGCAGAGGTTGTTTTAAAAGCGATTAAAGAGAAAACAGGTGTAACGATAAAAAAAGTTGAAATTTATTCTGATGAAATTAATAAAGCTCTTGCTGTTGATAAAACTTTAAAGAAACGTTTAATGGTAACAGGAACACCAACGATTTTTATAGATGGTGTTTGGGATCCAACACGAATGAAATATAAAAATTATATAAAATAATCTAAAGGCAATCAATTTTGATTGCCATCTTTTTTAACTTAAAGCTCTTGCTAAATCTTCTATTAAATCGTCACTGTCTTCTAATCCAATACTTAATCTAATTAATCCAGCTGGAATTCCTGCATCAATTAACTCTTGTGCTGATAACTGTTGATGTGTTGTACTTGCAGGATGTGTAATGATTGATTTACTGTCTCCAATATTAACAACAACTTTAAATATCTCTGTTTTATCTGCAATAGCTTGTGCTTCTTCTTTTGTTTCGACTTCAAAAGAGAGCAGTCCACTTTGACCTTTAGGAAAATATTTTTGAGCCAATAGATAGTTTCTATTTGATTTCAGACCAGGGTAGTTAACACTTTTTACTTTTGGATGTGCTTCAAGATATTGTGCAACTTTTAATGCAGAGCTGGAGTGCTGTTTCATTCGTAAAGGTAGTGTTTCTAATCCTTGAATATAGAGCCATGAGTTAAATGGGCTTGGTGTTGCTCCTAAATCACGAAGTAGGGCAAGGCGAATTCTAAGTGTAAATAGTGGTAATGGTAAATCTGAGTATATTAATCCATGATAGCTCTCATCAGGTTCATTAAAGTGGTAGTAGCGACTATTTCCCTTAATCTTCTCTACTAAATTCTTTCTCTCTACTACAATTCCACCAATGGCTAAACCTTGACCTGTTGTATATTTACTTGCACTATGAACAACAATATCACAACCAAGTGTTAATGGTTTACAATAGATAGGGGTTGCTACTGTATTATCGACACAGGTTAAAATATTATGCTTTTGGGCAATGGCTACAATAGCTTCAAAATTAGCTACATCAATACTTGGGTTAGTAATACTCTCAAAAAGAATAATTTTTGTTTTATTATCTACCAATTTTTCTATTTCTGATGGGTTGGTAACATCAAAGTAGCGTGTTTCAATACCAAAACGTTTAATGGTATGACCTGTAAGGGTTGTTGTACCACCATAAACTTGTTTGGCTACAATAATATTATCACCAGCCTCTGCTACATTGGCAATGGCATAAAAAATCGCACTCATCCCCGAAGCTGTTCCTACAGCTCCACCACCATGTTCCAAAGCATTAAAACGTTTTTCAAAAATATCGGTGGTTGGATTCATTAAACGGGTATATATATTTCCTAGCTCTTTAAGTGCAAAAAGGTCTGCTGCATGTTTGGTATCTCTAAATTCATAGGCTGTTGTTTGGTAGATAGGTACAGCCATTGTTCCTTGGCTATCTTTATCATAACCTGCATGGATGGCAAGAGTCTGTTCTTTCATTATATATCCTTAACTTATATTATGAAATATTATAACCAAAGCTTTATTTATAACTTCCATTCAAGTTGTTTAATCTCTAATTTCCTATTTTCAAAAGGTTCTATAATTGCTTCAATCTGATTGATTTCATATTGTAAGGGAAAACCGACAAGAGAATATTTTGCTGTACTCTCTAATATATAATATTTCTTACCATTAAGATAGAGACCTTTTTTATTTAAGTTCTCATCTAGGTGGACAATAACAAAGATGTGATGAGGAACCAAAACAAAATAGCTCTGAATACCTTTTTCATGCAGAAGAGAGATTAAAAGATTGCTTTTATCATCACAATCACCAAAATTTTTTTTAATGGTCTGTTGAGGGGAATGTGCTTGAAAATTATTGATTTTATAGGGGATATTGGTGACATAATCTAAAATTTTCTGAGTTGAGCATAATTGAGAGTGACAATCTTTTGTAAGAATATGTGTCAATTTTCGTACATAAGGAGAGGTGGTAGTACTGTTAATGTATGTTCCTTCATCTGTACCAATATAGTGACGATTAACATTAAAAATTGCTTCGATTAAAACATATATAAAATATATAGAAAGTCCTCCTAAGACAATTTTTGCAACTGTCATGGAGAACTTAGAGTGGTTCATTGATAGATTAAATATGGAAGTCTGTGTTTGCTAGTGCCATACACTCAATTTCAATTTTTACATTTTTTGGAAGAGTTGAAACAGCCACTGTACTTCTTGCTGGTTTATGATGTCCAAAGTAGTGAGAGTATACTTCATTTACTTTTGCAAAATCATCCATATCTGTTAAGAAAATGGTGGTTTTAACCACATCATTAAAGTGTGCTCCTGCTGCTTCTAGTACATAAAATAGATTTTTCATAACTTGATGTGTTTGATTAACAACATCATCTGCTACAACTTTACCTGTCTCATCCATACCAATTTGTCCTGATGTATAAATCATTCCATTGGCTACAACGGCTTGAGAATATGGTCCTATTGCTGCGGGTGCTTCTTTTGTTGAGACGAATTTCATTGGTTTATCCTTTAGTGTTTTTTGGGGTTTGTTGTTGTTCTATTTCTCTTCGTAAAAAATATAGCTGGTAGAGTAGTCTGAAAACTCAAAATAGACACGTTTCTCTCCCTCATCTTGTTTGGAGTTAAAGTTTTTATCTAAAATACCGTAGCCAAAACGATATGGGCGTGTAACACCATCATCTGTTCCTGTAGCTGTTGAGAGTTTATCAATATCTATAAATTTCTTTACCAATTTATCACCAGCGTAGACTTCGAGTGTACCATTTGTTCCTGTCCAGTTTTGGATAGAACGGCTTAACTTATTTTGGGTCTCTTGAGTACATCCAGAAATCAAGAGAATAAAGGCAGTAATCATTAATAGTTTTAATTTCATTTTTTATCCTTTAAAATTAAAACGCTATTTTAACATATCTATACCTAAAAGAAATCTTAAATAATCCTAAGTTGGCATTCCAAACTTTTGGGTGATAAGTTCTCCCTCACTGTTAAAGTAGAGATAATATAATTTATCTTTCACTATAGATAAGTTTGTAAGGTAACGAAGTGCCAAAGAGGCTTGAAGAGAAGCTATGTGCATTACCATAGAGGCAATATTTCCTCCAACTTGGTGATTTGAACTATTAAAAACTTGAAAAGAGGCATTTTCAAAAAAACATACTTGCCCATTGAACTCTTCAACTGAACCATAAATCCATGGTATATTTTCTAGTTTACTGTATTTATCTATTGCTTCACGAACAGAAAGATTATCAGTTGCATCTAAAATTAAATCATAATGATTTTCTAGTTGAGTGAATTTTTCAAAATCCATACATAACGCATTTGCTTTTATAAAAGGATTTTTCTCTTTTAATAGGTTTACAACCACTTCTGCTTTTAGTTTTCCCTCATCTTTAAGGGTAAATGCTATTTGCCTATGAATATTGTGCAGACCTACGGTATCAAAATCAACCATATCTATCTCTCCAATTCCAGATGTCCCCAGAGCTAAAGCAAGGCTACACCCT
>Ga0256827_10001896_pt1 | contig 13508 bp, 13 predicted proteins | sample CV84metaG_FD_185977 | JGI IMG/M metagenome (GOLD analysis project Ga0256827, IMG submission 185977) | Hydrothermal vent microbial communities from East Pacific Rise, Pacific Ocean - CV84 | ecosystem: Environmental > Aquatic > Marine > Hydrothermal vents | place: Pacific Ocean: East Pacific Rise... | reverse complement strand
TGGTATTAAAGGAGACCTTTTCACTTTATGAAAAGCGTTTCTTTGGAAAATTCAAGGGGTTACATGAATACGACACTGAAAAATGGGGAATGTCCTGATGGGTTGGGTGATCTCGTTTTTTTTAGTTTTAAGTTTTCTTTACGTAGCAATTTGATTAGTTTTCGGGGTTTTATGTTGGGTGTTTTTGCTGAATGATGATTGGAAGGCATATTTTTAAGTGGCTTGTTGCTTGGTTTTTTTTGCTGGGTTTGGGTTCGTTGTGTTTTGGCGGGGAGTGGTTGGGCTTTGATGGCGATCCGTTGTATGAAAATATGACGACAACTAATGGGGCTTCTTTTTTTGCCGTTCGCCCTTTTTATTCATACACGCAAGAGCCTGCTAAACAACGTTGGAGAAAAGATTTTTTGTGGCCGCTGTATACGCGTAAGGGGTTTAAGGAGGAGACCTACGCTCGATTCCTCTTTTTTGGGCATTCAGAAGATTTTTCAAAGTCGGACGATCGACATCGTAATTGGGTGATCCCATTTTATTTTCAAGGAACGGATAAACAGGGTGAAAAATATTTTGCGATTTTCCCGATTGGGGGGACGATTCATGAGATCCTTGGTCGTGATAAAACCATGTTTGTGCTTTTTCCTTTGTATGGCACGTCGTCGATTAATGATGTGCACACAACAACGGTGCTTTGGCCGATTTATTCGCGCTCGAGTGGCGGAAAGGTGGATCGCTTTCGGGTTTGGCCGTTTTATGGTCGGGCGGAGTTGAAGGGGGAGTTTAAGAAAAAGTTTGTGCTTTGGCCGTTTTACACGTCGGTAAAATATACCAATAAGCGCAACCCTGGTGGTGGCTTTATTTTGGTGCCTATTTATGGCCACATAAAAACGGAACAGGCGAATAATTATTGGTGGGTCGCTCCGTTTTTTCGATATATGACAAGCGAGAAGCAGTGGATTGTTCACGCCCCTTGGCCGTTTATTCAGCTGGCGGATGGCGATATGTATAAACGAATTTTTTGGCCAATTTATGGAAAGAAAAAGTTGGGCACGCTTACAAAACAGTATTTTTTGTGGCCAATTTTTTGGAATAATCAAACGCGTTATGCTGGGCATGTTCAACATCGAAAACGGATTATTCCTTTTTTTCATTATCAGTCTGATGTGGTGACTAAAAAGAGTAAGAAACATAAGGTTGGTGATGTAACTTCACGTTATTGGAAGGTCTGGCCTTTGATGAGTTGGGATCGGCGAGAGGATGTGAGTCGCTTCCGCTTTCTAGACCTGTGGCCACTACGAAATACGCCTGGAATTGAACGAAATTGGGCTCCGTGGTGGACGCTGTATCGACGCGAAAATATTCACGGTGAGGTTGGCCATCATGTTTTGTGGGGGCTTTATCGCCAAAAGAAAAGTGCAAAAAAGTTTGAATGGTCTTTTCTTAAAGGGTTGCTGGGGTATAAAAGTACTCCGAAACAGAGCCGCTATCGAGTTTTGTTTATGTGGTTTGGTGGAGAGGATGAGGAGTGATGATTAGTGAAAACCCTACAGATGTAGAATCGATTTTTATTCGTTTGACTCGGCGGTCGGGTGCTTGGACGCTGTTGTTTTTTCAGAATACAGGGCATTCGTTGTTTATGTTGCTGGAGGCGTTTCGCTTTATTCCTCATCTGATTTATCGCAGAAGTCGATCTGAGTTGCTTGCGCAGATGTATATTGCGGGAATTAAGAGTTTGCCTGTGATTTCGGTGGTGGCTCTTTTTACGGGAATGATTTTGGCGTTGCAAACAGGGATTGAGTTGCGCCGGTATGGTCAGGAAGTCTATATCGGGTCGGCGGTGGCGATTTCGACGATTCGGGAGATGGGCCCGTTTATGACGGGGTTGATTATTGCTGCGAGTGTGGGGTCGGCGATTGCGGCACAGTTGGGGACGATGGTGGTTTCTGAGGAGATCGCTGCGCTGGAGGTGATGAGTATTAATCCAAATCGCTTTTTGGTGATGCCTCGTTTGGTGGCGTTGATGGTGATGATGCCGCTGCTTACGGTTTATACCAATGTTTTGGCGATTGTGGGGGGAGCAATTGTGGGGAGTACTCAGTTGGGAGTTTCGGTGGTGGCGTATATGGACAATGCCACGCGTTTTGCGGCAAATAAGGATTTATATGTGGGGCTTTTTAAAGCGATTGTTTTTGGAATTGTAATTGCCACGGTCTCTTGTCATCAAGGGTTTATGACGCGTGATGGCGCTGTTGGGGTGGGGGTTTCAACCCGGCGGTCGGTGATTGTTTCGTTCTTGATTATTTTGGTGTTGGGTTACATTATTACGAGGTTGTTTTATATATGATTCGGTTTGAAAATATTACCAAAAACCTCGGCGGTAAAACGGTGCTTAATGATATTAGCTTCGAGGTAGAAAAGGGCGAAACCTTTGTGATTGTGGGGCTTTCGGGTGCAGGAAAAAGTGTGACCCTTAAACATATGATTCGCCTTATGCGCCCAGATGCTGGACAGATTAAAATCGCGGGCGAATCAATTGAATTAATGGCTAAACGTCCGCTCGAAAAAATCCGTGCAAAATTTGGTGTTTTATTTCAAAGTTCAGCGTTATTGCAGTGGATGTCGGTTTTCGATAATGTGGCTCTTCCCTTGCGCGAGCACACGAAGGTTTCTGAAACAGAAATTGCTGAGCGGGTGAATGCCAAGTTAGCTATGTTGGGTTTAGCCGATGCCAAAGATAAATATCCGTCGGATTTGTCGGGGGGGATGTGTAAGCGTGTTGGGTTGGCTCGAGCCATTATTATGAATCCCGAAATTGTGTTGTACGATGAACCCACTTCGGGGTTGGATCCGGTAACATCCCGGCGAATCGATGATCTGATTCTTACCATGCGTAAAGAGCTGGGCATCACCAGTGTGGTGGTGACGCACGACCTGCATAGTGCCCTCGCAATTGGTACGCGCATTATGATGTTGCATCATGGAAAAATTGTTGAAAATGCACCACCTGAAGATTTTATACATTCAAAAAATAAAACAGTACAAAGCTTTTTGGCTTCGCAGTATATTACGAAGCGGGGCCCCTGGGAACGAGGAATAAATAATGACAAATAAATATAAAAAAGAAGTGTCGGTTGAAATTTTGGTTGGGTTTTTTATGTTGGTGGCCATAACTGCGCTTATTTATTTTACTGCGGTACTTTCGCATGAAAAACTTTTTTCGAGCAATTATCGTTATGAAGTGGTTTTCCCTGATGTGGGCGGGTTGCATCATGGTGATAATGTCGTTTTGCGGGGCATGACGATTGGGCGTGTCGGTGGTGTGCGTTTAAAAGATCACAAGGTGCTGGTTGATCTGGTCTTAACGGTCCCGCTTGAGTTGCACAAAGGGTATCAAATTGATGTAATTGATTCATCAATGCTAGGCGGGAAAAATTTAAGAATCAACGAGGGAAACATGTCTAATCCATTGATAGATAAGGACGAAGTGATTCTTGGAAATAAACCTTTGAATATGATTGCAGAGTTGGGTGAAGCCGTTAGTGGTCTGAAAAAGATGGTTGGTTCTATTACCAAAGGGGAGGGCTCTTTAGGTAAGTTAATGAGCAATCCTGATTTGTACGACAACATAAACAAGACCGCAGAAAATCTAAAAATAATTACAGCAAAAATAAATGCCGGCGAGGGAACGCTTGGCCGCTTAATGGTGGACGATCAGGTTTACACCGACCTCTCTAAAATTTCTAAAAATTTAAGCCTTTTGACGGATCGTTTGCAAAAGGGTGAAGGCTCTATTGGTAAATTGTTAACCGACGACGGTCAGCTCTATGTGGATGCCCGAAAAACACTCTCAAATTTGCAGCTTGTAAGTGCAAATTTGGCAGAAGGAAAGGGTACCTTAGGTAAATTGATGGCCTCAGACGATACCGTTTATACCGATTTAGCCGCCACGCTTTCGTCGATCCGAAAAATCACAGACAGCATTGATAAAGGGGAGGGAACGCTTGGAAAATTAGTGCGCGACGCAAAGCTCTACGACGAAACAACACTCTTGGTTGAGGATGTCCGCGCCGCCGTCGACGATCTCCGTGAAGCCTCTCCAATCACCTCTTTTGGTAGTGTAATCTTTGGTGCCTTTTAACGGATAATGAGCCCTTTAAGTGGTAAAAAAAAGCGATGGATTCGCCGAGCTCTTTGGGTCATCGTGCTGAGCAGTATCTTTGTGATAAATCGCTCTGAGATGCATCGAATCCCAAAAACGGAGCGAATTAAAGAGCTCAAACCTTGGCAAACTTTTTCGATCGTTCAAGTAGAGGGCCTTTTGCTTACACCTGCGCGTAAACTCAAAAGTGGGGTCTGGTTTGCGCTACTCGCTGATCAATCAGGTCGCCTCTTTCTCTTTGTAAAACAGTGGCCACCCAATCTTTCAAAAAAAGCGGGAACTCGACTTCTTGCTCGTGGTCGTTTAATGCTGAGCAAAGGGCGAAACATGAGCGTACAAGTAACAACCATACAAGAAGCAAAAAAGAAAGTTGTAACCCTCTTTGGAAAAATTTCTACTTTAAAAAAACCACCAAAAAACAGCTCGATTCCTTGGCGAATTCAGCTGGAAAATAGCACCCAACCGATGCAACTGGTCTTTTGGTTTACACCAACCCAACCCCTCCACAAAGGGGTCTCCATCAAAGCCACAGGTGCTTTAAGCGTCTACAACGAACAGCTTCAACTTAAAATCGACCATCCAAAAAACATTCAGCCCACCCCCTAACACTCTACCCACTTTACCCATGCTCCAATTTATTTTTTTTCTTTCTTTTTTTTCTCAAGAACTCCTGCTACGCTATTGGCTCAACCAAAACAACGGAGGCGTAAATGCTCTCAACCCATCAATTAATTAATCAGCTAATTCAACTTCAAGAACTCGTCGTGGCTGATATGCAAAAAAAAGTGGCCATGCCCTCAATTCGTCTTAAAGAGTTGGAAAAAGCAATTGAAGAATTACGATCTAATTTACCCCAACAAGTGGGCACGCATTTTGATCGACTACTTCAACGCCATCCCGAGGCCATTGTTCCCGTGGTCGGGGAAGGGTGTGCGGGCTGTGGTATGGGCTTAACACGAAGCCTAATTAATTCCGTTCATAAAGCAGATGAACTCTTCCGCTGTCCAAATTGTGCGCGCTTTTTATATTATCCCGATCAATTAATCGAACGAGAACGCGTGAGCCGAGTTTATGGCGAAGCCCGTAAAAAAGGAATTGCTCGATTTACCGCTCCCGAATTAATGATGCCCTCCTTGACCGGAAAAACACCCGATGAAGTTTTAACTCAAATGTGTAATCACATGGCCGAAGAAGGATTCGTAGAAGATGCCCTCCACTTACAAGACTTGGCTATGCAACGTGAAGCAATTGTAAGCACGGGTGTAGATTGTGGTTTGGCCTTTCCTCATGTTCGAGGTGTCGAAGGCGGCGGATTAACCATGTTAGTTGGCGTTCATAAAAAAGGGCTAAAATTTGGCGGACCCGGGCGCTCCCTAACACGCCTCTTTTTCTTTATGGTCATTCCCACATCAACCACCGCTTTTTACCTTAAACTCCTTTCGGGACTCGCTCGTATTTTCCGCGATCCAGCTGCACGCGAGCAGATGCTCTCCGCAAAAACAGAGCAAGAACTTTGGAAAGCACTCATTTCAACTACACGAAAAATGATCAAATAGTATATCTATGCTTTCCATTTACAACGAACAAGATATAGAACTTTTGCGTCGCGAAACTTCCCTCCAGCCCCATCGGATTAAATTGTTTTTACGTAGCTTCTTCAAAAACGCAGAAACCCCACAACAAGCCCTTGAACAACTCCCTTCTTCTGCCCGATCGCTCTTTCTACAAAAGATGAAATTCCAAACCTTAACGCTAGAAAAAGGGCAGGATTCCACCATCGACGCCGCCACAAAATTGCTCTTCAAAACAGAAGATGGACACTGGATCGAAAGCGTTATTTTACGACCTAAAACCGGTCGGACATCACTCTGTATTTCCTCGCAAATTGGATGTGCTTGCGCATGTGAATTTTGTGCAACAGGTTCCATGGGCTTTATTAGAAACCTAACCCAATCAGAAATTTTAGATCAAGTGATTTTAGCCAGACGCTTCCTCAAAAAAGAAAATCGAACCCTTCGAAATATCGTTTTTATGGGAATGGGCGAGCCTCTGCAAAATATGGAGGCACTCACCTCAGCCATACAAATCCTCTCATCTCCTCAATTTTTTTACTACTCCCCCAAGCGAATCATGATCTCAACCGTTGGAATTCCCGCCGCCATGCTCCAATTTTCCAGCCAATTCCCTCAGATCCGTTTAGCTCTAAGTCTGCATAGCGCTCAGCAAGAAATCCGAGAAAAACTTATCCCCATTGCAAAAACGCAAACCCTTGAAAAGATTCAATCTGCACTAAAACAAATCACAAAGAAATCGCCCGTAATGATTGAATATCTTATGCTTGCTGGAATAAACGACGATTCAGAAGCTGCCTCAGCACTCATCCAATACTTAGAGGGCATTCCTGCACACATCAATCTTATTCCATATAATTCAATCGACGGAAATCCGCTAAAAGGAACCCCAAAAAAAGAGCAAAAAATATTTGCTGAAAAGCTCAAAGTAGCAGGATTTGCAACCACCCTGCGCTATTCCTTCGGACAAGACATCTCAGCCGCCTGCGGTCAACTAGCTCAAAAAATAGCAAAAAAAACGGATAAAGAATCGCACATCATTTTTTTTGAAAAATAGGAACGGTGTGTTTCGGTGGAAAATAGGGTTTTGTTAGTGGAATTTAATGGTGCGGACGGCGGCAAGGATTTCGCTTTCGTTTGGAATGATTCTGTTTTTCATAAGGATCTTTCCGTTGCAGAATACGGTGTGGATGCAGGAGGAGTCGGCGCTGTAAACGAGGTCGCTTTCGAGGTGGTAGCCTGGGCAGAGGCGGTGGTTGTTTAGATCGATTAGAAGACAGTCGGCGAGGGCGCCTTCTTCAATTTTTCCGGCGGGAATGTGTAGGGCTTTTGTGGCGGAGGTGGTGACCATTTCGAGTACTTCTGAGGCAGATAAAACGGTGGGGTCTTGGTGGGTGTGTTTAACTTGTAGGGCGGCGAGTTTCATCTCTTCGAGTAGGTCGAGATTGTTGTTTGAGGCACATCCGTCGGTGCCGAGTAGGATGGGAACGCCGGCTTCTTTGAGGCGTGCGTAGGGGAAGGAGCCTGAGGCGAGTTTCATGTGTGAAGCGGGGTTGAAAATAACCTGAACGTGATGTTTTGCTAAAAGATCGATTTCGTTGTTGGAGAGGTGAATGGTGTGTGCGGCGAGGATGCGATCGCTTAAAAATCCAATTTTTTCGAGCCATTCGACGGGGCGCATGTTGTGTTGTTTGATGCAGTCGTCGACCTCTTTTTGGGTTTCGCTGAGGTGAATGTGAATGGGGATGTTGTGTTGTTTTGAAAAGGTGGCGATCCAGAGAAGCGAGCTTTCGGAGACGGTGTAAATGGCGTGCGGACCGAGTGCAAATTGGATGCGGTCGGAATATGTGCTGGCTTCTTGGAAGAGCCGTTCGGTTTCGGCTTGTTGTTTTTTGGCTTGTTGTTCGTCGTTAAAGTCGATGAAGACGGAGGAGAGCGTTGCGCGGAGGCCCATCTCTTCTACGGCGCGGGCGGTTCCGTGGAAAAACCAGTACATGTCGTTGAAGCAGGTGGTTCCCGATTTAATCATTTCTAAGCAGGCGAGGCGGGTTCCATGATAGATGGCTTCTTCGTCCATTTTGGCTTCGAGTGGCCAGATGTGGTTTTGGAGCCAGTCGTGTAGGGCTAAGTCGTCGGCATATCCTCGTAAAAGGGTCATGGCGGCGTGGGTGTGCATATTGACGAAGGAGGGGATAATGGCTTGGTTGGTTCCGTCGATTATTTTGGCATCGGGGTCGGAAATTGTGGGAGCAATTTTTGCGAAGCGGTTTTTGGTAATAAGTACGTCGGTGATTTTTCCGTTGAGCGTTATGTTTTTTATGAGGTGTTTCATTGCTCTATTTTTTAGGCTCTTTCATCATGCGTTTAAGCCATTGAATATTGGCACGAGTAACGGTGGTGTGGTGGAGTTTGTAGGCATGGTTAAAAGATTTTAGTGCGGCTTCGTAGTTACCAGCTTTGCGTTGAGCAATTCCTCTTCGCCACCAAAATTCGTCGTTGTAGGGGCGGAGTTCGGCGGCTTGTTTGAGTAGATCGAGTCCTTTTTCTTTTTCTTCGAGGAAGAGTAGAGCCATTCCGTAGTCGTATACAAGAGGAGCATCGAAGGGATTGTTTTTGTAGGCTTTTTGAAAGTGGTTTCGTTCTACGTATCCAAAGGCTTGTTTTTCCATGGGGTTGAGGGAAAAGTGTCGTTTGTTGAGGTAGATTTCGCCGAGTCCTTTGTAGGCTCGCCAGTTGTGGGGGTCGACGTGAGTTGCTTTGAGGTAGGTTTTTTCGGCTTGTTCGGGGTCGGTTTTAAGGAGGCGTTGGGCTTTGCTTCTTAGGAAGGCGGAGGAGAAGATTGGGACGGAGTAGATGCAGGTAGCGAGGAGTGCAAGGGCTAGTGCAATGCGGAGAATGCGGCGGAAAAGGTTTCCTGTTCGATTGGTTTGGATGGATAATTTTTCTTGTTTTCTTCCGACCATTGGTCCTGCGGCAATGGCACCTAGGAAGGCGAAGAGGAGGGCGTTTTGGAAGACGTGCATTTGGAAGTCGAAGAAGGAGTGGAGCATTGTTCCGGCAGCGGTTCCTAAAAAGGCTATCGCCATAAAAGCGTGGTGCTGATGGGGGGTGCGGAGTGAAAAAATGAAGAGGCGGATGAGGCCGTAGAGCCACGCTAAAGCCAGAAGACCTAGCCCTAAGAATCCATATTCAACAGCGACTTCCAGATATTCGTTGTGTGGATGACCAGTAACGACTTTGTTTCCTTTGAAACGGTTGCGGTGTTTGGGGAAAAGGTAGCGGTAGGTGGCGGGTCCATATCCTGTGATGGGTTTTTCTTTTGCCATATCGTAGGAGTCGAGCCAGGTGAGCGGTCGAAAATCTTTGGTGGAGGTTTCGGCAAATCCTTTTTCTTTGGCTTCGGTTAGAAATTTAACTACGGGAGTCATTCTTCGATGAAACATTTCGGAGTGTTTCCACGCTAATCCCAGCACCGCAGCACCTGCGAGGGGAACCACAATGATGAGCAAGATGAAAACTTTTTTGTTTTTTCGTAGCGCCATGAGGCAAATGGTTACGCCTAGTGCAAGTAGGGAACCGAGCATTCCGGCGCGGGATTCGGTAAAATAAAGTGTGGGAGCAAAGAGGATGATGCAGCATCCTGCTAGTATTCGAATCAAAATATTGGCGCGGGGAATAAAGAGGAGGACTAGGCAGAATGGAAGCAACATTTGCATGATGTGTGCAAAGTGGTTGGGGCAAATGTAGGTTGATGCTAAGCGTCCGGGGTAGGGGGCATAGCGCTTCGCCCAGAGTACTTGTTCCGGGTTTTTAAAGTGGTTTATTAAGCCGTAGATGGCTAGGCCTGCAACAAAGAGGAGGACAAAACCAAGCAACCAACGGTTTCTTCGGAAGAGGGTGAGTGCATTTCCCCAATAGTAGTATGCAGCTACAAAGAGTCCAATGAACAGCATTCGGATGGTGGATTCGTATGGAATGGCGGAACGGGGAATGAGGAAACAACCGTAGAGTACAAAGAGTAGAAGAAGGAAAAAACCAGGTGGTGCGGTGGCGAGTGTTTTGCGGGAAAGGGCTAACCAGAGGAGTCCTAGTGTTAGCAATCCGTAGCCTGTTAGTGCAAGTGGTGCAAGTAATATATATTTGTCTTCACCAACGACACCATAAAAGAGGGCTCCAATAAGCGGAATGAAAATAAGGATAACAGCCAAGATGAAAAAACCTTTGCTGGGTAAAGGAAATCTTGTTTTGTTTTCGGGTAGAGATGTTGATTCGGTCATAAAAATCCTCAAAGAAAGAAAAGTGGGAGCATAAGATTAGTTTGGGTTTTCAACAATCCAAATTCCGCCAAAAACGTCTTTGTGGACTTTTTGAGAATAGGGGCGTAGTTTTTTTGCGACTTTTTTGATCTGTTTTGCAAATTTTGGTTGGCGGATTTTTAGGACGGGATTGGGTTCAAAGATGTCGTTAAATAGGTAGGTGTTTCGGCCGTATAAGATGGGTTGGGTGTTTACGTTGCGAACAATGGCTGGGGACCAGTAGCGTAGGTAAAAGGTAAAAACAAATGAATCAGCGGTTAGGACGGTGTCGCCCATCCCGGCCTGTTGAAGGACCCACGCAGATTTTTTAAAATTATAGTCACTTTCTCGGCTGTTAATCATTCCCATGCCAACAACAATGTTGTGTAGACCAAATAGAATAATGACAAAGGCTAGGCGAACGAGTGTTTTTCGGGTGATGTTTATATGATCGATGAAAACAAAAAAGAGCATCCAAAAGGCGGGGATCGACAGAACCCAAAGTTCTGGGTTTGCGGGTTCTACCCAGAGTGTTGGAAGGGCGGTTCCAATCAACCAAACCCCTGAAATCCAAAAGAGGGGTTCTTGATAAATGGAGGGTTTAAATATGATTCGGAAAATAAAAAATAGAGCAATTAAAGCGAGACCGATGAGTGCGGCGACAAAGGTGACGGGTGCAATTGATTTAAGCCAAGTTGGCATTGCTTTTGCCATAAAAAGTTCTTCGTCAAAAACGCGATACGGAAAGCGTTTTTTCATCTCTTTTACGGCGCGATCTTGCGAGAAGATAAAGTTGGCCGAGAGAAAGGTTTGCCCTAGTCCAACGGCTCCTTTTTCGAGGGTGGCTAAATGAAGACCGCCTTCGTTTGTAACCGCAGCATTTGGCGTGGCGAGGCGATAATTTTTAATTACAAAACCATAAACTAGCCCAATGCCGAGCAGGACGAGGATGAGGTGCCGGATTGCTTGCGCTTTATTTTTTTGAACCATCCAATAAATAAGAGGAATAACACCTAAAACAACAGCGGCTGTGGTTACGTGTAGAGATAAAGCCAGTATGGACCAAAGAATTGCGGGACCAGCACATTGCTCTTTTTCGACTCTGCGTAATGCGCAATGTATAGCTGTTAGTGCTACAGCCATAGCGGGTAAATAAATTTCAACCTCGCAGGCGTAGCGCATAAATCCGTAGGAAAAGAGTAAGCCTGCTGTGGCTAAAAAGGCAAATCCATCGTTTTTTGTTTTTGAGATTTGTCGAACAATGGAAAAAAAGAGGAGTAGGGCAAATGCGCCAGAAACCATGCTTACAGCTTGAGCAAGTGGGTAAGCGCGCCCCAAATACCCCATTTTTTTCATTCCAACATAGATGGCTTTTTGGAGGGGGAGGTAGGCGATGTGATGTGGATGATAAAGGATGCGACCTGATTCTTGTTCAATGACTCTTGCGTATTCAAACGCATCTTCGGCCTCGGAATGATTTCCCGGCATGATTACAATAAAAAAGAGGATGGATGCCACAAAGAGCAGGAAGAACAAAAAGTATCTTGTCTCTGTTTTAGATTGTCTGTTCATAGCGGTTCACCCCCGACTTCTTGAAGAGAAAATAACACGCCAAAAGAAGCGAGGCAAGCCAATTATGTATCGTTTGAAATGTCGGATGGGATGAGTCATGAAACGGGCTAGCCATTCGAGGCCTGAAGCGGTTATCCATTTGGGTGCACGGCGTTCGTGACCTGTGTACCAGCGGAACAGTGCTCCCGTTGCAATAATCACGCCTTGCTCTAATTTGGGTTTTGCTGCCCAAGCCCACCGTTCTTGGCGGGGCATTCCCATTCCCGTTAAGATAAGATCGGTCTTCGATTTATCAATGGCTTCAAGCACTTGGTTGTTCTCTTCACTCTCCAATTCAAAAAATCCCGAGTGCCACCCTACGATGGAAAGTTTTGGGTAACGCTCTTGAACAAGCCGCGCAAAATCTTTTACCACTTCGTCGGTGTCCCCTAAAAAATAGATCCGATATTTTTTTTCGACGCAACGTGCAAAAAGAGCGTCAATCCAGTCGGGTGGGGTCATGCGTTGACCCAATCGAATGCCACGTAACCACGCCCCTAACTTAACCCCGAACCCGTCGCAAAAAACAATTTCCGATTGATTTAAGATCGCTCGAAAATCGGTGTGTTCCACTGCTAGGTTACAGGCTTGCACATTTACATTATTCACCAGCGCTACCTGCTTTTTCTGCACAAGTTCATCAATCGCCTGTAAAAGTTCGGGCTGATCAATCACTGAAATATTGATTCCGAGCAACATCTTTTTGGAAATCTGTTTTAATGAATCGGACATATCTGCTCCAACTGTTTTGCGAGTGCTTGAGCGGAACGGGCTTGGGCGTAATCACTAAACAAAAAAGTGCCAGTTTTTAGTTTTTGATCTACCTGTTCCACGCAAGCGGACAGTTCATTTAAGGAAGTAAAGCTCACGCCAACGGATTTAGGAAAAGCAATCTGTTTTTCCATAAGTGGTAAGCGGCGAACCACCACAGGAACGTGTGCGGCAGCGGCATCGGCAATCAAGCCAGATGCGCGATATTCGTACCCCTTTGTGGGATGATTAAGCACAACAACATCGCAATCAGAAATTGCTTTTTGATAATCGGTTGCATCTTGTGAGTCACGTAATTCAAACCAAGTGTCTTGTGCAAATTTGGATTGTGCTTGAAATTCGTTTCGGTTGGGCAGGGCAATTAAAATGCGATAAGTTGAAGAGAGCGGCTTAAGCTGTTCGAGCAATTCATCCATTCCTTTTTCTGCGCGGAATTGACCTACCACACCAATGGTTTGAACACCGCCTGAACGGTCTCGTAAAAGAACATTGGGCGGAACGGGGTGGGGGAGTGAAAAACAGTGGGTTGGATCAATTTTGTATTTAGATAAAACGGATGAAGGCACCTCTTCAAAAAAGATAAGTTGAGCCCCTTTTTCCCCAAGCATTTTTAGAGCGGCGGCTTCTGTCTTGCTTCCTTCGGCCCATTGCAAGTTGTGATTGACCACAAACCAAATTTGTTCTCGAACCGATTGCATTTTTGAAAAAACAGCACGTAAAGGAACGTTTGAAAAATCACGTATTAAAACAGGTGTTTTAGTCTGTAAGACGCGCGACGGTAAACGCAGATGCCGAAGTGCAATTTGTCCTTTTCTCCACAAACCCGATCCGCTAACCGACATTAAATCTGAGATGCTGCTCCAGCCAGCCAAACGACACGCTTCTTCGAGTGGAGCAAGTGCGCCATGATATGAAATTTTGCTCATGACTTTTCTCCTTCGGTATTGAATAAAATGGATGCAAATCGTTTTGGGGAACTTTTTTCGATAAAAATAGAGCGCTGTTTTTCGTCAAATGAATGGTTGGTTTGGGCGGCTGTAATGAGTGCACTTTTTAAATCGGAGGTGGTGATTCCAAGTTTGTAGGTTCGGACTTGTCGGGCGATCA
>Ga0256827_10001895_pt1 | contig 13516 bp, 8 predicted proteins | sample CV84metaG_FD_185977 | JGI IMG/M metagenome (GOLD analysis project Ga0256827, IMG submission 185977) | Hydrothermal vent microbial communities from East Pacific Rise, Pacific Ocean - CV84 | ecosystem: Environmental > Aquatic > Marine > Hydrothermal vents | place: Pacific Ocean: East Pacific Rise... | reverse complement strand
CTCTATATTTTAAAACTTCTTTTGTCGCAGGATTAATATTTACATCTTTTTTTATATCAGATATTGCTTTATATAATTCATCTTCTGTTGTAAATATATTTTCAATCTCTGTTGATGTTTTAGCTTCTTGCAATGACAATGTATTTACAAGCATCAAGGGGTTGGGCAAGCGATTTAAATTTCCGTTTATAGTAGCTAATGCTCTCGACGCTGTAACTAACTTCTTTAAAATGTTTAAATTATTATTTACATCTATTTGAGGTGGCAATAAAGGCAAATCATTATAAGGCTTATTTCTATCAAACATAATTTTTAAACTATTTGTCCATATTTACTTAAAAAATTAATTTCTTTTCAAAAATACATAAAAAAGTGGACAATCTACTATTGTGTGTCCATAATTTTAACAAAATTGAACATCTAGGAGGATGCGTTCAATTTTTTACATCTTTATTTAAGTTGTTCATATTATATGTAATATTGGACATTCTTTGATGTTCCTAAATAGGGTCTGCTGAGAAACGTATAACGAGTTATTACAAAGCTACTTAATCCAAAATACGCTATTGTAAATGCAAACTTTTTAAAACATATGTGCCTCAGAGCTTTTCAGCAGACCCAAAATAAAGCATAACAACCTGTTATGCGTTTCTCGGCAGACCCGAATAAGCAGAACCATTGATATTAAAACTTCAAAAATCCGTAAATATAATTTTGAGTATATTTACGGATTTTTGAAAAATAGGGCATTTAAAAATTATTTTAAATGTTCGGGAACTTGTTCATTTCTAGTAATATCCTCTAGCGTTTCATTTTTTCTGATAATATGAGGTTTTCCTTGCTCGTCTATTAACACAATTTTAGGACGATAAGTTATAAATTGCATCCATTGTGTCATATTATAAGCTCCGATACGACTAATTACAAAATTATCACCTTTTTTAAGAGGAGGAAATTCTAAATTTTTTCGGATAACATCAATATTCATACAAAGAGGTCCGTATATTATGGTGTTTTCAGATTGAAGCGAAAATGCCTTTGCTGGTGTTATTTTGTGTTCGTACCAAAATGATGTAAACAACATATTTACACCTACATCTATAATCATAGATTTGCTTCCATCTGCTAATCTTTTGTTTGCTAAAACAGTACCTAAAATATATCCTGCATCATCAATTAAAGCACGACCTGTTTCTAAAATTAACATTGGCAAGTTATCTGGTTTAATATCTGAACTTAACAATGCTGTTGTTATAGCATCGGCATATTCATCAAAACTTGGTGTTGTATCGGTTCCAGGTAAATATGCTCCTATTAATGTATTTTTAGAAGCAAAACCACCACCTAAATCAATATATTTTATTGCATGATTATATTTAGAAAATAGTTTCACTGCAAGTTCCGACATTTTTGATGCTGCTACTCCGTATGCCGAAGCAACCATAATGTATGTACCAATATGTGCATGCAAGCCAACAAGTTCCATTTTACCTGATACCATTATTCTGTTAAGAACGTCCCAAGCTTCGCCATTGTCGTAGTTAAATCCAAAACGAGACCATTGTGGATATATTCCTGTATCCATATTTATTCTAATGGCTACTTTTGGTTTTTCAGATAATTTTTTAGTTAGTTCTAATATTAAATAATATTCATCAAAATGGTCTATATGAATAAGAGAACCATTTTTTATAGCAAGTTTTAAATCTTCTTCACTTTTATCGGGGCCATTAAAAATTATCTTATTACCAGGCACTCCATTTTTTATAGCTTTTTCATATTCAAAACCAGAAACTACTTCTGCCCAAGAACCTTCGTCGTGATAAATTTTACATACAGAATTTAAATAATTTGTTTTATAAGACCAAGCAAATTGTACTTTCGGATATTTTGAAGCGAAAGCTGTTTTTGCTTCTTTATAAACACTTCTTATTGTTTTTTCTGATAAAACATAAACAGGTGAGCCATATTCTTGAATAAGTTCTTCAACTGGTACGCCATCTATATTAGTAATAGGATCGTATTCTGATTTTAAGCCAAATTTATTTGGCATTCCTGCTATTATTTTTTTTATTATCGGTCTTTCAAATTTTAATTTTTCCATAATTCTATATTTCGCCAGTAGTTGCCAACAACTGAAATTTATTAATATCTGTAATAATATCGTAAGAATAACGTACAAACATTTTTCCTACTTCGTAATTTTTAAAAGCTTCTACATCTTCGCCTGTAGCTAATTTAACAAGTGCTTCAGGAATGTTTTGTCCGGCTCCAACAGCTAAATATACCCATGCCGGTATTCTAGGGTTTATTTCAATAATATAATAATCGTTATTAGCAGTTTTTATAATTTCTAATTCCATTCCACCTTTCCACTTACTGCCTTTGATTATTTTTTTTGTAAGTTTTAATAAGTTTTCATCGCTTAGAGTGATACCTGCCCATGCTTTTCCTTTATCAGTAATATATTGCTTTCGCATTGGCACGGCTGCAATTGTATTGCCTTTGCCATCGCCAAGGGCTACAACATTTACTTCTGTTCCTTGCACAAATTCTTGAATAATTACAGGCAAGCCCCATTTAGATGATAATTTATTAAAATAGCTTAATACTTGGTCTGCATTGTAACACACATAAGCATCATAGAATTTCCCTTTTACCAAAAGAGGATAAGAAAATTCTAATGCAAGAGAATAAATATCCGATTGATTAAATATTGTTTTGCTTCTTGGTATTTTTACATCATATTTTTCGCCAAATTCAGGTAAATTTGATTTGTGTCTTTCTTCAAATTGCTCAACAGTAGGCAAAAATGTTTTTATTCCCATAGCTTTTAATTTGTCGGCAGATTTCATAAAACTAAAAAGTTCTGCATCAAAATTGGGGATTAAAACATCAATATTTTCTTTGGAATTTATATATTCTATTCTTTTTAATAGTGTTTCTGTTCCTGTTGATGGATAGGGTACACTATAAACTTTATCTACAAGATCGCTCATGTAAATACCAGGTTCTAAGTTTTCGTATGCTAAACCAATTATTCTTACATCAAAATAATTGCTTTCTCGTAAACTTCTGATAACAGGAATCCCTGGTCCGGGATTGTCTGTATTGTTTAAGCCTGTAACAGCTATGGTTATTTTTTTCATTATCAAAGTTTACTCTTGAATAAAATGGTTTTCTTTTAACATTCCTTCAAAATCGCTTAAACTTTTATCTAGTTCATTGTTGCTAACATCGTATTTTTCTAGAATTATTCTTTTTATTTCGCCTTGTGTTTTGTCATCTTTATATAAATTAAAGATTTCAGATCCTATTTGGTTCAACGAAAAGCTTTCGCCTGTTATAGGGTCGAAAACAAAACCAGTTTCGCTTATTGCTAAGTCATTTCTTATTTTCATAATAAAGTATTTTTAACAATGCAAATATCGTAATTGTTTATTTTTTTTTGTTACAAAATTTTGTTGTAAATGTATATAATTTTGTAAACAAGAATTTGTTAGAAATAGTCTTTAAAATCTACAAGTCGGGGTTTCTTTTTATTAATTTTTTAAGGAATCGGGTATTTCAATGTTTCTATATCCGTTTACGGGGAGTTTAATTAGATATGTTTTTTTATATTTATTTTTAAGATAATTTTGGCGTAACCAAGGATTAAGGTTTTTTAGTATTTTATAATTTACACCTTTTTGGTAAGCAAAAAGTGCAAGATTATTTATTGTGCTATCAATTTCTATAGTTTTAGTGGGTACATTTTCGTATAAATCTTTTTGTCTGACATGAAAACCATATTTTTCGGGATTTTTCATAATTGTTTTCACTGCTATAATTCTGTTAACATATCGGCTTGTTTCGTTATTTAGCAATAAATCCCAATAATTGTTAGTAATTTGTTTGCGAAGTTGTTTTGCTAAGCCAGATTTTCCCATATTATACGATGCTGCTACAAGTGTCCAGTTATTAAATTTTTTGTATGCTTCGTTAAAATAATTGCAAGCGGCTTGTGTTGCTTTTTCTAAATTATACCTTTCGTCAATTTCTGTGTTTATTTCTAAGTGGTATTCTTGTCCGGTTTTTTTTATAAATTGCCAAAATCCTTTTGCTCCTGATGGCGACACCGCATTTGTTAAACCGCTTTCTATTACACATAAATATTTAAAATCATCGGGTATATTGTTTTTTTTCAATATTGGTTCAATTATAGGAAAATATTTATTAGCACGTTTCAAAAATAATAGTGTTTGCGATTGCCAATATGTATTTACTAAAAATTCTCTGTCAATGGTTTCGTAAACATCGTAGTTTTCTATGGGGATAATTTCTTCGGCAAAATTTAAATTTTTGGGAATATCTACGGGGTATATTGCATAACTATTTACAAATTCTTCTTTAAATTGATTATCTTCACCTTCTTCTGTTTGCGACGATGTAAAGGTGTAGAAAACAATAAATACAACAGGAAAAATAAATAATAAATATATTAATTTAGAATTAAATAGTTTACGATTTTCTGATTGCTTTGATAACTTTTTTTGCTCTTGTTTTTGAACTTCTTGTATTGACATATAATAGAAAAAATATAATAAATGCTAATGTTCCGTAAGAAATGGTATCAAATACCGACCATCGGTTTGCAAAGTTAACAATATAACTTGATAAAGAAACCGAAATTACAGAAATTATCATTAATAATATTGCTACTTGATTGTCTTTTAATCCTAGATATGCTAAATGATGTGTTGTGTGATCACGACCTCCTTGAAATGGCGATTTCCCTTTTAATAAACGGTTGATTGTAACGGTTGTTGTATCTATTATAGGTATCAAAAAAGCAAAAATTATTACCACTAGTTGTCTGGGAAAATAATCTACTGCATTTCCTGTAGGGTGAATATTCCATAAAAAAAGTATACCCATAGCTCCTAGCAATGCTCCAATAAATTGGCTGCCATTGTCGCCCATATATATTCTCGAAGGCGACCAGTTAAATTTTAAAAACCCGAGTATAGAAGCAAAAACTACAGCAATACCAAATAAAAATGGCAGTAGTGTATAATCGTTTGATAAGCCAATATTAAAAAACATTCCTGATAAAATTGTAAGTGTAATAACCGAAGTTATTGCGTCCATATTATCGAGCATATTTATCGAATTCATTATGCCTACAATCCATAGTACAGTGAGTGAATAGTTTAAAATCTGACTATCAAATATTTTAATATAAATATCAAAGTAAATAAGTAGAAATGCTATAAGCAACTGAATACTAAACTTAAAAAGTGGGGGAGTTGATAAAATATCGTCTGCCAAACCCATAAAAAAGCCTACAGTTGCAACTAAACCAATACCAAATAATCTATTATCTATTTGGAAATTTGTATCCATAAAAAGAATATATGATATTGTAAATATTAAAAAAACAGTAAAAAATGTTATTCCTCCGTAGATTGGTTTTGTTTGAGATGCAAATCTTTCGGCAGTGCTGTTAGATTTTTTAATATCTATAGCCGATTTGTTATTAATAAAATACCTATTTATTAATACACTTAGTATAAAAGAAACAATTCCCCAAATAATAATTTCAATTGCGTAGTTGTATATCATTAGTTAATATAAATTTTTTTACAAATATATGCGTTATTATTCACTTATTTTAATTTGTTTTAAATAAGAATAAACTTATTGATAAATGTATAATTATTATTGATAGATTTCATCTTTTAACCATAAATCTGAAAAGTAGATACTTTAGTAAATTTCTATTATTTAGAAAAAATGCGTTTTATAAAATTATCTTTTTTAATTATTTTATCGTCTTGATAATAACCATTGCCATAACCATAGCCGTAGCCGTAGCCATAGCCATATTTAGAAGTAAATATTTCTGCACTATTTAAAACAACAGAAAGATTTTTTAAGTTATTATTTTGTATTAAATTATTGATATTATGCAGATAAACTCGTTTAGAATAGCCTGCTTTTATAACATAAATAGGAAAATCAGCTTTTTTGTATAAGTTATAAGCGTCTGTTACTAAGCCAATTGGCGAGGTGTCTATAATTATTACATCATAATTTTGTTTTAATTCTTTAATTATTTCGTCCATTTTATCGCCAAGAGTTAATTCCGATGGATTAGGAGGCACAGGTCCTGCAACTATATAATCAATATTTTTATTATCGGTATGATGGATACATTCTTCAATTGTATTATGATTACTTAATATGGTACTCATACCCTTGTTGTTATCAACTCCAAATCCGAGATGAATTCTTGGTTTGCGTAAATCTAAATCAATAACTATAACTTTTTTGTTAGTGATAGAAAAAATACCTCCAATATTTAAAGCTATAAATGTTTTCCCTTCGCCCGAAACTGTTGAAGATATTGTGATTACAAATTTTTTATTTGTGTCGCCAATAAATTCGAGGTTTGTTCTTATTGTTCTAAAAGCTTCTGAAAATCTTGAATTTATTTTTTTATGAATCAGCAATTGTGAAACGGGGATTTTTTCTTTATATGTTGGTATAACTCCAATTATTGGGGCGTTTGTATGTTTTTTTATATCAACTTCTGATGTTATATTATTATAGATTAAGTATTTTATTAAAATAATTATTAATAGAACTATAAATCCAACAAAAACACTAAATAAAATTATTTTTAATTTTATAGGTGATATTGGGCTAGTAGGTGTATCGGCAAGTTCTAATATTCCGTTTTTTGATACAAATCCTGCTTGAGAAATTAAGTATTCAGCTTTTTTACTTATTAGTTTATTATAAAATTCTTCGTTAACAGAATATAATCGGTTTAATCTTGCAAGTTCAATTTCGTTATAGCTAGAGCTACTAAAAATTTTATCTTCGTATTCGCTAATTTTTTGCTCATATCTTTTTTTCTGCTCTCCAAGCCTTGATACAGAAGAGCTTACATACTCGCTAAGTATTTTCCTTTGATTAGATATTTGTTTTTCAACAACTTTTATTTTATGATTATTTTCAGTTACGTCATTTAAAAGTTGCTCCTTTGTATTTAATAGTTCTTGCAAGTTATTAATTATACTTGTCATTACTGCTTCTGATTTTGTATTGCTTAGCAGCGATATTATATTGTATAAATTCAAATTTTTATTGCTGTCAATTTCCTTTTTAATATGTTTTAAGGTTACCAACTCAATTTCAATATTAGAAATTTCATCTTCAAATTCATTAATTTTTGTAGTAAATACAGGAAATGGATTGTATTCAACGCCTTTAGATTCTTCTTTAATATTATTTTCTTTTTTAAAACTCTGTATTTCTCGTTCGGTTTGGTTTAAATCGGTAAATACTTTTTTTGTTTGATTATCAATAAATTCAAGAATTTTGTTTGCACTTAATTGTTTTTTTTCTAAATCGTATTGTAAAAATTCTTCGGCAATTGTGTTTACTATTACCTTTGTTTTTAGGGCATTGTTGTCTTTAAAAGAAATTTCTATTGTTTGTGCAGAATAGTTTATTACATTAACAGACAGTTGCTTACTTAAACGCTTATATTGTTTATTCGGATTGTTTATAACAATATGAAAGCCATTATTATTAATGTTTCCTTGTTTTGCTTGCAAACTTTCTATATTATTTATCTTTATCTTAAAAGATAATTTATCTATTTGATAATTTTTTCCAATTTTATATGTTTCAGGATATTTTTTGTTGTTAATTGTTAGTTTATACATATCGGTATCAACAAATTTAATATAGATGGGCGTGTCGTATATTGAAGCGTCTTTTACGCTAACTAATAGTTCGAATGGGCATTTTGTGTATAATTCTTCGCTAAGAAATGTGCCGTCATTAAAATAGCTAATTCTTAACGAAAGTTTATTATAAACACGTTTTAAAAATTCTTTCGACCTTAATAATTCAATAATATTATCAATATTAGAGTTTTCGTAAATATCATCAATTTGTAAAAATTTATTATTTGGGCTATTATCTGTATTTATCTGTATTATTGATGATGATTGATAAACAGGTTTTGTATATCTTAAATACAGAAAAGTAAAAATAGTAACAAACAGTACTATAAAAACAAAAATTAGTCTGCTCTTTTTTAGTATATGAAAAAATATTGGCAGCTCAAATTTTTCGTTAAATATTGGTATTTTATTATTGTCCATATTTTATTTTACTAGTAGATAAACAGTTAGTATAGATGTGAATAGAGTTAAATAAGGAGTAACTTCGGCTAATGCTTTTGTTGCATACATGGCTCTTTTTTCAACATATATAACATCGTTAGAACGCAATAAAAAATTAGTATTTTGCATGTCTTCGATATTTCTAAGCTTAAACATAAAAATCTGAGGATTATCTAAGTCTCCACGCAAAAGTTTTATTTTATATGCTTTGCTGTAATCAGAAATTCCACCAGATTTTGCTAATGCTTCAATTAAAGTAAAGTTGGCATTTTTCATAGGTATAACATTTGCTTTTGTGCTACCTGCCGAAAACACAAATACTCTGCGGTTGGTAACAGTTATTAACACAAATGGGTCGATAAAATATTTTTTATACTTTTCTTCTAATTTTTTTTCAGCTTCACGCACAGTTAAGTTGGCAAGCTCTACTCTATCTAGGGTAGGTAGTTTTACTTTGCCATCATATTCTACGTCAAAAGTAAGAGGATTTTGATTTTGAACGGCATTTGTCCCCTTTATATCAACCAATTGATCGCCTTTGTTTGTGTATATTTTTACATCAAGTTCATCAAATGGTTTAATCTTATATTCTTTGTCTAACTCTTTAAATTCGGAGTATTTATAAGCTTTTGGAGTTTTAAACATCCTGCTTGAATTAAGAGTCTTGCACGAACTTAAAAGTATTGTTGCAATAACAAAGATTAAGTATATTTTATTCTTTTTTATTTGTATCATCATTGTTTTATAGACTTCAATAATAGGCAAATGTAAAGATATTTGAGCTAATTTTATAATTTATATTAATTTTACTTTCAATTATACTCAATTCATTTAGCTTTTCGGTAATTTATATAAACTTATTTTTCATTTTTGTAGCTTTGGTTTCTAAATATAGCCGTAGTTATAGAATGTTAGAAATAGTTTGTGCTTAACAATTAACAATTGACAATTAATAATTAGAGCTTGTCTATAAAGTCCGATTTCTGCGTTGTTGCTCAAAATTTAAATCCTCAAATACCTTTGTATTCTGCGGTTTAAATTCCTCACAGGCTTTGAACTCGAACTTTATAGTTCAATCTCTTGAGTTTATGGACAAGCACTAATTAGCCATAGAACCATTTAACCCTAGAACCATTTAGCAATTTAATAAATAGCCCTTAAGTGTTTTTTGCATTTATGAAAATTATATTGAAAAAAAGCTAACAAAATTCAGTATAATTACTTTTTTTATAACGCTACAAAAACTATGTATATATCCATAAAAACAGACAGTTATAAAAAAGTTTATTTCTACTTTTTGGATTCTTAAATTAAGAATATTGAAAATTAAAATTATTTATTATCATATTTTATTATCTTTGGGCTTTTAAAAATAAATTTAAATTATTATTACAATGAAAAAGATTCTTATTATTTTATTTTCATTTTTCTTATTTGCAAATGCGTATTCGCAAATGGAAAAACACATAAAATGGACATTTTCTGCAAAAGTTGTTTCAGATAATGAGGTTAGTCTTAGATTTAAAGCTAAAATTGACAAAGATCATCACATCTATGGAATACACGATGATTTAAATCCTTTTGAAGTTACATTAGAAGAAAGTTCTAATTACAAAATTAAAGGAAAAGTAAAACAATTTGGTCATCCACATAAGTTTTACGACGACATGATGGTTGCCAACAGAGAAGAATATGAAGGAACTGCTGAATTTGAACAAATTATTACAGTTCTTACTATGGACGACTTTAAATTAAAAGGTTCGTTATATTATCAAATCTGTAAAAACGAAGGAACTTGTGCAATGCTTGAACCAGAGTTTAGTTTAGATATAAAAGGAGCTAAAAAATTAGTTGAACCAGAAGAAACACAAGCTGATAATACAAAAGAAACTGATAATGAAAACATTGCTAATACAGAAGAAAACAATGACACATTAGCAGTTGCAGAAACAACAACAATTAAAACAGAATCGAATAATGTAGAAAAAGGGAAAGTACCCGGATTATTTGAAATGAAAGACGGTAAAAAACAAACCGTAAAATTACATGTAGAAGAAAAAGATAAAGGCGAAGGCGAAAGTGATGCACTATTTACATTATTTTGGTTAGCTTTTTTAGGCGGTTTAGCTGCAATTTTCACACCTTGTGTATTTCCTATGATACCAATGACTGTATCATTTTTTATGCACGATGGAAAATCGAAAGCAAAAGCTCGACTTGAAGCAATGGTTTATTCGCTTTCGATAATATTAATTTATACCATTATTGGAACTGTAGTTGCTGTTACACTTGGTGCTAACTTTGCAAACTGGCTAAGTACTCACTGGATACCAAATGTTGCATTTTTTGTAATCTTTGTAATTTTTGCAGCATCGTTCTTTGGTATGTTTGAAATAACAATGCCATCGTGGATGGTAAATAAAACTGATGCTAAAGCCGACAAAGGTGGTGTTTTAGGAGCATTCTTTATGGCATTTACACTTGTATTAGTTTCATTTTCTTGTACAGGACCTATTGTTGGAGGTATTTTAGTAGCATCTGCAGGCGGTCAAGTGCTTATGCCAATTGTTGGTATGTTAGGCTTTTCTGTAGCATTTGCATTGCCATTTGGTGTTTTTGCATTTTTCCCTTCATTACTGCAAGGAATGCCAAAATCTGGTGGCTGGTTAAACTCAGTAAAAGTAGTTCTAGGTTTTATAGAACTTGCTTTAGGTTTAAAATTCTTAAGTATTGCCGATTTAACTTACCACTGGCATATACTAGACAGAGAAGTTTATCTTGGTCTTTGGATTGTAATATTTACACTAATGGGAATTTATCTTTTAGGTAAAATTAAATTTGCACATGATAGTGATGTTAAATATCTTAGTGTACCTAGATTAATGATGGTTATAATAACATTTTCTTTTGTAATTTATATGATACCTGGTATGTTTGGAGCACCACTTAAAGTATTATCAGGTTATCTCCCACCTCAACAAACCATAGACTTCGACCTAGAAAGATTAGGTAGAGAACACTCTGCTGATGTTATTGAAAAACTTGGTGGCGAAGCAAAACTTTGTTTTAAACCTAAATATAATGATTTTTTACATTTACCACATGGTTTACACGGATATTACACATACGAAGAAGCACTAGCTTGTGCTAAAGAACAAGGCAAACCTATTTTTGTTGATTTCACAGGTCATGGTTGCACTAACTGTAGAGATATGGAATCTAGTGTATGGAAAGACCCTGCTGTATTACAAAGACTAGAAAATAATTTTGTTATATTCTCTTGTTATGTTGATGACAAAACCGATTTACCAAAAGAAGATTGGATTTTATCAAGAGCTGACGGAAAAGTTAAAAAGACTCTAGGAAAAGTTAATGCCGATTTCCAAATATATAACTTTGGTGAAAATTCGCAACCTGTATATGTTATTTTAGATCTTGATGGAAATGTTATGAATGGTAAACGCTCTTACAATAAAGACATACCTGCTTTTGTTAAATTCTTAGACGAAGGTCATAGTAAATTTGCAAAAGAGACTAAAGGAGCAAAGCAAGCACATTAATAATTACTTGCTGTAATTCGCAAGTTTACAGCAAATATTAGAGAATTAAATATCCCAATTGGGACTAAAAATAAAAAAAAGACCTTATTTCAAGGTCTTTTTTTTATTTAATCTAAATAACCGTATCTTTGTGCAAAATTTATTTTTTATGATATTGCAAGAAGATACTTTCTCAACCAAAAGAAAAGCCCTTAGAATTAATTTAGATTCTAGTATTTATGGAACTATTGCTGAAATTGGAGGAGGGCAAGAAGTTGCACGAGCATTTTTTCAAGCAGGTGGAGCTTCAGGCACTATAGCAAAAAGCATTTCGGCCTACGATAAAACTTTTAGCGATAATTTATATAATGATAATAAAAAAGGTAGATATGTAAGTGATGATAGATTAAAAAAAATGTTGAAGAAAGAATTCAATGATTTAACAAATTTATTATCAGATAAAAAAGATAGAGATACCAGATTTTTTGCTTTTGCAAATACAGTTGAAACAATTAATTACAGCAAAACTAATCAAGGACATGGTTGGATGGGAGTTAGATTTCAACTCACCCCTTTTTCTGAACCTAATCAGGTTATTATACACATAAAACTTTTAGAAAATGATGCATCTTTGCAACAATATACTTTAGGAGCAATAGGTGTAAACTTAATTTATGCATGCTATAATTATGCAAAATACCCAAACAAGTTTTTGCTTTCTTTAATGGAAAATTTGTCAAACGATAGAATTGAAATAAATATGGCATCTATGTCGGGGCCAGAGCTTGATTTTGTAGATAATCGTTTGCTTAGTGTACAGCTAGTAAAAAATGGCGTTTCTTCTGCTGTTATGTTTAATAGTAATGGCGAGGTGCAACAACCTTCCGATATGCTCTACAAAAAAAATGTTTTAGCTTTTCGTGGAAGTTTTAGACCAATAACATATACCGGTATGGATATGCTTAAAACTAGCTTTAATCTATTTAAAAAAGATGGCAATTATATAAAAGAAAATACCGTTTCGGTTTGCGAAATAACATTGAGTAATTTGCTAGAAGAAACAGGTTTTGATGATAGAGATTTTCTTGATAGAATTGATTTATTAAATGGTTTGGGGCAAAATGTATTGGTATCAAATTTTAAAGAATATTATAAATTGTCGCAATATTTTACTCGTTTTAATATAAACAGATTGCGTCTTGTACTTGGTATTCCCGCATTAACAAATGTTTTAAATGCATCTTATTACAAAGATTTAAAAGGTGGTATTTTAGAAGCTTTTGCTCTAATGTTTCATGAAAATGTAAAAATTTATACTTATCCTCAATTAATTGATGGTAAAATTATAAGTTCTAATGATATTGAAGTTGATAAAAAAATAGAATATTTGTATAAACACTTAAAAGCAAATAGAAAAATTCTGGATTTAGAAACATATAATTCTAAGTATTTACCAATTTATTCTAAAGATGTTTTAAGTAGAATTTTAAATAACGAAGATGGTTGGGAAGAATATGTTCCTAATTATGTTGCAGAGCAAATTAAAAAGAGAAGATTATTTGGTTATACTATAATGTAGCAACTACCCATATTAATGTTAATACACTATGTTTCTCGTTTGATATAGGCCCATAGAAACAAGATGTTAGACCTTAGTCAAAAGAAAATAATTAGAGCTTGTCTATAAAGTCCGATTTCTGCGTTGTTGCTCAAAATTTAAATCCTCAAATACCTTTGTATTCTGCGGTTTAAATTCCTCACACGCCTTGAACTCGAACTTTATAGTTCAATCTC
>Ga0256827_10001894_pt1 | contig 13521 bp, 11 predicted proteins | sample CV84metaG_FD_185977 | JGI IMG/M metagenome (GOLD analysis project Ga0256827, IMG submission 185977) | Hydrothermal vent microbial communities from East Pacific Rise, Pacific Ocean - CV84 | ecosystem: Environmental > Aquatic > Marine > Hydrothermal vents | place: Pacific Ocean: East Pacific Rise... | reverse complement strand
TTCGGTTAATATAGAGAGGGTGGTGGTTTGATTCTATTTGACGGTGTTTTCGTGGGAAAACACCCTACAGGAGATTTTTAATCTAGCCACCAAACTCTGAATTTTCTCTTTTTGATCTTGCCGTTTTTGAGTCCATGATAGGCTTTTTTGATTATTGATCTATCTATGGCTACATATGAGTTCTTTTCATATATATTTATTTTACCTATTTTTTTGACATCTAATCCTATCTCTTTGCAGAGTGTTCCTAGTATATCTCCTGCTCTCACTTTTTTCTTTTTGCCTCCATCGATACATATGGTGCTGTAGTTACCTTGGATTACAAAGTTTTTATCAGGACGCAGGGTATCTAGTGACTCTATTTTGAGGGTAGGGCGTATCTCATCTAGTTTTCTTATTGCATACTCATCACAAAGTGTTACTGCTAGACCTGTAGCATCTGCTCGTCCTGTTCTTCCTATACGGTGGGTGTAGTCCTCTGCTTTCATTGGGATATCGTAGTTGATGACTATATCGATCGCCTCTATATCTAGTCCTCTTCCTGCTAGGTCTGTAGCAACCATCACAGGTAGAGAGCCGTTGGCAAACTGTAGAAGCATCTCTTGTCTCTCATACTGCTCTAGGTCTCCATTTAGGGTTGCTACATCAAAGCCCTTCTCTCTTAGCATATCAGAGACCTCTATGGTCTTGACTTTGGTTGCACAGAAGATTAGTGCAAGATTTGGTTTAAATGATTGAATTACCGTAAGTAGTGCTTTCTCCTTACTCTCTACTCTAAATCCTCTCTCTTCTATTTTTAGCTCTTGCTGTTTCTCTTTTGTCTCTATTTTTATAGGGTTGTTGAGTATAGTAGAGGCTAGTTTGTTGATGTTATCAGGGTAGGTTGCAGAGAAGAGAAGGTTTTGTCTCTTTTTGGGTAGGTTGGAGACTATCTTTAGTATATCTTCGCTAAATCCCATATCTAGCATTCTATCTGCTTCATCTAGGATTAGTGTCTCTATCTTGGATAGCTCTATCGTCTCGCGTGAGAAGTGATCTAGCAGTCGTCCAGGTGTCCCTATGATGATGTCTGCACCCTTCTCTAGTGATGCTACCTGCTGAGTGAGTGAAGTTCCACCATAGAGTGTGATAATCTTGACATCGGCTTTGTATCTAGCGACTCGCTTTAGCTCTTGAGCGATCTGTTCAGATAGTTCTCTTGTAGGGGCTATGATCAATGCTTGTGGATAAGGCTGTTTTGGTTTTATCTTTAGGATAAGAGGGAGTGCAAAAGCTAGTGTTTTTCCTGAACCTGTTTTGGCTCTAGCTATAATATCTTTTTGCTCAATGATATGAGGGATAGATGCTTGTTGGATAGGGGTCATATCTATATATCCCAATGAGGCTAGATTATCTAGCAAATCATCTGGGAGTTGGAGGTCTTTAAATTGTGTCAATGTAACTCTTTTTATAGAATTATATCTTATCTATCTAAAGTTAGTAGTAGCTGGTTGTTGTACTGGTCGTGTACCGTGTATTGTGCCTTGCTACTCTTTATGGTGATCTCTTTGTTTGGTAGGTTTGCAACCTTGTGACCAAGATGAAGACCTATCTGTGGGATAGAGGCAAATATTTGATATACAGTAAGTTGATTGTTCTGTTCATTTCCGCTGAGTTGAAATGATGGATTTTCTATATTTTTTGCTTGGAGATTGAGTAATATATTATCTCCATCCATTCTTGCTTTTGTATACTGTGCAGGGATTCTCTTGATTCCAAACAGGTTTATAACTGTACTATTGATAGCAAATATAGCCACCAAAGAGAGGGTTGTTACTACTACTTTTTGTAGTATAGTATGATCTATTAATCTATGAATAAAGAGGCTCAATCCTATACTTACAGATATTGCACTTAACAGTACTCTAAAGCTATAAGTTATCTCTGTCCAAAAAAGAAAAGCTATAGGAATTATAAAAATAAGTAGCATCTCTATAAAGTGTTGAGGTAGAGATAAAATTCTACTAGATGTAACCCTCTGTGCTAGAGCATTAACCTGTAGTTTAATATCAGATATAAGAGTCTCCGCCATCAATATATAGAACCACATGAAAACAATTATAGTTCCAATAGAGCTACTAAACAGAGTACGATTCATGATTATCTCTATATCTTCATTTGGTAATAGAGAGCCAATTAGAACAATATTTAAGCCAATAGATACAACAGCTAGGATAAATGTCAAGAAAAATATTGCTATATTAGTCAAGAGAAGTGGGAAAATGAGTCTCATAATAGGATGAAAGATGATAAACACACCTAATCCCCATAGTATAGTACAAGAAGAGACCCACATGAGATTGCCGTGAGATATATACCATAGTGAAGGAATAGTTATTATCGACAAGATAAGTGCTATCAAAGACGTATCATAATATTGAACGGACTCTTGGAATATTTTTTTAAAAAACAAAACTACATCCTTTTATTAAAATTATATTAAGTATATGGGTAATTCTAATATAAAAAGAGTGTGTGGAAGGTTAAAAAAGAGAATAAATAGAAAAATATATCGATTTTTATGTTTTTTTTGATGAACTCTATCGAAAAATGTAAAATATGATCACATATCTCCTAAGAAAAAAGGAGATAGATATTATACGCTACTGGTAAGCTTTTTTGTGTTCTAAAATCATTTGTAACATCTCATCTTTGAGTAAAAGTTTCTTCTTCTTCATAATTTCGATCTCTCTATCACTCATACCTATTCTACCATGCTCTGCATCTTGTATATCTTGATCTAGTTTGTTATGATCATTAAAAATTTTTGTAAAGTGAGCATTATTTTGTTTAAGTTCAGAGACTTCTTCTCTATATTCAGCTAACATAATTTCATCCTTTTTGTTTGTTTTTGTATTCTATTGTATCATGTTCCAAATTATAAAATGATATAAATCAAACTTTTTTATCTAAATTAGATTATAATCCTCTCAAAACTACATAGGAACTCAATCATGACATTTATTATTATCAAGACCATTCATCTATTTGCTGCGTTTATATATGGAGGATTTCTTATTACAGATAATCTCTTTTTAAATAAGATGCCAAGAAACCTTGATGCAGATGAGCATAAAAAGGCTAGAGAGTCATTTATGATGTTTGTGCGAAAAGTAGTACCACCAAGTCTTATTGTAGCTGTTTTGACTGGACTCTATCTGATTAGTCAGGTATTTGGAGATATAGGTGAAGATGGTATGACTAGTTTTCAGATGATGCTCTCTCTCAAAGCTTTCCTAGGGATCTGGTTGGGACTTAGAGGGTTTATGCAGGTCTATATGAAGATTCAACCGCTTGTCTTCAAGAGCCATGTTTTACCTTTTACTTTTGTTATTACAATTATATTTCTCTCTCAATTTATGCATCTCAGCTAAAATTAACTACCCCTCTTTTTTTCAAATTTGAGCTACTCTTTTGGGTAGCTTATCAGATCTTATTTTTTTAAAAAATAGTAAATTATGTTAAAAAATATTTATTTAAGCTAAATTTTAATAGAATATATTCAAAATTATTAAAAAAGGGTGAAAAATGTTAAGAAAAATATCTATATATCTACTAATTTTGTTTTCAATTATATTCTTTACAAGCTGTACTTCTACAGAACTTCAAGCTACTGCTGGAGGGGGAATAATAGCAGGTGGAGTGACTTATCTTGCGACAGGAGGAGACAAAGAGGCTACAGCTATTGCCACAGGTGTAGGTGCTTTGGTTGGTGCTGCTGTGGGAAATGGTCTTTCAGAAGAGCAAGAATCCTATGAAGATAAGGAGAACGGCTATCAAGAGAAAATATCTGAATCAAGAGTAAATCAAGGTATACATACGAAAAATATAGAGGTGTTAGAAAAAGAGAATCAATTGTTGGGAACAAAAGTTCAATAGGAGTATACAATGAAGAGAAGAGAGTTTATATGGTTATCTGCCTTTGCATTACTTTTTGAGGGTTGTGCATATAGAGAGTGTTCAGAAGATGATAGATATAAGGGGTTATGGAATGCTATGACCTGTAAATATGATGAGAGGATTTCTAAACTTAAGAGTATATTGAGTGAAGAGAAAGCTAAAGAGTTAAAACTTTTTAATGCTTATCAAAGGTTGATTGCTGAAGTAAATAAGAGAAAAGAGGAGATTAAAGAGTATGAGAATAGTATTAGTTTAATAGATAATGAGATAATTGAACTAAGAGATCTATTGGTTCAAGAAGAGGAGATTGTTCTTCCACATGTAGAGAGAAGAGAGAAAAAAGAGAGAAAAAAAATAGCACAAAAGAGAACTAAGAAGAGAAAAGAGAAGATCAAAAAACATTTAACTAAGATTAAAAAATCATTAAAAGTTAAAAAGACAAAGTTCAAAAAAGCAGATATAAAACTTACCAAAGCATATTTAGATAAAAAAGCAGATATAAAACTTTCTGAAAAGTATGAGAACTCTAGTGATATAAAACTAGCTAAAGCTTTTGTAGATGACTCCAAGAAGAGTAAATTGAAACTGACAAAAGCTTATGATAAAGGATATGCCCTTGATAATGAAATTCGCCTCTCTCTTCATAACAATATAGATAAGATGATTATGGAGATTGATAGAGGAGATAACTTTGATGATAAAAAAGAGAAAAAACTTCTTGCAGAGCTTAAATTGACAGAGAAGTATGTAGAGAGCGTATTATAAAACCATAAGGGAGAGTAGAATGAATGAGCTAATTATTGGTTTAGGTGGAACAGGCGGAAAGATTATAAATAGATTGAAACATAAACTCTATGACAAGAGTGATGTCTCTGTTGATTATCTCTATATTGATTCAAATTTTGATCTAGTTGATAGAGATAAGCATCTATGGAAAGCTTTTGGAAATGATATTTCATTGGGGGAGAATAATAAATATAGGCTCTCGTCAACACATCTCAACGGTGCTTTTGATTTTAATAATAATCTAATTACCCCTAGATATAAAGAGTGGGCTGGGAAAATTGAAGATTGGAAAGATATTCAGGTTCAATTAGCAGGTGGAGATGGAGCTGTTTTTGGTAATCAAAGAAGACGATTAGGAAGAATGCTTCTCTCTGGACATATAGATACTATTTTAGATAGAGTTAATTTTTTAATTCAAGGACTACAGAGAGAGACACGAACAAATGTCAATAAATTTCATATCTGTGCAGGGCTTTCTGGAGGAACAGGGAGTGGAAGTTTTATTGATATTTTGGCTAAACTCAAACAGGCTTATCCTGGAGGAAACAATGAGTTTATTCTCTATCTATTTTTACCAGAGGATAATCCCGATAGCAGAAGATTAAATGGTGGGAACTATTTTGCAAATGCTTATGCTGCTCTAAAGGAGTTGAATGCTCTATATACTGGAAACTGGACTCCTTATGATATATCAAAACTTAACCAAAAAATAGAGGCAGGAGATAATACCTCTTTTATATCAACAACATACTTGGTGACCAACACCAATGAGTCTGCTTGTCTCCTTGATGTTGAGAAGATGCACCCAGAAGAGATGGTTGCTGATTTTATCAGTTTGAGATTGACAAATAGTAGCTATAGTGGTGGATTAAGTGGGATTGAGAACGCAGGAGCAAGACAAGCTGAAAATGAAAACGCTAAACATGTTCGTTCACGAGATTTCTTTAGTTTTGGGATAAAGAGGGTTATCTATCCCAAAGAGGAGATTAGTGAGTATATGATATATCAGATTCTTCATAAAATCTCTTTGGCTTTGAGATTTAATCACTGGAGCGATCAGAGTGGTTATATTCCCAATAATAATATTCAAAATATAAACCTATTGACAAGTCAACTCCTAAAAGAGTTCAAGCTCACCCCTGAATATCTTCTCTTGGGTAGTGGTATTTTGGATAATGAGAGTAAATGGGAGAATTTTGAAGATGAGTGGATGCATTATATCGACAAGTATGCCAAGAGTGCTTCTGAGAAACAGGGTTTAAACAAAAAAGATATTGTAGTTAATCTTGTTGAACTTTGTAGCAAAAAGTATAATAATTTATATCGTAAAATTGGTGTAAAAGAGTTTTTTCAAGATGCTAGACGACAGACCAATGCCAAAGTTACCTATATTTCTCAATCCATCCAAAGCTATCTTGTATCAAGTTGGCTAAAAGGAGAAATATCTCTGCCTCAAATAGAGATGATCCTCAATGAGATTATTAAGTTGCTAAATCGTCAAAAAGATAGTTTTAGAGAGAAACACAATGCTCTTGATGTCAAAATCAAAGATAGTAGAGAAGATATAGCATTTTGGAAAAAGAAGCTGATGGATGCTTTTTTACTCACACAAAAAGAGTATAGCAATACGCTAAAGGCTCTAAAAGAGCATTATATATATAAAACTTATAATGAGGCATATAGCTATAGTGATAGTTTTATAGATATATTGATCACCAATATTCAAGATGTTCAAAAAAACTATAACGATTTGGTAAGTCAATTCAAAGAGTTTAGTGATGACCTAGAGAGTGATTATAGTATTAGATTGACTAATAATAGCAATGATACTATTGAAAAAATATATGATAAATCTCTAATAGATACTCTTTTGCATGATGTGATACTTAATAATAAAGATAGAATGGATCTATTTAAAAGCTCTATTGAGAAGATAATAGAGAATAAAAGAGATTTTAACTCTCTAGTAGCTGTCTTTGGAGACAAAGAGTTTGTATATGATATGGAGTCTATTATCAACAAAGAGTTATATAGCATGATTCAAAATATATCAAATACTCAACCCCAATTTGATATTGCAAATAAGAATATTATAAAAGAGTTAGAGGAGAAATATAGTAATAACAATCAAGCGTTGAGAGATTATATGCATAAATTGATTGATGAGTCTAAATTTTATCTACCTTTTGATAATGTAGAGTTGCAAGAGGTAGAGGATAACAATAGAATACAAAAATACAATCCAAGTATTGGCTTTGTACTCTACCCATCTATTCCAAATCAACTTTTTACAGAAAAAATTCTCTCCTCTTTACATCGACAAAATCAGACACAACTACAAAGAGGTGATGGATTGTATAATGAGCTGACAATCTTTGATATTCAACCTACCTTTCCACTGAGATATATTTTAAAAGCAAAAAGGCTTCAACGAGAGTATGAAAATAGATATAAAAATATAGAGCAAGGAGAGATAGATGTCAAGATCCACTTGGAAGGTACAAAAGATGATTATCATAACTTCTTACTTCCTAGCATTGCTGATTTGCAACAACAGTCTATCTATAAGCTATTTATCTTAGATGCATTAGGGTTGTTGGAAGAGGATAAACAGCTAGGATTACATATCAAAAGATATAGAGGAAAGCAGAGAGTAGGGGAGTTGAAACTAGGTAGTGAGTTTATAGTGGCACATAGAGAGTTGACAAGTGTTGATGACAATATGACTGTAAATATGCTACTCGATGAAAAGTTATTTGAGATAAGAGGTCTCGATTATCAAGATAGAGAAGAGAGAAAAAAAGTATTAGAAGAGAATATCGAGTCTAAATATCAAAAGATAGAGAGTTATTATAATCAGAGAGATAGTAGCAAAATTTCATTTTGGGGACAACATGCTAATCTTGCTATTACAAAGATAGAGGAGCTATAGATGAAAAGAATGTATCGTTGTAACAATTTTGATGAGTGTGAACAGGCTGATAGTTTTGATAGCTTTGAATTGGAGGAGCATGAGGAGAAGTGTCCCTCTTGTGGTAGGGATGATACTCTTGAAGAGGTAAAAGGTAAAGCTGGAAAAAAATTACCTCTACCAATTATATTTTCAGCTGTAGGTATCTTGGCTATAGGAGGAGCAGGGTATTGGTACTACTCTACTAATCATATAGATACCCCCTCTCCACAACAAGCTATATCGTCTCAAAAAGTGGAAAAATCTACTGAGCTAACTGCTTATGAAAACTATAAAAAAGGAGATAGATTTTATCAAAATGGAGAGTATCAAAAGGCATTAGAGTTTTTAAAAAAATCTGCCATTTTGGGTTTTGATAAAGCTAACTACTCAGTAGGCTTAGTTTATGTAAAGTTAAAAGACTCTTCTAATGCTAAACTTTGGCTAGAGAAAGCATTAGAGAAAAATATTAATGAGGCGATGTATCCATTGGGTGTCTTATATTTTCAATATGGAGATAGAGAAAAAGGAAAAGAGTATCTTCTTAAGATAGCAGACCAAGGTAATATAGATGCTCAGTATGATCTAGGTGTTCTTCTGTTTAAAGAAGGTAGTAACAAAGATGGCGAAATATGGATAAAAAAAGCAGCAAACAATGGAAACATTGAGGCTCTTTATGGATTGGGACAACTTTTGGAAGAGAAAGGTAATATAAAAAAAGCGATTGAAAGTTATAAGAAAGCCTATAGTTTCGGTCACTTGGAGGCAAAAAAAGCTCTAGAACGGCTAGATAAGTAGTATTTGAGGAGAGGAGTCTATCTCCCCTCAATTTTAAGTGTTCTATTTATATATTAGATACTTCTGTCGTATCTGTTTAAACTCATTTAGACCCTTTTGCCAACTCTTTTTAATAGCTTTGCTACTCATCCCTGCTTTGATCTGTTTTCTCAATTTATTGCTTCCTGCTAACTTATCAAAGAAGTTATTTTTGAGGAAAAATCTTCTATTTTTTGGATAGTTTTTATATGCATCTATGAGATAGGTTAGGTTTATCCCCTTATTCAAGTTGAGATAGCTTGATCTTAGATCAACTCCATAACATGTTTTCTTTTTATGTTTAGGATATTTTGCTCCCTCCATCGAGACAGGGATAAATGAGAAATCCTTTTTCTTATATCTAGGATCACCATATACCTGAAACTGCATATCTGTACCACGACCTACAGAAAATGTTGTCCCCTCAAAAAATGCCAAAGATGGATATAGGTATATCGATAGCTCATTTGGTAGGTTTGGAGATGGTTTTATCGGTAGATAATAGAATGTATGGTGTGTATAGTTTCTCAAAGGTATAACCGTGAGATCTGCTTGTAGATTACCTTTGAGCCAACCTTCACCATTGATCATCATGCCATACTCACCTATAGTCATACCATAGAGTATTGGAACAGGGTGTAGTCCTACAAATGATTTGTATTTGAAGTTCAAAATTTCACCATCTATTCTTGATGCATTTGGGTTTGGACGATCCAAGATTATTATCGGTATCCCTTGCTCTGCTGCTGACTCCATCACATAGTGAAGCGTAGAGAGATATGTATAGAATCTAACTCCTACATCTTGAATATCAAAGACTATAATATCAACATTTGCTAGATCTTTTTTGCTTGGTTTTTTATGTTTTCCATATAGAGATACTATTGGTAGACCAGTGCTTCTATCTCTGCCACCTTTGACATGTTCTCCCGCATCAGCATTGCCTCTAAATCCATGTTCTGGAGCAAATATTTTGACAATTTTAATCTGCTCTCGGAGTAGCTTATCTACAAGATGCTCTCCCCAAATATCTGAGGCATGATTGACCACAAGTGCCACGCGTTTGGATTGAAGAAGAGGAAGATATTTTTTTGTATTCTCTGCTCCTAAAATTATATCTGCTTCTGTTAGAGTTACAAAGAGTATAAAAAATAGTATAATTTTTTTCATAATTTTATACCGTCTTTGCTGAGTCATTATGGCGTACTTTGAGCATACCCTTCATGCTCAGGTAGCTGTTCAATGATCCGATATAGGCTCTAGCTGATGCCAACATTGTATCTATATTTAATCCATGACCAATAATAGCAGGTTCATCTGCATTAAAAGCAACTTTGACAGTCACATTGGCTAGGGCATCTTTGCCTTTGCTTACTGATTTTACTGTGTAGTCCATTAGTTTTCCTTCATATCCTGAGATTCTATCGATTGTCTTGAAGATGGCATCAATTGTCCCTTCTCCAATACTTGCATCGATAATCTCTTCGTTATCTTTTTTTATGCAGATTGCAGCACTAGGTACTCCCGCACTACAATCCATAAGTTGCAAAGAGATTAGTTCAAATATCTTGGGAGCTTTGGTCATTTCATTTGTGACTAAGGCTCTTAGATCATCATCATAGATCTCTTTTTTTCTATCCGCTAGGAGTTTAAATCTCTCAAATGAATCATTTAGAGCCTCATCTTTGAGTTTGAAACCCAATTTAGCCAATTTATCTTTAAATGCTGCTCTCCCTGAGAGTTTACCCAATACTAGTGTATCTTTTATATCCAATCCAATATCCGCAGGGCTTATTATCTCATAAGTTTGTCTGTTTTTTAGCATACCATCTTGGTGTATACCACTCTCATGAGAAAAAGCATTTTTACCTACAATTGCTTTATTTGGTTGAGGCTCTATACCTGTAATATTGGCAATAAGACGGCTAGATGGATATATCTCTTTTGTGTTTATATTGGTCTCAAAATTAGAAAATACATCTCCTCTAGTTTTTAGTGTCATAACAATCTCTTCCAACGCAGCATTTCCTGCTCTCTCTCCTAGTCCGTTAATAGTACACTCTATCTGTCTAGCTCCATTGACGACTGCTTCTAGGGAGTTAGCCACCCCTAAACCCAAATCGTTGTGATTGTGTACAGATATGATAGCTCTACCTTTTGTATGGTTGCTAATCTCTTTGACCATCGCTCCTATCTCAAATGGTAGTCTAAATCCTACCGTATCAGGTAGATTGATAGTGGTCGCTCCTGCCTCTATCACCGCATCACTGATCTCTTTGATAAACTCTATATCCGAACGCCCAGCATCCTCACAGCTAAACTCTACATCATCTACAAACTCTCGTGCATAAGATACTGCTCGTACAGCTTTTTCGATTACCTCTTTGGAAGACATTTTTAGTTTGTACTCCATATGGATAGGGCTAGTTGCGATAAAAGTATGAATTCTCTTCATTTTAGCTTGTGCTATCGCTTTACCTGCTTGTTCTATATCTCTATCTGTTGCTCTTGCCAAGGAGCATACAGTAGAGGTCTTGATCTGTTGAGCTATCTTTGAGATGGCATCAAAATCTCCTGGACTAGCAGCTGCAAATCCAGCTTCTATTATGTCTACTCCCAACTTCTCTAGCTGTATGGCTATCTGAATCTTCTCTTCGGTATTCATCGAAGCTCCTGGACTCTGCTCTCCATCTCTTAGTGTTGTGTCAAATATTTTAATGATCTCTTTACTCATCATAATTACCTTGTAAGTCTGAAAAAATTAGCTAATCTTATCCAAAAATAGATTTGTATTAGAAACTAATTATTAAAAAAAAAAAAATTAACTATTAACAAGATATTAGATAAATTTAAGTATAATTTTTAACAAAAAATAATAGCTTATTTATGGAGAATATATGAAAATTTTAGTAACAGGTACAGCAGGTTTTATCGGGTCACATTTGGCAAAAAAATTGGTAGAGAGAGGTGATGAAGTCGTTGGCCTCGACTGTATCAATGACTACTACGATGTCAATGTAAAATATGGAAGACTACAGAGAAGTGGGATCATCTCAAAATTAGAAGATGGTGCAGATATAGAGTACAACAAGCTATTGATCTCTACAGAGAATCCAAACTACAAATTTATCAAGATGAACTTAGAAGACAAAGAGAGTATGATGAAACTCTTTGCAGAGCAGAAATTTGATGCAGTCTGTAATCTTGCAGCCCAAGCAGGAGTGAGATACAGTCTTATCAATCCTGATGCCTATATAGATAGCAATATAGTGGGCTTTATCAATATCTTGGAGTCATGTAGACACAATGGAGTGACAAACCTCTCTTATGCCTCTAGCTCATCTGTATATGGACTCAATGAGGGTCTTCCTTTCTCTACAGAGGATAGTGTAGATCACCCAATCTCTCTCTACGCTGCGAGTAAAAAATCAAATGAGCTTATGGCTCATACATATTCTCACCTATACGGAATCTCAACTACTGGGCTTAGATTCTTTACAGTTTATGGCCCTTGGGGACGACCTGATATGGCTCTTTTCCTATTTGTCAAGGCTGCATTGGAGGGTGGGACAATCGATGTCTTTAACAATGGCGAGATGCTCAGAGACTTCACCTATATAGATGATATTGTAGAGGGTGTTATGAGAGTTATAGACAACCCCTCTCAAAAAGATCCAACATGGAATGGGCTAGATGGTGCAAAATCTCGCTCATCTGCTCCATACAAGATCTACAATATAGGAAATAATAACCCCGTCAAACTGATGGACTTCATCACAGCGATAGAGAACAAACTAGGCAAGACGATAGATAAAAACATGATGCCGATCCAACCAGGGGATGTCCCTGCTACCTATGCCAATGTGGATGATCTAGTAGATGATCTCGATTATCAACCAGCTACTCCAATCCAAGAGGGAGTTGATAACTTTGTAGATTGGTATTTGGACTTTTTTAAGGTAAAATAGCACACTTTATTTTAGGATAGTGCTGTTATGGACAGAATACGAAAGAAAAAAACAAAGATCGCCGTGATTGGCGATCTGATGATAGATCATTATGTTTGGGGATCGTGTGAACGAATCTCTCCTGAAGCCCCTGTGCAGGTAGTATCTGTATCCAAAGAGACCACTGTTTTGGGTGGAGCAGGAAATGTGATCAACAATCTACACTCGCTAGGTGCAGAGGTCTCTATATTCTCTGTAGTGGGGGATGATAGCAACGCTACAGAGATGGAAAACCTACTCTCCAAAACCGAAGCAAAACATATAACCCTCATCAAAGAATCAGGACGAAGAACCACCAAAAAGAGCCGAATCATCGCCTCAAATCAGCAGGTGATCCGATATGATGATGAGACGACAGACAATATCATCCTCTCCTCTCAATACTATCTACTAGAAGCCCTAAAAAAAGAGCTATTTCACTATGATCTCATAGTCCTCTCCGACTATGCCAAAGGGGTCTTGACTCCCAATCTCACCAGAGATATTATCTCTATCGCCAAAGATTTCAACAAGATGATCTTGGTCGATCCCAAAGGTGAAGATTTTTCCAAATACTATGGATCAACACTTCTCACCCCCAACAAAAAAGAGGCTACTCTAGCCACAGATATTGAGATCTCTGATGATAGGAGTCTAGGTCTAGCGATCAGAAAACTAAAAGATGATCTAGCTCTTCAATACTCTATTATTACCCTGAGTGAAGATGGTATAGCTCTACTAGATGATGAGGTAGAGACCATCCCCACAGTAGCTAGAGAGGTCTATGATGTCACAGGAGCAGGAGATACTGTTATCGCCTCTTTGAGCGTAGCTTTGGCATCGGGTATGAGTATCACGGAGGCGTGTGATTTCTCAAACAAGGCAGCCGCCGTAGTGGTAGCCAAAGTCGGCTCTGCTACAGTGACACTCAACGAGATAGAGGAGTATGAACACTCTCTCAACCAAGGTCAATCAGAGAGCAAGATCAAAGATTTTGAGCAGATAGCCCGAATAGCCAAACGGCTAAGAGAGCAGAGCAAAAAG
>Ga0256827_10001893_pt1 | contig 13522 bp, 14 predicted proteins | sample CV84metaG_FD_185977 | JGI IMG/M metagenome (GOLD analysis project Ga0256827, IMG submission 185977) | Hydrothermal vent microbial communities from East Pacific Rise, Pacific Ocean - CV84 | ecosystem: Environmental > Aquatic > Marine > Hydrothermal vents | place: Pacific Ocean: East Pacific Rise... | reverse complement strand
GAAGCATGCTGCATGTGTGTGTATCAGCCGCTCTTAGGGGTGGCGACACACCTACATTCAGGCAAAAATCATTTGCGTGAAACTCTCCACATCCAGTGAAGCGGAACCAACCAATACACCATCGACACCTTCGATAGAAACAATCTCTTTGATATTGGCAGGTTTTACGGAACCGCCATAAAGCAGGGGTTTTTCACAATGCTGTTTGAGTGCCCTGTGGGTAGAGGCAATCTCCTCTACCGTGGCAGAACGTCCTGTACCAATCGCCCAGACCGGTTCATAGGCGACAATGAGTTTTTCATAGCTCAAATCGATACCTTCAAACTGGGAGAGCAAATGTTTCATCACGGCTTCATCTCCTGCTTCTCTTACCGAAAGAGATTCACCGATACAGTAGATAATTTCAAATCCCTCTTTCATAAAGTAGTGAAACTTCTCTGCCACTTTCTCTTGCGTTTCTCCTAGAATATCCCGCCGTTCACTGTGTCCGATGAGAATAGTTTCAATAGAAAACTCTTCAAGCTGTTCAAGACCGATCTCACCCGTAAAAGCACCATTTCGTATGGGATAGGCATTTTGCGCACCCACGGTAAAATTACCCTTAAAACGGCCGAGTGCCGTAGCCGGAGGAAAAACATATACGCGATCGTCACTCTTTTTGGAGTAAAGTTTTTGTGCCAAACGCTCCATATATATTTGGGTGGTCGTTCTCGTATGGTTTGTTTTAAAATTGGCTGCAAATATCATACTAACGCTCAAGTGCTTCAAGACCGGGGAGTTTAATCCCCTCTATCAGTTTCAGACTCGCACCTCCACCCGTACTGACAAAAGTCATCTCATCGACATCACCAGCTCTCTGTGCTACATCAGCCGTATCACCACCCCCTACAATGGTCGTAGCATGGGTCTCTGCAATATGGTGGGACATCATAATACTCCCTTTGGAGAATTTATCCATCTCATAAACCCCCATCGGTCCATTCCAGATAATGGTCTGAGCATCATTGAGTACTTCTCTGAAGAGGCGCGAGGAGGCTGGGCCAGTATCGAGTCCCATCCAGTTTGACGGTATCTCTTGAGAAGGAAGATACTTTACCGCCGTATTCTCGGAAAATTCAGGTGCCACAACAAAATCGACAGGCAGATAGAACTTGACTCCCAGAGCGTGTGCTTTATCCATAATCTCTTTGGCTTCAACGATCAAATCGTCTTCTACCAGTGATTTTCCAATCTCATACCCCTGGGCTTTGAGAAATGTAAATGCCATCCCTCCACCGATAATGACTTTGTCTACTTTATTCAGTAAATTGGTCAATGCCTGAAGCTTCCCGGAAACCTTTGAACCTCCAACCACTGCGATAAAAGGTCTTACAGGTTCTTCAAGCACTTTCCCGAAAAAATTTACCTCTTTTGCCATAAGAAAGCCTGCTGCCTTATGTTCATGGTCGAATTGTGTTGCAATAGCATAAATAGATGCATGCTTTCTATGACAGGCACCAAAAGCATCGTTGATATAGATATCCGCAAAAGAGGCCAGTGCTTTGGCAAAAGTCTCATCATTGCTTGTCTCCCCTGCTTCATAACGAAGATTTTCCAGCATCAGAACATCACCGGATTCCAATGCCTCTGCTTTGTTTCTTGCATCTTCACCCACAACATCATTAGCCATAAAAATATCATTTTTAATTTTTAAAAGTGTATGCAGTCTTTTGGCTACAGGCTTCAGAGAGTACTTCTCTTCATACTTGCCCGGATCCGGTCTCTCATAGTGTGATGCAAGTACAATCTTGCAATCTCTGTCGATACAGTAGCGAATAGTCTGCAGTGCAGAACGTATACGCCTGTCATCGGTAATATTGCCAAACTCGTCTTTGGGTACATTGAAATCACATCGTATAAATACTCTTTTCCCGTCGATATCGATATCTTTTAAAGTTTTCATTGTTTTACTTTACTCCTTTATTTATTGTTTGCTGATATGCACAGCCATATCTACCAATCTACAGGAGTAACCCCACTCATTGTCATACCAGGAGAGTACTTTCACCATATTGCCTCCAATCACCTGAATCGTATCGAGTGCAACAACGGTACTCAACTCTTCTCCTACGAAATCCTGGGAAACCCTATACTCTTCATCAACCCCCAGAATCCCTTTATGGGATCCTTCGCTGGCAATTTTAAATGCAGCTTTCACCTCGTCGAGAATCACCTCTTCTTTTAATGTAACCGTTAAATCGACCATAGAGACATCTGGTGTAGGGACACGAATTGCCTGTCCGTTAAGTTTCCCTTCAAGTTGCGGAAGGACTTTGGCAATCGCCTTGGCCGCACCCGTCGTAGTAGGAAGAAGATTCACTGCACCGGCACGTCCTTTTCGGGGATCTTTTTTATGTTTGGCATCGAGAATCGGTTGTGAAGAGGTATAGGAGTGAATGGTAGTCATTAACCCCTTCTCGATCCCAAAAGCATCTTCAAGGACTTTGGCAACCGGTGCCAATCCATTGGTCGTACAACTGGCATTGGAGACCACTGACTGCCCCGCATAACTATCCGCATTGGCGCCCAATACAAAGGTAGCCGTATCATCTTTCGCCGGTGCGGAAAAGAGTACTTTTTTAATGCCGTTATCCAAATAGGGCTGGACACTCTCTGCGGTAAGAAATGCTCCCGTACACTCCAATACAATTTCAGCACCACACGAAGCGAAATCAATCTTCTCCAATGCTCTCTCTGCAAATATTTTTGCTTTTGTCTTCCCAATATTGACATAACCGTCCGCTACGGTGATATCGGTACGTCTTCCATGCACGGAGTCATACTTCAAATTGTACTCAAGCATCTCTTCCGTCCCACTCGCATTAACCGCTACCAGTTCGATATCATCTCTGTCTGCAATGATACGTGCCACACATCTACCAATTCTTCCCAATCCGTTTATTGCTACTTTTACAGCCATTTAGCATCCTTAGAGTTTAGTTGTGTTAAAATAATAATAATTGTACAGTAAGTGAGGTTAGCATTTGGTTAATCAGCACAAGCCCATCGTGGCGATATTTGGGGGGAGTTTTGACCCACCGCACAAAGGACACCAGGCCGTAGTTCTCAAGGCGCTGGAGGAGTTGGAAATCGACAAACTGTTGGTTGTTCCAGCCTATCTGAACCCTTTTAAACACCAGGCTTTGGCAACAGCTGATAAGCGTCTGGAGTGGTGCCGTCTACTCTGTGACGGGTTACCAAAAGTATCTGTCGAAGCATTTGAAACAGCGGCGGGAAGAAGTGTGCGTACGGTAGAGACAGTCCGACATTTCAATCGTTCTCATCATGTCAAATATCTTGTCATTGGATCTGACAACCTGTCAACCTTGACACAATGGTATGCATTTGAGTGGCTCAATCAACATATTACCTGGGTAATCGCCACCCGGGAAATGTATCCGTTAGCTACCGATGAATTGCGCTCATGGACTATTTTGGAAGTTGATCTTCCTGTCTCTTCAACCCATATTAGAGCACATGCGGCTTTACAACATATTGATACGAAAATTCAACAATCGGTTTACAGAACCTTAAAGGAAAACAACAACATGACAACAGAAGAACGAATCGAAAATATCGTCAAGATACTGGATGAGAAAAAAGCGGAAGAGATAGAGGTATTTCACCTGGAGGAGGCAGACTACATTGCAGACCATGTCATTATCGCCAACTCACTCAATGGTAAACATACTGTCGCCCTTTTCGATCATCTCAAAAAAGACTTGAAACCCAGAGGAGAGACCTTCTTGGCCACAGATATCAGTGATGAGTGGGTTGTCGCTGATCTGGGAGATATTCTCATTCATATTATGGTACCAGAGTATCGACAGCGCTACTCTCTCGAAAGTTTTTTAACGGAACTTGTAGAAAAACAGAAAAAGTAGGCAGTGTGGGCTAAAGAATCTCTCTCCAGATATCTTCATAGCGCGATCCGCCAAGAAGAGAGAAAACTACAAAAAGAATCGGTATGAGCAGTGGTGCATAAAGTGCCCACCAGAGATACCGTCCCCGAAACATATAGTAGAGTAATGCGCCCCAGGAGAAAAGACCTGAAAGCAGGGTAGCCACTTTGAGCGGAAATATGGTGATGGAGACACGGAATCCTATCCAGAGAATATAGAGCACAAGTGAGAAAGTTCCCAGTGTTACGACAAGCTTACGTAAGTCTCCGGATCGCCGGTAACGGACAAAAGTCATTGCAAATGTCGCTGCGATGGCCAACATAATCAGTGTTTTCATTAAAAAAAAATCCCCTAGAGCTTCTCAAGAATATCGATGCCAAGTATATTCAATCCCTGTTTAATCGTTTTTGCCGTTAACGATGCCAAAAGAAGACGTGACACTCTTGTCTCTGCCTCTATCCCCTCTTTCAAGATAGGATTTTGTTCATAAAAACGCATAAAAAGTGTCACAAGCTCATAGAGATAGGTTGTAATCTGATTGGGGGCAGCATCGACCGCCGCACGCTCCAGCACCTCTTCAAAACGGAGCAGCATCACACCAAGCCGATGTTCAAGAAAATCACCTATAATAATCGTCCCCTCGATCTTTTGATCATATTTTCTGAAAATACTCTGTATACGGGCATAGGCATACTGCATATAGAGTGACGTATTTCCCTCGAAAGAGAGCATCTTGTCCCAATTGAAAATATAATTCGATTCACGGTTGATAGAGAGATCTGCATATTTTACCGCACCGATTCCAATGATCTTTGCCACCCTTTCTATCTCCGCTTCCGAGTAATCTTCTTTCGCTTTAATCGCGGCTTTCGCTTTGACGATTGCTTCATCCAGAAGATCAATCAGCTTTACCGTACCCCCGTCACGTGTTTTAAACGGTTTACCATTGGCATCCATCATGGTACCAAATGCGATATGCTCAAGGGTAACATCCGCCGGTACCAAACCCGATGTTTTCGCTACGTTGAAAACCTGTTGAAAGTGTCCTCCCTGTCTGGCATCCACAACATAAGAGATACGTTTTGCACCCAATACATTGGCACGGTAGCGCAGTGCCGCCAAATCTGTCGTCGCATAGAGGTATCCGCCATCACCCTTTTGTACAATCACCGGTATCTCCTCACCCTCCAGGAAAACGCACTGGGCACCGTCACTCTCCTGAAGCATCTGTACCATGCGAAGCTGCTCTACCACTTCAGGCAGGGCATCATTGTAAAAACTCTCTGCTTTGACATCTTTACGTGTCAAATGGACATCAAGTTTTTCATAGACCTCTTCACAGTGTCCTAAAGAGATATCGATAAATTTTTTCCACAGCGTAAGACAGTGGGTATCCCCCTGCTGTATCTTGACGACATAGGCTCTTGCTTTGTCGGCGAAAGCACTATCTTCGTCAAAGCGCTTTTTTGCATCTTTATAAAACTGTTCGAGATCTTTTAACGAACCCGAACCGTCTTCTCCTCTCTCTTCGAGATACGCAATAAGCATGCCAAACTGTGTACCCCAGTCTCCCACATGGTTTTGACGTATCACCTCATCTCCAAGGAAGGTCAAAAGATTGGAAAGCGTATCGCCAATGATGGTTGAGCGTAAATGCCCGACATGCATCTGTTTGGCCATATTGGGTCCGGAGTAGTCCACCACCACCTTTACCGGATAGGCTTTTTTCGCTACACCCAAACGTGCATCCTGCCACGCCGCTTGACACTGTTTTGCGACCCAGAGATCATTCAGCCAGAGATTGATAAATCCCGGACCCGCTATTTCCGCTTTTGCAAGTATGCCTGTAAGATCCAGTGCCGCGACAATCTCGGCTGCAATTTCTCTCGGATTCTTTTTCAATTTTTTTGAAAGTGCCATCGCACCATTGAACTGGTAGTCTCCAAACTCCGGTTTGGTCGCTTCAGAAACAGGAATCGGTGTCGCTTCTATGCCTGCTTTTTCAAAAGCGCTGCAGATTATTTTATTGACTTCTTTTTTTAGCTTCATATAGTGTGTTCCATGTATGTGTGGGGTAATAAATTGGAAATGTGCCTATTGCACCAGATAGATAGGAAACGCTCAGCGCTCAGCGCTCAGCGCTTTACTTACGCGTTTTCGTTCTTTGTCTCTTCACTCTTCGCTTCGACTTTTGTCTCTTCTTTTTTTACAATCTCTTTCACTTCCTCTTCGTCATCCTCTTTGATGGCTTTCTTGAAGTCTTTGATCCCTTTACCCATTCCTTTTGCAAGATCTGGAATTTTCTTCGCACCGAAAAGAAGTACAACAATCGCCAAAACGATTAACAACTCCGGCATACTTGGCATACCCATAGTTCATCCTTTGTTTACACTTTGCAGTGCAATATTTTTAAAATTTTAATAATTATACTTAAAATACTTTAACTTTATCCAAGCCATTGCTGTATGAATGCCTCTTCATCTTCTCTACTCTGTTTTAGTCTGGCGGCTTTCGCTACAATGATGAATTTTCTGGCGGCCTCTTCAACTTTGTCGTTGATAATGGTAAAATCATATTCCCCTACTGCCCGAATCTCCTCTTTGGCATTTTCAATACGTTTCACTATCACTTTCTCATCATCGGTACACCGTGCCCGAAGCCGTTTTTCAAGTGCATGCAGTGTCGGAGGAGTAATAAAAACCGACGTCGTAATATCGTTCATCTTGGCCCGTACCAAACGATGGCCCTGAATATCAATATCGAAAATAACCAGTTTATTTTCCAAAAGTGCCTTTTTTACAGGTTTGAGTGATGTACCGTAATAGTTACCGTGTACCTCGGCATACTCTAAAAAATTTCCTGCTTTAATATCTTCTTCAAAGCATGCTTTGGTAACAAAAAGGTAGTCTACCCCCTCTTTTTCGCCTACCCGCGGCTTTCGTGTTGTGGTAGAGATAGAGAAGTAGTACTCTCCTATCTCTTCCGAAGCCGCATTGATAATCGTACTTTTTCCTGCACCGCTTGGTCCGGAGAGTACCAATATTGCACCTTTTTGCATTAGAATCGATCCTTTATTTTTACTTTTATTGTTATCTCTTTCCCCCTGAGAAGTTTTTTTATCTTTTTAGGTTCAAGTGAAAAGAGTGCCTCTCCAAAAGCTTTTTCTATAGTAAGGAACTCATCTTGAGTGAAAGTCCGCTTTCTCTTTTTTTGCTTTTTCGGCTTTTGTACCATACCACTTTTCTCACCCTGCTCTGCCGTATCTATATCGAGCAGATTTTTGATTTTCTCAATCTCCTCACTGTCGAGAACATGGGGTGGAGTAACGACACCATTCTCCCGTTCCATCTCCTCATTCTCCCGCTTCACAGAATACCGGGGAGAGGGTTCAAAGAGTATCGGTACCTCTTCCACCGCCTCTTTGACAGGGAGATCTTTTATAATGTCTGAAATTTGGGAAGGAAGAAAAGGTTTTTTTACTGTTTTGTCAAATCCTGCCACTTTTCTTGTACCGTAAGAGAGATATACACTATAGTTTAAAGAGTGTGTTTTGATAAAACTCTGCATATCGGAACCGCATGAAGCATCGTCGATAAAAAACAGATCATACTCTTCTCCCTGTTCCACAGCATCACTGCTTTTTAATTCATCCAATTCAATATCGGTATTACGCAGACACAATGCAAAAAGTCTGGAAATCACAGGATTCGAATTGATTAGTAAGATTTTCACAACAGAAGCTCCAGAACATAATTTAGGGAAGCGTCCCTTCTTTTTTTATTGTAATATAATTTTGGTTAGTAGGAGATTTTCTACAGACCCTCTCTTTGGAATCGTTGGCGAGATGACGTATTAACCTTAAATTAATCTCTGCACATTATACTTCTGTTTTATTCTCGAAGGGACTTCTCTTTGAAAAAACATATTTACAAAGGAAAAAAATGGCTTTATATGATAGAAATTATGCCTCTGCCGAGGCTGGCTATGTAGAGGAAGGTGCTTCCGTAGGCTTTATGAAAAAAACATACCAACTTCTTGCGGCAAGCATGATTGCCGCTGCGGCTGGTGCCTATGTCACAATGCCTTATGCGGAAGCCGTAGTACAGTATAAATGGTTCGTGTTCGGTGCAGAAATGCTGGTACTTTTTTTCGGTCTCGGTATGACCAGGAGCAAACCGGGGTTGAACCTTGCAATGCTCTTTATCTTTACCTTTTTAACAGGGGTATCTCTGGTACCCCTCCTGGCTTCACTTATTGGTATGGGAAATGGTGCCGTTATCGGCAACGCTTTTCTCATGACATCCGTACTTTTTGGGGCGTTGAGTCTTTTTGCAATCAACAGCAAATCTGATTTTTCAAGCTGGGGAAAACCCCTTTTCATTACATTAATTGTCGTAATTATCGCTTCTTTGGTAAACTATTTCCTTCTCCAAAGTCCAATAATGCACATTGTTATCACGGCAGGAATTTTATTACTCTTTGGTATCTTTACCATTTACGATACACAAAATATTGCCAATGGTGCCTACGATTCACCGGTAGATGCCGCCGTGTCTCTCTATATTGACTTTCTCAATATGTTTACCGCACTCCTGCAGCTACTGGGAATTTGGGGTGGAGACGAGTAGAAGAAGCCTCTTCTCTCACCTCACCCGTACACAGCCCCCTACCCCGCCTCACCCTCTGTATGGACCACATAGCCAAATTGTGGCGATATGGTCGGCAGGGTGATCCTCGCAAAGGCCGTATCCTCCCGTTACGGTTCTTTACGGCTGCACCTCTACAAACAGCACTTCGAACTCCAGATAATTTAAAGGGTATGCTTTCATCAGCGCTTTTGTCTCTCTATACCTCAACCTCTTCTCGCCACCACTGACACCACTCTGTTTAATATAGCGTAACATACGATAGACCGATTCAAAATACAATCGATAGTTTCTCACTTCATAAGAGGCATCGGGGAAATAGGTATCGATATGCCGCTGCAATACCTCTCCGCTGTAAATAGGAGAATCGATACCGGCATACCGATGTAATGTTTTGAATGTATTGGAGGTAAAAATGGCAAAATATGCCTCCGTAGAGAGTGCAGAAAGTCGGGAAAGAGTCACATCAAGATCCCTACTCCATTGTAATGCAGAAGAGGAGAGTAAAAGTATCCTTTTCTCTACCTCCAACTTCTCAAACGTCTCCGGAAGATTGAAATCTGCACATACCTTTTCAACAGATAAAGCTTCGGGATGAAGCTTCAACATTTCCACAGATGAATCCAGTGCGATAAAATGTTCACATATGATCTCCTGTCGGCACAGGTTCCGATATATCTCTCCACTGCCTGCACCAATATCGACAATCGTACGGTAATTGCGATATGGCACTCTGGAGACAAGATGCTTCGCCACTTCAGACTGTATAATATTGTAATGATCGTATGCCTGGGCAAAACGTGAAAACTCTTTTACTGCTTTAGTGACCTTTTTTACTCTATTCTTCACGCTTACTCCATTGCTTTAACACTATTTCAATATAGTTTGGGTATAATCGCCGAAATTATACCTGAATTTAGTTTGGGCTACTCAAGGGGGTCTCTGACAGACAGGTAACGCTCATTCTGTGAGCGTTACCTGCCAGCAGAGGTTTCTCAATACATATCACAAAGAGGCATGAATGACATCAACACTTTTAATCGTACAAATCGTATTGGCTATCGCCATCACTATCGCTGTACTTCTACAGAAAAGCTCCAGCATCGGCCTGGGTGCATACAGTGGCAGTAACGAATCTGTATTTGGAGCGAAGGGACCCACCGGTTTTCTTGCGAAACTCACCTTCTCTCTCTCATTTATTTTTATTATCAACACATTGACTCTTGGCTATCTCTATACGGCACAGAACAGTGCTTCCGTTGCCGATAAAATTATTCCGAAAAACAATGCCGTTGTCCCTGCTGCTCCTGCCGCTGCACCGAAAAGTACTCCGGCACCTTCTGCACCCGCTGCACCCAAAACAGCTGAAAAATAGTTTTTATCTGCCGAAACATCTCTTTCGGTAGTCCTCTCATCCGTACCATCTACTTTTTATAATCCCCTTTAAACATCGACTACAACGACCTTTAAGAGACCTCTTAAGCTTTCACTATTTTACGATTGGTAACCAAAACCTCATTTAACCATTCCATACTATTACCGCTAATTCTTTTATATGACGTGATGCAGTCAGTTGTGTTGTACCTGCAATAGCTCTATATTTTTTATTGCTCGAACCACCTTCAAATTTCCCTTCCCCGACATCTTGCATTAAGGGTGCTGATAGTTCCCTCAAGTATCCCTGTACTTCGGGATACCTGTGATAAAGCCGTATCTGGTTTGCTATTATCATATTTAAAATTTGGATAGTCTGTATGTTCCAAAATCCACTTTTTTCCTTTCAATTAACTACCTCATATTAGCACACCTGCTCAATACCCGAATTATCGAAAGAATTTCCGGAGATGGAAAATATTACCGCTTACCTTCAAAGGAAAAAAAAGGTAAAATTTATCTTAATAATTATTTTAAGGGAGAAAATTATGATTAATGAAATTTTTGAACAGACATCCGAAAAGATGGATAAAAGCATTGAAGCCCTCAAAAGAGACTTCGCGACACTCAGAACGGGTAAAGTAACCACCGGTATTGTCGATAACATTAAAGTAGACTACTACGGGACTCCGACCGCCCTCAATCAGGTAGGAAGTGTCATTGCAACCGATGCAACGACCATCACTATTACTCCATGGGAGAAAAATCTTCTCAACGATATCGAAAGAGCTATTCAGGAAGCCAATATCGGTGTAAACCCCAACAATGACGGTGACTTCATTAAACTCTTTTTCCCACCAATGACAAGCGAACAGAGACAAGAGATTGTCAAACAGGCAAAAGTGATGGTAGAGACAGCAAAAATAGCCATTAGAAATGTAAGAAAAGAGGGAAACGACCAGATCAAGAAACTTGAAAAGGCCAAAGAGGTGAGTGAAGACGAGTCTAAAAAAGCACACGATCAGATTCAAAAACTTACAGATGAGCATATTGGAAAAGTCGAAGAGACTTTCAAAGCCAAAGAAGCAGATATTTTAAAGGTATAACAATGAATATCGAACAGATATATAAAGAAGAAAATGCCCTGCTTGAGGGGCACTTTCTCCTCGCAAGCGGCAACCACTCCAGTCGTTATCTTCAAAGCGCAAAAGTTTTGGAAGATCCAAAAAAAGCATCTCTGCTCACCAATGCACTTGCCAAGATCATACGCGCACATGGGATCGAAGTCGATACTGTCTGCGCCCCTGCACTCGGAGGTGTCATTGCCGGTTATGAATTGGCCCGCTCTTTAGGGGTTCGCTCCATTTTTGTCGAAAAGAAAGAGGGAGGGATGGAACTCCGTCGCGGGTTCGAAGTCTCGAAAGGAGAAAAAATCATTATCTGTGAAGATATTATTACGACCGGCGGTTCCGCACTGAAAGCCGCCCAGGCCATCGAGGCACTGGGGGCAGAAGTAGTCGCATTCGCCTCATTGGCAAACCGTGGTTTCTGTAAACGTGTCGGAGGAAACGGCAACGCCAAAAGTGAATGTAAACTCCCCGACGACATACCACTCTTCGCACTTGAAGATTTTACTTTCGAAATGTATACACCGGAGAGATGTCCCATGTGTAAAGAGGGAAGTCACGCCATTAAACCGGGAAGTAAAGGGTAGTCTTAAATCTTCCACTGGCCTGAGATACTCCTCAGGCGACACGCCATACAATTGCACATTGGTCTACGACAATATCTGTTTTTCGGGGTTTGATTTTAAAAGACTCCAGTGTACATTCTTCAATATGATACTTTCTGTCTATATGGTCTATCTTCTCTTCTAACTGATCGTTCAGAACTTCAATATCCTCCTGTACTTTGGCGAGATATGCCTCCGCTCTGCTCATCTCGGAACGCTCTTTGAGTATGCGTCCACCCTTACTGACAGCCCGTCCAATTGTAGTGGAAGTACGTTTGCCAAAAAGTGCACTCAATACAGAGATACCCATCTCTATTATGGAAGAGGTTGCCTCGGAAGACTCGCGGGAAAGACGTTCCTGTGCACGAAGAAGACGATTTTGGGCTGCTTGTTCTTTTGCAGCATAACGTCTTTTCAACTTCTCTATTTCCAACTCTTTTTTCTCATTCAAATGATCCTTTACTCTCACGATAAACTCTGAGCGGGACTCCCCTGCTTTCGATTCGAGTTTGAATACACGACAACGAAAAAGGGTTAGGTTTTCAACACGATACAGATACGCCTTGATTCCTCTCACTGCCTTTTTCAACCCTTTGTCTTTCGAGATGATCCCCGGCAGATCATAATAGTGTGCCCCTGCAGGCGGCAGGTGTGGCAATGTGGTAAAGTCCATCTCCTCCTCTCTCGCCTCTTTCCAATCGAGCGCTCTTTGTGTACTGTCGAGCAGCCATGCAAGAGAGACTTTCCGCTCCACATCGATACCTCTACGCTGATTAAAAAAATGTACCCTTGCCCTTACCGAAAGTGTTGGGAAATAGATATTCTGCTGTGTCGGGTCCGGCTCGTAATAGCAGGGTATCGTATTCTCAAATAAGGGAAAAGTACTCAATGTCGCACCCCTGCCTACAAATCTCTCTTCTACTTCCCGGGGTGGAGACCATACTTTTTGATCTGCCATCAATGTAGCGATTTCATCCCGTTTCAATGGTCCTTTGAGGTAACTCAACACCCAACGTGTAGTAAAGAGCCGAAGATCCTCAAGATAGGCACTCTTGAGAAAAAAGGTACGTTTCTTCAAATTGGAAAGTATATTTTCAATCTCCCTTTTCTCAAAAGCTGAACCGATCTTGCCTCCCAGACCATCGATGACTCTTTCAATATCCTGTGTGGTTTGCAAACGACCGATAAACCATGTTCCTATATTGGAAAGCCCTTTGTAGTCGAGATCGACAGGATTTTGTGTGCTCAACACAATGCCGACTCCAAATGCGCGTGCCTGCTTCAACAGCACCATCATAGGCGCTTTGCTTGGAGGATTTTTTGTTGGGGGGAAATAGCCAAAAATTTCATCCATATAGAGAAGTGTCTTGAGTGAGGAGGTACCACTTTGCCTTCGCATCCATGCACTGTATTTGTTAAGTAGCAGTGTCACAAAAAACATCCGTTCATTATCGTTCAGATGAGCAATCGAGAAGATTGCTATTTTTGCTTTTCCATTTTCATCATAGAGCAATTTCTGAATATCCAGGCTCTCTCCCTGCAGCCAGAGTGAAAAACTGGGACTTGCCAGAAGGGCATTGAACCTACTCGCCAGCTGAAAACGGGCATCAGAAGCATAAAAAGTATCCAGAGGAAGTATCCCTATTTTTTGAAAAGGGGGAGTGATGATTTTACCAATGAGGGTATCGATACCGATCTCCTCCCCTGCAAGCCATGCACGGCTCACTATTTGTGCCAGAAGGATATACGCTTTGGATGTCAGGGGATCCGCATCTATCCCGATCAGAGAGAGCAGTGACATAACGGTACTTTTCAGATAGGCAGTGAAA
>Ga0256827_10001892_pt1 | contig 13527 bp, 10 predicted proteins | sample CV84metaG_FD_185977 | JGI IMG/M metagenome (GOLD analysis project Ga0256827, IMG submission 185977) | Hydrothermal vent microbial communities from East Pacific Rise, Pacific Ocean - CV84 | ecosystem: Environmental > Aquatic > Marine > Hydrothermal vents | place: Pacific Ocean: East Pacific Rise... | reverse complement strand
TGCTTTTGCATACTTGGCTAAATTAAGGTTTGCCTCTTTATACTTTATTACTTCTTTAGTTCTTTTCATAGTTAATCGCAAATGTACGATTAATATTTAATTGGGAGAATATTTTTTTGTTTTATTTGTTTTTCAAATCGTACCGATTATTGTTTTAAATATGTGAAAAATATTGCCGATTTTGTCATGGTTTTTGTTCCAAAAACTCATGCCAAAATCTATTTCTTTAATCATTTTAGCCACGGGTTTCACCCGTGGCTAAAATAGTTACAGCCCTTCGGGCTTCATTGGTATAACCAAAATAGATTATATTAATAGATTAAAAAAACCTCATACACCAAATATAATTATTTGACGCTGAAGGGGTCAATTATTAATATCATCTCTTTTATATTGCCAATTTTGAAACATTGTTTATTCTAAAAACTCTGCCAAAATCTATTTTCTGTATTCATTTTAGCCACGAGTTTCACCCGTGGCTAAAATAGTTACAGCCCTTCAGGCTTAAAAGTAAAACAAAACTATTTGACAGTAGTATGGTCTATTATTAATATTCTCTATTTTTCTTTTGTCAATTATAAAACATTGTATATCCCAATAAATCATAAAAAACGATTTCAATAATATCACTTTAGCCACGAATCTTAAATCTTACCTTTGGCTAAACAGTTACAGCCCTTCGGGTTTCATTGGTATAACCAAAATAGATTATATTAATAGATTAAGAAAACCTCATATACAAAATATAATTACAGCCCTTCGGGCTTAGTTGAGATTTAGGTTATCGCACCAGTAAAACATAAAAAAAGATTTTTCCATTACCATTGTGGCCAATGGTTTTATATATGGCTAAAAATATATGACACTTTAATGAAATATACAAAACCTATACGAGAACCCTATCTGTCTAATGTTTATCATGACCAATAATTCCTTTATCGCAATCGGAAGAAAATTCAGGTTGTAAGGTAATATGATTAATCTGATGATTTATTAAAATGGACTTAATTTTCTTTAGAATAAGTTCATATTCACTAATTTGGATATCATTCTCAAAATCAACATGGGCTTCAAGCATAATGTCATGCTCATTTAACTGCCAGATATGAATATGATGAATATTTTTTACCTCATCAATTAATGTTACTTCTTCTACTATTCTATTAATATCAATATTCTCTGGAGTAAACTGCATAATTATTTTCAAGGAGCTTTTAAAAATATCCCAACTCATATACACTAAATAAATAGCAATAATTACTGAAAACAGAGGATCAATCCAGTAGATATGGAAGTATTTCATCAGCAATCCCCCTATTAAAACAGCAATGGAAGTCATCATATCGCCAAAGAGGTGCAAATAAGCAGACTTCATATTCATACTGTGCTCAGCATCTTTTTTAATCATAAGCACACTCACTGCATTAACAATAATACTTGCTAATGCAAGCCAAATAACTAAATCTGTGGATACTTCTACAGGCTCAAAAAAGCGAAATATTGCCTCATAGAAAATGTAAAATGCTAAAACAATTAGAGTAGTGGCATTAATAAAGGCAGCAAGAATTTCACTGCGACGGTAACCAAATGTTTGCTTTTCGTTAGCTTCTCTTTTGGATAAACGTTGAGCTATATAACTCACCACCAACGAAAGCACATCACTGAAATTATGAATTGCATCAGAGATAAGTGCAATACTTCCCGATAATATTCCTCCTATAAGTTCTGCCAAACTTATTCCAGCATTTAGGAATATAGTAATTACAAGATTTTTACCCATTATTTGTTGGTGATTGTGTTCGTGTGCCATAGCTTATTATATTTATGAGTACAAAAGTAGGCTATAATTTCTGCAACAAAATTGCAAAGAATAAAAGGCTGTATCAAAAGATCTTTGTGTTTCTTTTGACACAGCCTTTACATAATACTCTTTACTGCACAATAATTTTCTCAGTTTGAATACCTTCATCAGTAGATATTCTGACAAACAACATTCCTCTTGGTAAATTATTAAGCTTAATTATTCTGTTAGTTTCTGTGTTTGAAAGCACAAGTTTTCCGTCAATAGTGTAAACATCAACTTGATTAATTTGAGCATTATTACCAGAATTAATTTCTATATTTCCATTACTTGGATTGGGGAATACATCAACAAAACTAACACTTTCAACTTTCTCTATTCCTGTTGCGGTGGTACTTACAGCAAACTGTCCCATCATTCCCATATCTTCGTGAGTTAGCATATGACAATGGTACATATAAGGTACATTATCATCAGCAAAATCTTCAAATACAGCAATAAATCTCACTGTTTCCTGAGCTTTTACCAACACAACATCTTTCCTGCCTTGTTCTTCCGCAGGTGGTGCTACGCCATTTCTATCGAGAATATAAAACTGCACATCATGAATATGAAAAGGATGTGCTATGGCAGAATTATTCTTCAACGACCAAATCTCCACATTATTTAAAGGAATGGTATAATTAATTACATTCATATCGAATGAAGTACCATTAATTAAGAATTTACCGTTCAACTGATTAGGACCCATAACAGCAGGGCTAAAAGTAATATTTCTTGTTATATTAGATAACGAAGGTGAAATAGGAGTCGCTGGAACTAATGTAGACGGTATAGAAGTTACAGGATTATTAGTTGCCGCTACAACATTCAATTTTAAAATATTAAAATCAGCTCCATTTAAAACATTTGGCTTATAATCTGTCATTGTCATTGACGTCATAGTTCCTGGATTAGTAGCCCCATAAATTCCATTAGCAAGCTCAGAAGCATAGCTTTTCAGATAAACAGATTGTCCCTGCATAGAGGATAAATCAATTAATATTTCCGCCCTTTCACCTGGAGCCAATTGCAATCGAGTTAAAGAAAGTGGTGCTGCCAATAGTCCTCCATCTGTTGTAATAAGTTTAAATGATTTATCACCACTTAAACCTAACTTAAATACTCTTTGAGATGAACCATTAAGAAGTCTTAATCTAATAACTTGAGCTGGAGCATCCAAATACGCATCGATAGTAGCATTCGCCATTATTACAGAGTCTGCATTTGAAGGAACAACAATTTGTCCATTGATATCAAAAGTTTTGGTTTGAATAACCACAGGAAAATCATCAACGCCATAATGACGAGGTAGATTTAATGAAGCTTCTGCACTATCTCTTACAATAATAAATCCAGCTATTCCTTTGGAAACATGAATATTAGTTTTGCGATGCAAATGAGGATGATACCAATAAGTAGCAGCTTTATCCATTACGGTAAAGACAGGGTGCCAACTATCTCCCGGAAGAATAATTGTATGAGGGCCACCATCGTTGGAAGCTGAAACATGCATTCCGTGCCAGTGAATAGTTGTGGTATCAGTAATGTTATTATTGACTGTTACATTTAACTGCTGACCTTTGTTTAAAAGCAATGTTGGGCCAAGAATATTTCCATTGGCTCCCATAGTATTAGTAGTTACACCATTCCGAAACTGGTAAGTTCCAGTTTGCAGGTTAAGTGTAATATTAGTTCCACTTAAAGTATCAGGAATAAGTAGAGGATTCTGTGCTTGGCTTTGCTGATTCACCAGCAAGAAAACCAAAGCTATCATAATTGTTTTTAGTGATTTTATCATAATTTGTGATTTTTAATAATTAATTTACTTCTTCTTACCTTCAAAATCAGATACTCCATTTGCATCATCGAAAGTATAATTGAATGAATTATTGTCCATGTCGAAAGATCCATGATGCTCTTCAGTATTGCAATGTTGGTTCATATTGTCCATGTGACCACTATTATCACTATAACCTCCATTATTACAATATACAGTGTTTCCATCTTGATACAGATCCATCACAAATGATGTATCAAAATCATCGGAATAGCAATGAACATTGACGCTATATTCACCATCTTCTGTTATATCTGTTGTTGCAGAAGAAGAGGAATTATCGGAAGAGTGATTTATAGTACCTTGATATGTTCCTACTATGGAATTTATATCTGGTTTTAAATCATTTTTACTACAAGAAGTAAATACTAATACTATTGATGCTATTAAATAAATAATTGATTTGTTCATAATAAATAAAGTTTAATGGTTAATAAATAATTGATTAGCTCATTCTCCCAACAGCACAACTCACATACGATTTCGCTGTAGAAATCATATTATTATGTCCTGCCTCAGGGTATCCAAGCCTTGATAATTTGTTTTTAAATTTGAGAATATTATCATCGCTTCCAGCGAATAATACTTCAACGGTAGAATCTTCAACATTTACTTTTACTTTTTCTACTTCGTCAAATTTCTCAATGCCTTTGGTTATGGTATTGGCACAGCCGTGGCATTTTAGGTTCTCTATTCTTATTGTTGTTTTCATAACTATTATTGTTTTAATAGAACACAGATAACACTAATCAAACAGATTTGCACTGATTAGTTTTATCGGTATTCCACTGTTAATATTAATTTCCTCCACACTTACCTGGAGCACATTTCATAGTACCCTCCGAAGCTTTAGCGGAGGAGGGTTCATTTTCTTCCATCGCTTTAGCGGAGGAGGGTTCTTTCTTTCCCGAAGCTTTAGCGGAGGAGGGTTTAGCACTTTCTTTCTTAACATCTTTTTCCGAATCCATTGCTTTCATTTCTTCATCAGTCATAACAGCTTTCTCAGTTTCTTCCTTTGCAGGTTTATCCATAGCTTTCATTTCCTCATCAGTCATTGTAGTGGTATTCTCATTCTTCTTTTCATCACCACTCATATCCATACCCGGCATTCTTCCTGCTCCAGAATCTCCACCATCAGGATTCATCATGCTTTTCTTACCAGCAAGTTGTGCCGATGCATCAATCTTAAAGACTCCATTAGTAGCAATCTCTTCTCCTTCCATCAATCCACTTGCTACAACATAAAAACTACCTGCCTCTGGACCCAATACAATCTCTCTATAGATAAAAGAGGAACTCTTACGATTGGGAACTTTTACGTAAACAACAGCTCGTTTTCCTGTCCATAATATTGAGGATTTAGGAATAAGTAAGGCATTCATTTCATTTGTCATTTTTGACTTTAGAACACCATTGGCAAACATCTCTGGTTTAAATTTCAACTTAGGATTGTCCATCTCAACTCTAACTTGTGCAACCCTTGTGCTTGCATCAATAAATGGGTCGATATAACTTACCTTAGCTGAATATGTTTTACCGGGTAAGGACTGCATTGTGAAATTCACAATATCACCTTTGCTAATCCATGGTAAATCACTTTCGTAGGCATCAAACATCACCCAAACTTTGCTCAAATCTGTAACTTCAAGAAGCGACATTCCTTCTTTCACATAATCGCCAATGGAAACATCACGCTTGGTAACAGTTCCAGAAATTGGAGAAAGAATATCAAAAACAGTCTTTGGCTCTCCATTCTGTTCAATATTTTCAATCTGAGTATCTGTTAAATCCCAAAGTTTTAATTTAGTTTTAGCTGCTCTATAAAAACTTGGATTATCATTTTTATACTTTGATGCTTCCAATAACTCTCTTTGAGCGGTAATTAAGTCTGGAGAATATATACTTGCCAACTTCTCCCCTTTTTTCACATTCTGACCTTTGAAATTTACATAAAGCTTCTCTATTCTACCACCAAAACGAGCAGTCAGTTGAGCAATATTTCTCTCATCAGCTTTTACTTTTCCCAAAAGGAAAACTGACTTATCAGGGATTCCTTTCTTTACTCTTACGGTCTGAACTTCCGCCAATTTAATGGCTGACTCAGACATTTGAATTTCATTTGGATCGGTAGCCTCTTCATCAGAACCACCATCGTCTGCAGGAATTAATTCCATACCACAGATTGGGCAATTGCCCGGTTTGCTTTGGCGAATCTGTGGATGCATTGAGCAAGTCCAAATAGTTTCTCCTTTTTCGTTAATTGTTTCTTCAAGTTGGTGACCCTGTTCATCAACTTTTGCCGTATTGCTGCTTAGAGCGTATTTACCTATTATCAAACCTATAATTAGGGTTGAGGCTATTATTAGTAGGTCTCTTTTGTTTAGTATCTTCTTCATAATTATATATCTTTATTTTGAACGATTTTGTCATAGTTTTTGAAACAAAAACCTACGCCAAAACCTGTGTTTTATATTCTTCTTAAACAAGGCTTGAAAGCCTTATTTAAGAATTAGTCGCCCTTTCAGGGCTTTTATTTATACCTTATCTTATAACTTATCCATATTTGGCGTATAAAAATCGTCAAGGTTGAAGCGGATGTAAAACTGGTATTTAGGAGTTTACTAAAGTAAATGACTGAATAACAGTTTAAGTCCAACGAAAAGATTGACGATTTTTAAAGTCAAATTTTAGTTTCCAATTAAATAATCAATAAAAGCAATCGAAGCCTGCTTATCAGACAAGGCACGTTGACTTTCCAATTCATATTTCAATAAATCCTTTTCCATGCGGAGTATTTCCTCAAAATTATTTCCTTTGGTTGAATACTCACTTAGCAATATCCTAACTGCTCTATGAGCCAAATCACTTTGCTTTTGATAAAGAACAGTTCTCCTATTGGCATCCAAATATTCGCTATAAACTTTCTCGAAAAGAATTTCCAAAGTATTTATTTTATCAGTTTTCTTATCCTGAACAGATTGCTGCATAAGCACAGCCTCGTTAATAGCTCCGTTATACTTTTTTCGGTACAATGGAATTGTGATTCCCACTTTTACAAATAGTGCATCTTTTCCGCTATTCTCTGATAGGCCATTCTCACCAATTCCTATATAATCTGCACCAAGAAGTATCTTTGGAGTGCCATTTTTTCTGGCAAGAACCTCTTGATTTTCATAAGATTCTATACTATGGTCAAAATTCATAAGTTGATGATTATTGGCTCTCAGACTATCAAATATTGATTGGTATGATAGAATAAGTCCTTCACTCGTTAGAGTATCCGAAATATAAATACTATTCTTAGAATTAACATTTAGTAATTTATTGAATTTAACCTGATTAACAATGCTTTGATCGTTTAAGAAAGCTAATTTATTCTCCAAATCTGCCAATTGCATTTCTACTCTTAGTTCATCAACAGCAGATGCTTTACCCGACTCTATATTTATCAAAGCTATCTGCTTGAATGATCCTAAAATTTTAATATTCTCAGTGGTTATATCTATGCTCTTATTAATAAAATAAAGCTCATAATATGCTGATTTTACATCTAAAAATAGTTTGGATTTTGCTTCTTCAAAGCTTTCGTATTTTGCTTTTGCAGAATGTGTTGCCATATTATCGCTTGTCTTTAAAGTCCCAAACCAAGGAAATAATTGACTATAGGAGAGCTTAAATGTCTGTGGTCCGTTGCGAGTTTCTACAGGCAAAATAAAATACCCAAAAGCAAACTGAGGATCTGGTAAAGTAGCAACTTGGTCTATTTTCTCAAGTGATGCCATATACTCATTGAATCTGTACTTAAGACCGGCATTGTTTTCTGCGGCTGTTTTCAGATAATCATTCAAGCTTTGTTGAGCATCTGAAATCTTAAATATACTAAGTAGCAATAATATTATTATTAGTCTAATTTTCATTACCATCCTCCTCTCTTAGGTCATTTGTACTATTATCCTCAATTATAGAGGTGTTTTTAATAAGCCTTTCTTGCCAGAATGAGAATAAAACAGGCACTACAAATATTGTAAGAGTTGCTATAACCATTCCACCAAAAATTGGAATAGCCATGGGAACCATAATATCGGAGCCTTTTCCTGTGGATGTTAATACCGGAAGAAGAGCTATAAGCGTAGTAGCAGTTGTCATAATTGCAGGTCTCACCCTTTTTCTTCCTGCTTCAAGCACATATTCTCTAACTTGTGAAACTGTTTTTGGCTTTTTCTCTTCAAATATTTGCTGCATATATGTACTAATCAGTACACCATCATCGGTAGCTATACCAAACAATGCTATAAAACCAACCCAAACAGCTACACTCAAATTAATTGGTGCTATCTGAAAAAGACTTTGAATATGAATATCACCAATGGTGAAATTCAAAAACCAAGGCTGACCATACAACCAAAGCATGATAAATCCTCCTGAGAAGGCTACAAATATTCCTGTAAATATTAGGCTTGCTCCAATTACTGATTTGAACTGGAAATACAGTATTAAGAAAATTACCAATAATGCAATCGGAATTACTATTAGCAATCTTTTTGTTGCTCGAATTTGATTTTCGTAGTTTCCAGTGAACTTATAATTTACACCAGAAGGTATAACTAAACTTCCGTCAGCAATTTTTTTATCAAAATATTCTTGAGCATTTTCTACAACATCAACTTCAGCAAACTGAGGTTTTTTATCGAAAATAACATAGCCAACAAGGAAAGTATTCTCACTTTTAATAAGCTGAGGACCACGAGTATATTCAATACTTGCCAATTCGCCAAGGGGAACTTGTACTCCTGTTTTTGTTGGGATTAGAATTGATTTCAAATCATCAGGGTTATCTCTATACTCTCTTGCATAACGCAACCTAATTGGATAGCGCTCACGGCCTTCAACTGTAGAAGAAAGAGTCATTCCGCCAATGGCAGAGCTTATAACCGATTGAAAATCTTGAATACTAATTCCATATCTCGCAATGGCTTTCCTATTGATTTTAATCTCAATATAAGGTTTTCCAACTACTCTATCAGCAAAAACTGAACTGGGAGAAACACCTTCAACATTCTTTAATAATTTCTCTATTTTAAGACCAACTTTTTCTATGGTTTCCAGATCAGGACCATAAACTTTAATTCCCATTGGAGCACGCATTCCTGTTTGAAGCATTACCAAACGAGTCTGTATTGGTTGTAGTTTAGGAGCAGAAGTTAGTCCGGGAATCTTAGAATTACCAACTATTTCCTTCCATATATCATCGGGAGATTTAATTTTATCTCTCCACTGTCGGAAATATTTTCCATCTTCATCTTCTATAAGTTCAGCTCTTGAAATACTACGAAATTCGTCTTCTTTTGGGTTATAAATTGTACCGTTTTTGAGAATATAAGCACCATCATTATCAGTCTTAAAACGCATACGGTAACCTTTCTCATCAAGAATATATTCTGGTTTATAATTTATCACATTCTCATACATAGAGATTGGTGCAGGGTCAAGGGCAGAATTAACTCTACCCCATTTTCCAACTACATTTTCCACTTCAGGTATAGAATTTACTTTTTTGTCAACCAAACGAATAACATCTAAGTTTTCAGCAATACCAGAATGAGGCATTGTTGTCGGCATAAGTAAAAAAGAGCCTTCGTCCAATGATGGCATAAATTCTTTACCTATTCCGGGCATAATTTTATCAACAGATTTCCATACAGCTGTTTGACGAATTGTATCAGGAACAAAAGCAAACATTTTATCAAAACCTTGCCAAGCAGTAATTCCAAAAATGATTACAAATAAAGGCAGCATTAAGAATTTTGCTTTATTATTAAGAGCCCAAATCAGAATACGAGGATATAAATAAACTATGCTACTCAATAATCCGAGTACAGTAGCAATCATAAAACCAACGAATACGAAATTGCTTAGCTCTGAATTTTGAGCTCCCAAGGGCATCCATTCTTGGTTAAGGAATTTTACTGCAACAAGCAGAATAACTACAATGTTGATAGCTTGCGATAAAAAGCCAATATCTTCGTTACGCTTATCAGACAGATGCTCATTTACATTTTTAGAATTTCTATTAAAAAATTGAGATATACTCTTCTCAAAATCTTTATATATAAAACTAAAAAGATTGTTAAGTGCAATGACCACAATAGCAGCTGCAAGAAAATAATTTCCATAGAAAACAAGGCTTATCCCTGCCATAGCTAAAACTATATTTAATACTTGGCGAATTTTCTTACGATCTACTTTTATGGAAAAGATAAAATGTGCTAAGGCTGGAATTATTACCAATCCAATTATCATAGCCGATAGCATTACAAATGTTTTGGTGAAAGCTAAAGGTCTGAATAATTTACCCTCAGCAGCTTCCATAGCAAAAACAGGCATAAAACTAATAACAGTAGTCGCGATAGCCGTAATAACAGCAGGAGCAACTTCAATGATAGCGGTATAAATCACCTCTAAAAGTTCTTTTCCTTTTGCATATTTATTTTTTACTAAAGAAGTATGACGGATAATGTTTTCGGTAAAAACCACACCAACATCCACCATAACACCAATGGCAATAGCAATACCTGAGAGCGCAACAATATTAGCATCAACACCAAATTGTCGCATCGCAATGAATGTCATTAATACTCCAATGGGCAATAAAGAAGAAATAAGAATAGAGGCACGTAAATTAAAAACTAATATTAGCACCACAATAATACTTATCAAAAGCTCCAAAGACAAAGCTTCTTCCAATGTTCCGAGAGTTTCGTGGATTAAACCTGATCTATCATAAAAAGGAATAATACTCACTTTAGAGATACTACCATCAGCCAGAGTTTTAGAAGGTAATCCTTTCTCAATTTCTGTAATTTTATCTTTTACATTATTAATTACTTCAAGAGGATTAGCACCATATCGAGCTACAACCACACCACCAACTGCATCAGAACCACCTTTATCCAATCCACCACGGCGAGTAGCAGGGCCAAATTGAACCTTAGCAACATCTTTAATCCGTATTGGTGTATTATTCTTTACTGTGACAACTGATTCTTCAAGGTCTTCGAGAGATTTTACATATCCCAAAGCACGAATTAGGTATTCAGCACGATTGTATTCTATTGTTCTTGCACCAATATCAAGATTACTCTTTTTTACAGCAGAAATAATCTGAGCAATACTCACCCCTGCAGATTTCATTGCATTGGGAATTATATCTATTTGATATTCCTTTATATAACCTCCAATGGAAGCCACCTCTGAAACACCTTTAGCAGATGTTAAAGCATATTTTACATAGAAATCTTGTATAGAGCGCAGCTCTTGAGGATCCCAACCTCCAGCAGGTTTTCCTTCTTCGTCTCTACCTTCAAGGGTGTACCAATATACTTGACCGAGAGCTGTTGCATCAGGGCCAAGAGCTGGAGTTACTCCATCGGGAAGAGTGCCAGCAGAAAGAGAATTAAGTTTTTCCAAAATCCTACTTCTACTCCAATAAAACTCTATTCCTTCATCAAAAATCAAGTAAATACTTGAAACTCCAAATATGGAATTGGAACGAATAGTTTTCACTCCTGGGATTCCCAATAATGCTGTTGTAAGAGGATAGGAAACTTGGTCTTCAATATCCTGAGGTGAGCGACCAGCCCACTCAGTATAAACTATTTGCTGATTCTCCCCTATATCAGGAATGGCATCCACCGGAACTGGATCACTGGGCAAAATGCCAGTATTCCAACCAAAGGGTGAAGTTACCAATCCCCAAGATATTAAGCTCATAAGAACCAATACGGTTACAAGCTTATTTTCAAGGAAGAATCTTATAATTTTATTCAACATAATTTCCTATATTATATATTATTAATAACACGATTCATTTTCACATTAATTTGCTCAGCAATGGCTTTCATATCATCATTATCGATACCTGAGACCATTGAAATAGGATTTATTATTGCTATCTCAGTTCCTCCTGAAACCTCTTGCAACATTACATTACAAGGAAGTATTGTTCCTATTTTATCCTCTGCTTGAATCGACTTTAAAGCAAAAGCAGGATTACAAGCACCCATAATTCTATAGGGGCGAAAATCTATATTGAGTTTTTCTTTTAATGCTTTATTTACATCAAATTGTGTTACTATTCCAAAGCCTTCTTTTTGAAGTTCTTCTGTAATATTTATTGTGGTTTGCTCTAAACTTTCTTGTACTGTTTTATTTATATAATATTTCATTTTACGCATTTTTAATGTTCAACATTTTAATAATTATGTGCACAGTCATGCTATACACGCTAAATAATAATGTTAGAATATCAACAGCGAAATATTTGTAATAAGGCGAGCCTTTTCCCTACATCAACAATATTGATTGGAAGCTCTATTTGAGGGGTAGTTAATTGCAGTTTACTAGAAGTAATATCTTGCAATATCATACTAACATTAATATCCAATGTTTGAATATCAATATTATCATTAGTATTTTCAATTATAAAATCGGCAGCAAGATGTACATACTCCATTTTTAGCTCACACATTCCACTAGACATATCACACCCACACTCATCCATGGTGCAAATCTGAGTTTTCTCCATTTCGTTAGCACAATAATGCTTAGTAACTGTAAAGCCAATAAGTGTAACTAATAAATAGCTTGTTAGAATAATATGTGTTACTTTCTTTAACATGATGCAAAAGTAAGCCAGACTATTTAGAATGAGTTTACATAATTATGGAGAAAGATTATATGATTGTGGAAATACATACGAACATAGTACGTGCCAATTCCCATTAATATAATATATAAAAAGAATCGCTATGCTCAATTTATTAGACGATAATTTAATCTAAAATTTATTATTTGATTTGGCTCTAAGTGGGTAAATTTATATAGTTAGAGCCAAAGGAAAATGATACTATATATTTAATCTAAAATTATAGCTATATATTATCCAGTGATTTACGCCCAATAATTTCCTGTTTTTTATATTGTGAGGGAGTTTGGCCTATTATCTTTTTGAACTGATTACTAAGGTGCTGAACAGAGCTATAATTAAGTTGATAAGCAATTTCACTTAGCGTTAATTCATTATAACTAAGTAGCTCTTTGACCCTTTCTATCTTCTGTGATATAATATATTTCTCAATGGTAGTGTTCTGATGTTCTGAGAATATTGCAGTAATAACAGAATAATCTTTACCAATTTTCTCTGCAATATATTCCGAAAAATTAACCTTCATATCCATTTCATCGGAATGATGAATATAGGAAACAATCAAAGCTTTTACCTCAGCAACTAATTGCTTATTTTTATCTCTAATTAACTCAAAACCAATCTTTCTTAATTCTTCATCAAGCAAATCTTGATTAATTTCACTTTTAACAACATTAATCTTAGCTTGCCCAAGAACAACCTTTGAATATGGAATTTTGAGTTTTGAAAGTGTATCCTCAACAGCAGTTACACAGCGAGGACAAACCATATTTTTAATAAAAAGTGTTTTTGAATCCATAGCACAAAGCTACAAAAAATAAGGTCACTTAATACTTTCTACACTTTCTCTCATATGGCTGTATTATTATTTTAGATACTATAACCATAACTTATCGGTAAATGATTTTATAGGTCCTTTTTCTTGCCGATTTTGTCATGGTTTTTGTCCCAAAAACTCATGCCAAAATCTATCTTTCATAATATTTTATTGTTTCAAAATCTTTCTAACAAATATTGAATCCGCACTATAAATATAAACAATATAAGTCCCTGCTTTCAAAGCTTCTACATTCATTTTATATATTCTTTGCTTTGGAATTTCACTAAATAAAAGTTTTCCATTAATATCATAAATCTTAATTC
>Ga0256827_10001891_pt1 | contig 13527 bp, 14 predicted proteins | sample CV84metaG_FD_185977 | JGI IMG/M metagenome (GOLD analysis project Ga0256827, IMG submission 185977) | Hydrothermal vent microbial communities from East Pacific Rise, Pacific Ocean - CV84 | ecosystem: Environmental > Aquatic > Marine > Hydrothermal vents | place: Pacific Ocean: East Pacific Rise... | reverse complement strand
AGAATAAACCAATGACATTTTACCTACCCAATTTTACTGCGAACTAATCAGCGATTTTATTAATATTTGAGTTTTTGTTATAACAATCTAAGGTCTAAATTTTTACATCATAAAACATTTCAATCTCTTTTATCAATCGGTTCGCATTTTCGCTATCCCGAGCTACAACAGAAAAGCCACTGAAATTCAGTGGCTTTTTTATTAAAATTGTCCCACTCTATATAGCAAGAGCCAATCCAAGTTGAAGGTTCTGAGTTTTAAAAGGATCTAACTTATTATCATAAAGACTCATTGTTCCCCAATAATATCGCGCTTCAACTCTTATCATAAGAATTTGAAATCCGACACCTGCAAATACTGGAACATCAAATACATTAGCTTTTTCAATTAATTCAGTATCTATACCTTTAACAGTCCACTTCTCTCCTACTTTAAAGCTTGCAGAAGCACCTGCTGTCGCATAAAATGGTCCTATTTTAAATTTCACATTAACCGGGACACTTAAATAATGCATAACTAATTTATTATCATTATCAATATAGCTTCCTGACAATGAATACTCTAATCCAACGCCAAAATGCAACATTGGTATAATCTTTTTCTCTTTAAATGCTCCTATATAAAATGAATTAAATGGATTGTCCATACTACTTCCATCATAGTATAAGTTACTCATTTGATAACCTGCACGAACACCTATCTTTCCACCTGCAAAACTAGATATACTTATTGACGACATCAATAACACTAGTAAAAAAAGTTTAATTTTAGTCATATTAATTAGTTTTAGTTAAATTTTAAGTTTATTAAACAAAAGTAAGGATTATTCAAATATATGATGAATATATTTTATGAAATGAAATATAAGTTATTTTCTCCTTATCCAAGAGTCTATTAATTTATCCGCTAATAAATATGGACTCTTACTATTTTCGGAAACCTCTTTTTCCGCTTTAGCCAATTCAATTTCTAGATTTTTATCCTCGTAGAATATTTGTTTTAATTTAAGTTCTATCTGTTTATGAAGGCGATAAAGCTCTTGATCCTTTCTTTTGGAAGTAAAATATCCATTTGACTTAGTTAATTCAATATATTGTTGAATATAATCCCAAACTTTATCAATACCAATATTGTTGAATGCCGAACAGGTGTCTGCAATTGGTATCCAACCAGATTTTTGAGGTGGAAATAAATGTAAAGCATTAGCATATTGAACTTTTGACAGTTCTGCTTTCTGCACATTATCTCCATCTGCTTTATTAATAAATATAGCATCACTCATCTCAATAATACCTCTTTTGATACCTTGAAGTTCATCACCTGCACCAGCAAGCATCAACAATAAAAAGAAATCTACCATCGAATGAGCCTCTATTTCGCTTTGACCTACCCCCACTGTTTCCACAAGAATAACATCAAATCCAGCAGCTTCGCATAAAGTTATAGTTTCACGAGTCTTTTGAGCTACTCCACCTAGCGAGCCAGAAGAAGGACTTGGGCGAATAAATGCATTCTTATCGGAGCTCAGAGATTCCATTCTAGTTTTATCTCCTAAAATACTTCCCTTATTACGACTACTACTCGGATCTATTGCCAACACCGCAACTCTATGTCCTTTACTAGTTAATGACTTACCAAAAGTTTCAATAAATGTACTTTTACCTACTCCTGGAACTCCTGTAATTCCTATTCTAACCGAATCTACTGTCGATAATCTACATTTATCAAGAATTTCCTCAGCCAAAATCCTATGTTCTATTTTAGAACTTTCAATTATAGTAATAGCCTGTGCTAGTATAGTAATATTTCTATCAATTATTCCATTATAATAATAATCAATATCTCTTTTAGCAATCTTCGAATTGCGCATTTTCTCCAAATAACTATCATTAACAGAATTTGGTTGCTGAATAGCTCCTTGAACTTTTAAGGCCGATTTATTTGACTTATTGCTAGCCATTGTTGTTATTGCTTATTAAGAATATTAATAATATCAATTTCTAATGATTGCTTTGGCATTTCAACTATACGCCCTAGTTCTTCACCATCTTTGTAAAAAATAAAAGTTGGAACGTATTTAATCTGCATTGCTGAAAGGTCAATATTTGGAACTTTCTTATGTCTATTTACCGCAATAACCTTTAACACATCCATTGGATAATCTAAGGCTTCAAGTACCTTAATCATACGAGGCACTTCACGTTGAGAATCTGGACACCACGAAGCCATTACAATGGTAATATCCATATCATTAATAGAATTATCACCAGGCATAAACATATCCATATTAGGAATATAATTCTTTTCTTCCTCAAAGCTACGTTTAAAAACTTTGGCATTTTTCAAACCATCCACATCAAAATTACCAAGCATAATATCATTATCCAAAGTAGTATCATATACTATTTGGTTTAAACCATTTGCATCAAAAGTAATTTGCGCAATTGAAATATAAGATATGCATATCAGAATAATGCTTGTTATTAGTTTAATTCTCATTTTCTAAGCCTCCTATTTGTTTTTTGTTTATTGTTGAATATATGAATATTGTATCATTTGCATTATGATGATTCATTCTTTGAAGCAACCGATCCATTGAACTTGGTAAAGCTACAAATTCCTTTTTAATTGGACCGATATATTTCTGTATAGAATCTATTCTTGCATTAAGATTGTCTTGAGCAAAGAATAATACATATTCAGGCTTCTCATTATAATTATTAATTTTAGAATAATGATTTTCTTCATTAATATAAATAAACCTAGCATCCCAGTTTTCGCTACCACTATAAAACCTTGGTAAAAGCTTCAATCCATTTTCATTTTTTCCATCTATTACAATACAATTTAGCGGAGATTTATCACTAAAATACAACATAGATTCAACCCTTGCTCTTTTATAGTAAGAAGTTAAAATATAAGGAAGTACAATAAAATTAATTAGTAAGAAAAAAATAAATGAGCCTTTGGTGAATTTTTGCCAAAAATTAGAATGAAGTTTACCATCAAGCAATGCATTCCAACCCATAATACCAAGCATAAGATACATTGGTAATATTGGAAAAATAAACCTCTCTTGCTTATTGGGAAAATAAGAATGAAAAGCCAAAAATATAAGTGTAGGAATAAACACAATCAGCCATTTTTTCTTAGTCTTAAAGAAACCAACCAACAACATGAGACCCCAAGGTGGTACAAAGAATGCTACCAATAATAGTATATAATTAAACCATTGCCCATTTGGATATTCACCGCTATTGTTCAAATTGTATTCTACATAAGAAACAAACTCTGCAAATGGTCTTTTCCATACAAATAGATCTATTCCTCCTTGAATAAGAACCACAGAACTAATTGCTCCTAAAGCATAGTAAACAGTGTATTTAAACTTATCCGTAAATAATAATACTAATCCTATACCTCCAACAAACAAAGAACCTTGAAAGCGAATTGAAAATGCTAAAGCTCCGATAAAACCAGCAATAAAATATTTTACAAAATTCTTATTATCGTTTCTTATTAATAACCACACAGAAGCCAATAATGGAGGAATAGATACTATCTCTACAAGATTCCGAACACTAAGCCAAGGCATAAACCATGCAAAGGTAAGTACCCAACCCACCAGATTTGCTGATTTCTTATCAGATAGTTTAAGAGTTATTTTATACGAAAGACTAACAATAAGCAATGAATAAATTGCATGTATTAGTCTTATTAGAAACATCTTAGTATCTGGGTTTTCTATTCCAATAAAATCAAAAAATGATAATACTAGATACATTATTCCCACATAAAAGAAACTATGTCCTTTCGGTTCAGGATTCACTTGGTTCCAAGGCAACCAATTATTATAATCAGCACCATTTACCCACGATTGAGCAGCTTCTATTATAAGAAAATGGTCGTCGAACATTCCAAAACCCTTTGCAAGAAATACTGAAATTATTCTTAAAAACAATGCTACAAAAAGCATTGATTTTAGACTCTCATTTCGTAAATAATATCTTATTGTATCCATATTTTATTTTATAAATCTATAAATTCTTGAAATAAAGTCTGCAAATAAGCAGCTCCTTCTTTTTGTACTTTATCTCTTAAACTATCGTTTTCAAATGTATTGTAATTATATTTATTTGCAAAGTGATCGTATGATACAAAGCCATTAGGTTTTATCATTCCAAAGCCTTGATTTATCTCAAAATAGGCAAACTTTGGAGAATAAGGATTCATAATATTCTTACTCCAATAAAAAGAATCAGCATCAATTTTCAACTGCTTAAGCAAAGTCGTTCCAATATCTGTTTGGGAGCATACATCTTCATAAGTTGTATTTACAAATTCTTGCTTTAATGCACCTCCAACAAATAACAAAGGTATATGTCGATAATCAGCTGTTTCCACTGATCTATGAGTATATGTTTGATGCGAATGATCTGCAACAATAACAAACAAAGTATTTTTATACCAATCTTTAGTCTTGGCCTGCTTCATAAAATCACCTAAGCAGCTATCAGAATAATAAAATGAATTGTGAAAATCATCCTCACTATCTCCCCAATCAATCATATTCTTCATTGGCTGATCGTATGGCGAATGGCTACTCATTGTAAAATAGTTAATAAAGAATGGTTGCTTAGCTGCGTCAATTTTATTCAATAGATACTCAAACATATAACCATCATGAATTCCTAATTTGCCCCTTGGAATAGAAGAGCTAATATCTCCCTCCTCCTCAATCTCCTGAAATTGATTGTGAATTAAATAAGCTTTAATATTGCCATAACGTAAACTTCCACCATAATAAAATGCGGAGAAATACCCATTATCATTAAATCTAGTAGTAATAGTCTCTGTTTGACGCATTTTTTCAGGAGTGGCGGTAAGGGTAGTAATTGGCAATGCAGGAAATCCACCCAAAATTGATGCTAAACCTTGCTGCGATCTATTACCACTTGAATAGCAATGTGTAAAAAGCATACCCTGTTGAGCGAGTTCGTCAAAACTATTTGATGCACCTTTCTTTCCTCCTAATGAGGAAACCATATCTGCACTCCAACTCTCCATTATCAAGAAAATGATATTTGGTTTAGAAGTATTTAGAATAGAAATTGTAGTATCTTTTTCAATTTTGTGCAATTCATTAGTTATCACAATAGCCTCTTTTTGGTCCATTGAAATAAAAATATTAGAATTACTTATTTTCTCTGTCTTCAGAATATTATAAACTAAGTTCCAGCCAGTGTTAACAGAAATATCATTTACGATATTATATTTAGAAAAATAGCTTTGACTCTGAGAAATAGGTATTTCTTGCAGTCCTCCACGCATTCCTATAAAAATAAATCCAGCAGTAAGAATTATTATTATTGGTGAAAGCCATTTAATAATAACAGCCATATCTTTACGCATATACCTTTTAACCAAATATTTATATAAATATATAGAAATTACAAAGAGGATGATAAAAAGTAACATCTGCCATATTGTATCAGATGTTTTGTTTGACTCTAAAATCTCTGATGGTCTTCTCAAATACTCAAGAGCTTTAGAATTTAACTTCATTTTCCACTCAGGATACAATCCTATTTCACCAATTACTATTGACAAATAAATGAAAATAAATACATATTGAATTGCATGAACTATCTTTTGAAAGAAACTAGTTTTAACAAAAATATCTAAACTTAAGAGCATGAAATTAATAACCATAAAATAGCTTGCCATTGACAAGTCTAATTCTAAGGAATAGTAAAGTATTGGAAATAAATCATGTAGGCTAACTCCTTCAGCATTTATCAAATCAAAGTTAGAAATTACGAAAGCTATTCTAGACAATAAGAAAACCAATATCCAAAAAAGATAAAGCCGTACAATATCAAAAATATAATTCTTAAATACTTTCATTAATAAATTATTAATATACTGTTAATTGTGATTGACAAAAAGGCAAAGATAAAAAGATAAAGCATAGTATTAATTATAGATTACTTTTAGTATGTTAAAAATATTTCTATATTTGTAAACATTCAAAACATTTCAATTAAAAACTAAACAAACTATGAGCAATATAAAACCATCATCAGGAAAGCAAAGAGTAGAAGTAATTGATGCTTTAAGAGGTTTTGCCATTTTAGGCATTTTATTAGCTAACATTCTTAGTTGGAGTGGCATTAAATTTACTCCTATTGCTGAACTCAAGGCATTACCTAGTTTTGATCTTGACTTAATGGTTTATCACTTAAATGGAGTTTTTGTTGATACTAAGTTTTATACTATCTTTTCATTACTATTTGGTATTGGTTTTTATCTTCAATTTAAAAAGAACAAGAATAATCAAGCTGAGTTTATGCCCGTTTATTACCGTAGACTCAGTTTTCTTATGTTATTTGGTTTGATTCATATGTTCTTTTGGTCTGGTGATATATTATTTATTTATGCCTTGGTTGGATTTGTGTTTGTACAATTTAGAAACCTTAGTAATAAAGCAATTTTTAATATTGCACTAATTTCATTTATTGCCCCCCTATTTATAGAAATTGCAATGCTATATATTGCTCCTGGTTATATGGTTCCTGCACAGAAACTAGCTCTAAAAACATATATAGATCTTACACCACAAGAAATATCAGAACCTTTTAAAAATGGTAGTTTCTGGGATGTAATTCAAATGAATTTTCATAATTTAAAATGGCGTTGGTTTGATCTTTTACCTTCTGGTAGATTCTTTAAAATATTTGCTTTCTTTTTACTTGGATTCTACCTTATGGCTACTGATTATTTTACAAAAAAAGCATATTCCATTGGTAGATTAGCTATTTATTTGATTGTTGGTCTTACATTTACATTTCTTGCAAAATCAGATTATGTTCATGGAGGCATGGCACATTTCTCAAGTAATTGGAATAATGTACTATATAAATTCCTCTTTAGTTTTGGTCAAGTAAATCTAGCATTTGCATATATTTCCATACTTACAATAGCATATAAAACTAATCTTGGCAAGAAACTAATGGTTGGACTTAAGTATGTTGGTAGAATGTCTTTTAGTAGTTATCTAAGTCATACTATTTTTGGAATAATAATATTCTACCCATTTGCTTTTGGATACTTTGGAGAGCTCAGTTTATGGCAAGTAGAAGTTCTTGCTGTTGTAATATATGCTGTACAAGTACTACTAGCGAAGATTTGGCTAAATTACTTTGCCTTTGGACCATTGGAGTGGTTATGGAGAAGCCTAACTTATGGTGAAGTTTTGCCTATTAAGAAGCAGAGTTGAAAGTTAGGAGTTGGAAGTTAGGAGTTGAAAGTTGAAAGTTGGAAGTTGGAAGTTGGAAGTTGAAAGTTGGAAGTTAGGAGTTGAAAATTTAGAAAATCATAACAATAACTTCTCTTTTAACCTCTTCGGCAGAATTACCAGATTTATCAATTACATTATAAGTTCTTTGGTAACTTCCTTCAATGGCTGTATTTACATTACTATTTACTTTTACTAAATCAGTAATATCTCCATCAACATCATCAAGAGCAGTATATCCTGGCTCAATATATGTCGAGTCCTTTGCGACATATTGTGGTGATGCTCCATCTAAAGTAATTATTGGTGCAATCTCATCTTTATCTTCTTTTCCACAATATGTAAAAAGTAAACTTAAACCTATAATACCTAATATTACTAACTTTTTCATAATCATATATTTATAATAACATAAAATCAATTAACCAATACTAATTCTTTTCAAGTTCTTCTCCTTGAGGGACTTCAATCCAGTCCAACTTCTTGAAATTAAACTCAGTAAAGTCAAAATCAGGATTAGGAACATCAATAATAAATGACTTTGCCTTACCATCACTAATTTCAAAAGTAATAAAACCTTGTGGTAATGAAGGAATCTTTTTGAATTCAACTATAAATGTATCTGCATTAAAAGTACTAATACTTCCCTCCCACACTTTAGTATGTAACAACTGAACTTTCATCTTCTTTCCTCTAACACTAACAAGAGCATTTCCATAAAGTTCACTTTTGTACAAGCCTTCATAGTCTTTAAGCTTAAGGCTAGGAGCTTTTGCATTTTCTTTTGCAACTAACAATTCTCTTTTATCCCCTCGCTGTTGGTATGGCAAAAAGAAAGCTGACCAGTCTGTGGTATCACTTGAAAGAAAATAATCAAGAATTTTATATGAGAGTGCATTGTATAATGAAGAATTTGAATTTGTAAGAATCACAAAACCAAGATTTGCTTCAGGAACAAAGCATGTATAGGTAATCACTCCATCGTAACCACCACTATGACTAATCACTTTCATACCATGATAATCATTCACACTCCAACCAAGAGCATAGGCTCTAAAATGAGTGCTTGGCCAAATTCGCTGATAACCTTTGCTCACACTAAAATTTGTATGAGGTGTTCTCATAACATTAGCTTGACGAGGTGAAAAGATTGTATCATTATTCCAAATTCCATCTTTTAATTGTAAACGAATCCATTTACTCATGTCCTCTACATTAGAATTTAAAATACCTGCCCCACCAATATTATCCCAATTAAGAAAATCTATTGGAAATACTTTTCCATCAACCTTATTATGAGCAGAGCAAACATTATCTAGTTTTTCTATATCTGAAATACTTGTATAAGTATTATTCATAGCTAAAGGCTTTAATATTCTATCGCTAATAAACTGCTCATAAGGCACACCAGAAACTTTAGCAATAACTTCACCTGCAGCGATATACATAATATTACTATAACCAAAAGTAGTTCTAAATTCATATTTAGGTTTTAAATATGGCAACTTTTTCACAACATCCTCACGACTATAATCTGTACCATACCAAAGTAAATCTCCACTAAATGTCTTCAATCCACTTCTATGACTAAGCATATCAGCTATAGTAAAATGCTCTGTAACAAATTCATCATACATCTGAAAATATGGTAATATAGTATTCACTTTAGTATCCCAACTTAGCTTGCCTTCATCCACAAGTATTGCAATAGCTGCCGCAGTAAAGGCTTTAGTATTAGAGGCTACTGGGAATATTGTTTGAGCATCAACAACTGCCTTTTTATTGATATTTCGCTTTCCAAACCCTTTTGCATACAGTAATTTATCATCTTTAACTATTCCTATTGCAATTCCTGGAACAGTCCAAGCAGCTCTACTCTTTTCAAAATAGGCATCTAAACTATCAATACTATTATTTTGAGAATAAACTTTTGTAGTTAATCCAAATAGAATAAGGGAAAGAATAAGTATTTTAAAACTTGTCATAAATAAAATATTACATTGTAAATATCAAATATTGAATGCACAAAGGTACAAATGATAACTTAATAAAATAGTAATATTACAATCTAAAAAAACTAAAAGTAGTAATCTTAACTAAATTCTTTTTTGTCAGATTTCAGGTTTTCTATTGATATTGAAAACAGCATAAACAATGATATTATATATTTTCATTTATTAATGGTTTTTCAACTCTTGTTTTATGTCATCCCAATTATAAGATTTACTTTCATTGGAGATATGTTTTTGCTTTCTTTCTTCAAGAACACTTATTTGGTCATTTGTTAAAGAGTATTCATTAGTATTATTACTTTTAACCTTATCATTAGTAATAATTTCTTCAACGCTAACAAAATCAAAGTTTTTAATTAACTCCTTAAAGAAGCTCATCTGCTTATCTTGGATATTTAATAATATTTGAGTCATATTAATATTTTTAGGCATTTGAAATAATCTTGATAATTGATTCAACAAAGAAAAAAATAATTTTAAAACAGTGTACCTATAAAAGCAGAAAGCTACAATTTAATGCGATGTTTATTTTCATTCATAATTCTTAATCCCTAATTTTTAATTCATAATTCTTAATTTCTAATTATTAATTAATCCCCCAATTCTTAATTATCAAAAATTCCATATCTTCGCAATGCTAATTAACTAAAATTAAATAGAGTGGCAGAAAAGAGAAGAAAAGAACTATATGACTATCCAGTTAAGATTTTACTAGCTGTAATAGAAGCTATTGGAGGCAATGTAAAAATTCATAGATGGCTTACAAAGGGGGGCTATCCTGAATTAGCTGCATTAGTTTCTACCCTTCAAACCGATGAGGAAGCTTTTAATTGGTTAATGCAACATGGCTATAATCATTATGCTGCTTTCTGTAATGCAATTGACGATGATCCTAAGGCCATTGAATGGCTAGTGAAGCATAAATTTCAATTTTTAATTCTTCTAGTTGATGCAGTAGAAGGCAAAGAGAATGCTATAGATTGGCTTACTAAGAATAAGTTTCATATTTTTCTTATTATGTCAAAGAAAATTCTAAAAATGAAACAGGACCAATTGGTTAGCTATGCCGATTACCATAAAATACATTTTTAATATATTCTATTTTGAAAGTTCCAAGTAATAAGATAAGTGTAATAATTAATTACTATCAAACACTTCTTGAGGAATTATTCTCAAAAGAGGAATCTGCTCAACTTATTCGTGATTTAATTGCAAATTTCACATCCATAAAGAGAAATGAGATTAGCCTTTACTTTGATAAAAGAGTTAGTGAATCACAACTATTAGATATTCATTTTGGGGTTAAAGATTTACTTAACAATAAACCATTACAACATATTATTGGTTATGCACCTTGCTTAGATTATGAATTCATAGTAAATGAGGATGTACTTATTCCTCGCCCTGAAACGGAAGAATTAGTTGATATTATCTCAAAAAGCATCAATACCAAAACTTTAAAAATTCTTGATATTGGAACTGGTTCTGGTTGTATTGCCATCTCTTTGCAAAAGCTTACCAGTGCTAATGTAACAGCAATTGACATATCAAAAGATGCTCTAAAAATTGCGATTCAAAATGCTAAGAATAATGATGCCAATATAGAATTTATTGAATTAGATATTCTAAATAAAAACTCATGGCATAAACTTGATAATGACTTTGATATAATAGTTAGTAACCCTCCTTATGTCCGAAATTTGGAGAAAGAATTAATGAGCAAAAATGTTATTGATTTCGATCCATCACTAGCATTATTTGTTGAGGATAATAATCCACTAATTTTTTACAAAGCAATTACACAATTTGCAAAATTACATTTAAAAGATAGAGGCATATTATGGTTTGAAATAAATGAATATTTAGGACAAGAAACTAAAGAACTCATTCAAAAACACTTCAATACCGCTGAAATAATTAAAGATTTTAGAGGTAAGGAAAGGTTTATTAGAGTTAGGAGTTGGAAGTTCTGAGTTGGGAGTTAGGAGTTAGGAGTTAGAAGTTGGGAGTTGGGAGTTGGGAGTTTCGGAGTTCCGAGTTGGGAGTTAAGAGTTCAGAGTTAGAATAAATAGTAAATTTGTTAAGTTATGAATAATAAAGAATTTGGACAACAGCTAGAATTAAGAACACGAAAATTTGCCATAAGTATCATTAAACTTTCAACATCATTACCTAATACCCCAGAAGCAAGAGTTATTAAAAATCAAATTACCAAATCAGGTACTAGTATTGGTGCAAACTACAGAGAAGCTAATAGAGCAAGGAGTAATCAAGATTTTAAAAATAAAATAAGTATTAGTGAAAGTGAAGCAAGTGAAACCATTTATTGGTTAGAAATAATACGTGATATGAGTTGGTGTGAGTCGGTGGCTATTAAACAAATTATGGCAGAATCATCCGAAATATTAGCTATATTTACATCAATTAGAAAGCGTATGAATAATAAATAACTTAGAACTTTTAACTCAGAACTCACAACTTTTAACTTTTAACTTAGAACTCAGAACTTACAACTCAGAACTTACAACTCAGAACTCAGAACTTACAACTCAGAACTTACAACTTAAAAACATGACACTAAACATAAGAGGCCAACTATATAACCTAGATAAACCAAAAATAATGGGAATACTCAATATTACTCCTGATTCATTCTACGATGGTGGTAAATATGAGAATGAGAAAGCCCAATTGAAAAGAGTAGAGAAAATGCTAAAAGAAGGTGCCGATTTTATTGATATTGGAGCTCAATCAACTCGACCTGGTGCTAATGACATAGGACAAGATGAAGAAATGAAGCTTCTATCCCCTACCATTACTTCCATTCGTAAACATTTTCCTGAGGTTATTATCAGTGTTGATACTTGGTATTCTAAAGTTGCCCGAACTGCTCATAATTTGGGAGCTGATATGATTAATGATATTTCAGGAGGCACTTTTGATAAAGAAATGTTTGAAACAATTAATGATATTCAAATACCTTATATATTAATGCATACAGGTGGCAAACCTAGTAGTATGCAAGACAACCCACAGTATGAAAATGTCTTAAAAGAAGTTATTTACTTTATGTCTGAGCAAATTTACAAGCTTAATCTCATTGGAGTAAACGATATTATCATTGATCCTGGTTTTGGATTTGGAAAGACATTGGAACATAATTATGAGCTTTTGCAAAACTTAAATTATTTCTCAATTCTTGAAACTCCCCTACTTGTTGGTTTGTCTAGAAAATCAATGATATATAAAGTATTAGGTAATTCACCAAATGAAGCCCTAAACGGCACAACAGCTCTACATTTTAAGGCATTGGAAGGTGGTGCAAATATTCTTAGGGTTCATGATGTGAAGGAAGCGAAAGAATGTATAGATTTGTATTTGAAACTTAACTAATCGTAGAGAATGAACAAATCAAAGAACAGCACAAAAGAAAGACTTCACGAAATAATCTTTGAAGCTGATACTTCTGCAGGTAAAATCTTTGATGAAATATTATTAGTATTTATTCTCCTATCTGTTAGTGTTGTAATGATTGATAGCGTTCCTAGCATACATTTAGACTATCAAGCATACTTAAATATCGCAGAATGGTTCTTTACAATTGTATTTAGTTTAGAGTATATTTTACGTGTATGGACAACGAAAATAAAAAGCAACTACGTTTTTAGTTTTTATGGAATAATAGATTTATTAAGTGTTCTTCCAACATATATTGGGTTATTTCTTACTGGCACTCATTTTCTTGTTGTTATAAGAATTTTAAGGCTTCTACGAGTTTTTAGAGTTCTCAAACTAGTTCAATTTATTGGAGCATCTCGCCTATTGTTAAAATCCTTTGCTAGTAGTAAACATAAAATAACTGTATTCTTTCTTTTTGTATTGCTTATGGTAACCATTATGGGCTCTATAATGTACATAATAGAGAGCCCTGAAGATGGTTTCACTAGTATTCCAAGAAGTATTTATTGGGCAATAGTCACTCTAACCACTGTTGGCTATGGCGATATTGCACCTCAAACTGTTCTAGGCCAATTTATTGCTTCTATCGTTATGTTAATGGGTTATGCAATAATTGCTGTTCCTACAGGTATTATTACTAATGAATTAATTCAAGAGAATAAAAAGCAAAACACAAATACTCAAGTTTGCTCAAACTGCAATGCCGATAATCACGATGATGATGCTAAATATTGTAAATATTGCGGAACGGAATTGTAA
>Ga0256827_10001890_pt1 | contig 13529 bp, 11 predicted proteins | sample CV84metaG_FD_185977 | JGI IMG/M metagenome (GOLD analysis project Ga0256827, IMG submission 185977) | Hydrothermal vent microbial communities from East Pacific Rise, Pacific Ocean - CV84 | ecosystem: Environmental > Aquatic > Marine > Hydrothermal vents | place: Pacific Ocean: East Pacific Rise... | reverse complement strand
TTTATATTACCACCTGCTGTAATATTTATATCCCCATCTTCATTAATAATATCTATTGTCTTAGCACTGCTATCTATTACTATTTTACGTTTTTCTGTATTCTCAATAATAGTAATTTTCTCTTTACCATCCGTATCATCAAAAATAATCTTATGACCAGAACGACTCTTTATAACACGTAAATTATTTTCGCCATCATCATTAGTCTCATGAACTTTATCCATTCCATTCCATAAGGAACCAATAATATAAGGAAAATGAATATCTCCATGTTCAAATGCTACTAGAACTTCATCATCAACTTCAGGAATAAAGTATGTTCCACGGTTATCGCCTGCCATTAATGTTGCTATTCTTGCCCAATGGCTCTCATCATCTTCAGCCAACCAAGGATAGGTTACTTTAACTCGTCCCATCCCATCTTCATCTTTGTTATTAGTTACAATAGCAGTTACTACACCATAAACTTTACTCTGATTATTCTCATAATCTAAATCATCCATAAACATCAGCAACTCCTATAGTGGTGGTATCTCAATAATTGTACCTGGTTTAATATTTAAAGGATCTTCAATGTCATTATGCACTGCTAAAACCTTCCATAAAGCAGGGTCTTCATACTCAAATGCTGATAGGCTTTGCAAAGTATCCCCTGCCTTAAAAACCTTTAGTTTTGTATGGTCAGGAGACTGCTTCTCTCCTTCTGCTACCAATGCACCATCTTGATTTGGGTCTATCTCTTTAAAGGTTACATTAACAATAGCTCGGACAGGTGTTCCATCAGAAGTAAACATTGTATACCGTTGCTCCATCTGCTCTAGCACACACTGAAAATTAAGAGCATTTTTACCCCAAGAGACTAAAACAATAGGAGGTCTATGCTTCTCAACATCAATCAACATTAACTTCTCTATCTTTTTAACATAATCTTTTACATTTGTCTTCTCTGCATAAGTATCAAAAAAAAGCTCCATCTTTAGCTCTCTTCTCTGTCCTGTATCAAAGTGTGCTTCGGGCATATCCCTACCCTTTTGATTATAGGTTGTCCAACTTGTAGACTTAGAGATACTATACTCTTTGGGGTTAAATAGTGCCTTTATAGTATTTCTATTATCTATATTGGTTATGCTTACTTTTGATAGTGCCATCTAATCTCCTTTATACTGACATCATAGCCCACCATAAACGGTTGCCTGTCTCTTTTTTATACTCAAGGATATATCTCTCTTTATTATATACCAAATTACCCTCTATATCCAATTCAATAATAGCTTCAATATAATGAATACTATCTACATCAAAATCTATACTTTGACTCTGGGTTTCAAACCTAAAGTAATCCTCATCTTGATAATTAAAAGTTAAAGCTCTATTTAACTCGACTCTCTCTTTCCCATCAATTAAAATGAATGCTTTTTTAATAGTTATATTTTTACTTTTAGAATAAATATTCAAATAAACTTGATATGGAGAAGCATAAGTAATGGTATCATAAAGAAGTGGTATTTTACTCTCAACAGTTTCTGTAGCATTAACTCTTAATGATGCTCTTCCAACTTTTGACTTCTCTATTTTTTTGTTATACTCTACATCATATTTAAAAGTATAACTGTACATTGTTGTTATCATTTCTGCTCCTATAGGTACGGATAGAATCCATACAGATATTAAAATATAAGAAAAATATCTTATCATTTTTTCCACTCACTAGGTTTATATATAATATATCCCAACCATCCAGATAATATAATAACTACTACTGTTACAGACATTACTACTACCATTTTAGTTACCTTCCTCCTCTTACATATTCAAGAGAAATTTCTTGTTTAAGTTGTCTAAAAATTTTCATAGATAACTCATCAAGATTATGATTTGTTGTTTGTACACTATTTCCACTATTTGAGGAAATACCAGCTTCTATATTTGGGGTTATCCTATCACTTTTTGCATATTTAATATCATTATCTTTTGGTTTAATATCAATTAAATTCATTTTATCTGCAAAAGATTCATACTGATTATCTACTTTTCTTTGAACAGAAGATTGCTTTTTTACATCTTGATATAACTTTATAGGTTTTGTCACAAAACCACTTGCTCCACTCACTGCTTTTAATGCACCCTTTGCATAATTCCATTTAGCAGCTTTAATACTATTTTTAGCAAGTTGACTTACACCTTTTACCATATTTGGGTTTTTATAATAGTTTGATGCCAATCTTTTACTAACTGTAGATAGAGTCTTTGTCCCATAATTCATACCAGTTTTTGCACTGCTAAAAAAACCACCTGCTTGATGTAATGCTGTTCCTGCGGTTAAAATACCTGATGAGTAATCTAGTAGTGTTGAACCTGCTCGCATATATTTGTTATTTTCAACAAATTTTTCAGCATTTTTAAACCCTCCTAGACCAAGGATACCTTGTTTATTCCTTTCAGCTTGTGCATTTGATTGACCTTGACTCTTTAAGTATATCTTATTAACATCCTTAGTAACTTTATTAATATCTGCCAAGCCCCCAGCAATCATTACTCCACCAGCAACAAATCCTGCACCACCAGTAAATAGTCCTGTACCTACAGCTGTAGCAACTCCTGCTGTAATTTTCCCAACAGCAGATAATGTATGTAACCCTGTCGTTAAGATATCTTTTCCATATTTTTTAGTAAATTTACCAACACCACTATTATTCCATTTCTTTGCTATTTTTGTTCCTGTATTAGAGACAAAACTACCTACAGACTTAGCACCACTCACTATACCTTTACCAACTCCAGAAGCAATATTTTTTGTTGAATTCCATATCCCTTTTAGTGACCACCGTTGAATGGGTGCATCATATCTACTCTCTATCTTTCGTTGAATTGGAGACTTATACTTTTCAGGATCACCACTATATGAAGCTGTTAATCTTTCAGAAAATGTTGTTGGGTCTTTTTTTGAATTTCCCCAAAGATAATAAGGCAATACATCTGTTGCAACGTGACCAATTGCACTAATACCATTTGGTGAAAAATAGTTGTATGTTGCTTCATTTACAACATTTTTAACTGGCTTCTCTTTATTTTTTGAACCTTCTCCATAAAAAACACCCTCATCATGACCATCAGGACTAACATATTTATGGTTATTTTCATTTCCTTTACCCATTCTATGATAAATAGCTTTTTTATCAGATAATCTACTCCAACCCAAATCTATAGCTTCTTGTTCATTTTTAGGATGAAAATTATGTTGATTTCTTGAATAGTGTAAATCTCTAGCACCAACAGTCTTATCAATATTTTGTTGAGAAAAGAGATTTTTATCGTTAACTAGTTGACCAATGGCATTATTTCCATATTTCCCTGATTTGGCAAAATGTTTTGTAGCATCATTTAAATCATCACTTGCACTACTCTGTAAATTATGGCTTACACCTCTTAAGAAATTTGCTTTCTTTCCATAACCTAATAAGTCAGCTCCCTCTGCAACCAATCCTGTGTAACCACTAGCTGATAACTTAGCAACAGATTTTACACCATCTACTAGAGTTCCAGCAGAATGATATAAAGAACTACCAACATTTTTAGTAGCATTCCATACACCACCCCATGACAATCGTTGAACAGGATAACGACTATCTATCTTTCTCTGTATTGGAGATTTATCATCAAGATTAAAAGATTTTCTATTTCCTTCTAGACCCTTTAACTCTAAAGATGTGCCAGCTCCAAGCTTTGAACCTTTTGCACCTTTTAAATTATTTACTGTTCCAATAACCTTAAATGATGTACTATTAAAATCTTTATATTTTTTTCCATCTGCTTTGCTAATTAAATTATGTTTTACTACATTATCTATTGAGCCACTTACACCACCCTCTAGTGCATTTGTTGCCATATTAAAAGGATTAGTATTTGCCCAAATATCTCCTATAACACCTAAATAGTTACCTTTAGATAGTTTATCTGAACTAGCTTTGCCTCTGTCAATAGCTAAATTATTTGTAACACCTTTTAAAACAGTGTACATTCCTCCTCTAAAGCCTTTTTTGTTAGATAAATCATCATCCATATAACTAAAAAAATCACCTGCACTACTAAGACCATCCCCTACTTTATCTTGCCATCCTCCAGCTTTATAATCAAAAAAACCTCCCGAAAGCTCATTTATTCCACTAAATGTTTTTCCTATTCTTTTATTTATATAACCATTAACACTTTTGTTGTATTTATAATCTTTTTTCCAGGAAGGGTCAAAAGTCTCTATCATACCCTTTGTATTTGCTATATCTTTATCAGAATGTAATGCTTTTCCACCTATAGTTCTACTAAAAAAATTTGCTCCATATTTCCCTGATTTCAATAGATGCCCACTTGCACTATCCAAATCATACTTTCCACTCTGCTTTAATGTATTTGCTACATTTCTATATTTACTAGCTGTTTTATTATAACCTAAAAGACCAGCTCCCTCTGCATACATACTTGTATAACCACTTGCAATATACTTTCCACCTGCAAGTCCTGTATCTAATATAGTTCCTCCTGCTTCAAGCAGTGAGCCACCTATACTCTTTACCTGCTTATAACCCATATTTACAGCTGACGTTATCTCTTTTCTATTATCATAAAGTTTTTCTCCTATCCACTCTCCTACCCCTTTTAGTGGATTCCATCCCCATCTTTGAATAGGATAACGGCTATCAATTTTTCTCTGTATTGGAGATTTCTTATCATCAAGATTAAAAGATTTTCTGTTCCCCTCTAAACCCTTTAAATCTAAAAATGTATTATCTAATAACTTAATAGATGAGCTTTTTCTCGTTAGTTTTCTTTGTCCTGCACCAATAAAATTATTTACTGTTCCAATAACCTTAAATGATTTACTATTATAGTCTCTATATTTTTTTCCATCATCTGCATTAATTAATCCATATTTTTCAGAAGCATCAATTGAACCACTCACATAACCTTCAATCGCATTAGTTGCCATATTAAAAGGGTTGGTATTTGCCCAAATATCTTCTCCAACACCTAAATAGTTACCTTTAGAAATTTTATCAGCTGTATCTTTACCACGATCAATAGCTAAATTTTTTGCAACACCTTTTAATATACTATAAGATGTTCCTCGAAAAGTATCCCATGCTCCTTTTGGATTTTTATTTGACAAGTCTTTATCCATATAACTAAAAAAATCACCTGCACTATTAAGACCATCTCCTATCTTATCTTGCCATCCTCCAGCTTTATAATTAAAAAAACCTCCTGAAAGTTCATTTATTCCACTAAATGTCTCTCCTATTCTATTATTAATAAATCCATTTATACTTTTATTATATTTATTATCTTTTTTCCATGAAGGGTCAAAAGTCTCTATCATCCCTTTTGTGTTGCTTATATCTTTATCTGAATGAAGAGTAACTCCTGTAATAGATTGACTTACAACATTTTTACCATGCTTACCAGCTTTCCAAAGATGATTACTTGCATCATCTATATCATATTTTGCACTCTGTTGAAGTGTATTAGTAACATTTCTATATTTATTAGCTATTTTATTGTAGCCCAATAAACCTGCACCTTCGGCATATAGGCTTGTATAACCACTACCTGCATATTTAATACCTGCTAATCCTGAATCAAGAATTGCTCCCCCTGACTCAAGAAATGTTCCACCAATACTTTTAGCCTGCTTATAACCTCTATTTACAACTGCTTTTATCTCTTTTCTATTATCATATATCTTATCTCCTATCCACTCTCCTACGCCTTGTAGTGGATTCCATCCCCATCTTTGAATTACTCTATCAGATAAAAACCTACTCCCTCCAAACATAGGAACAACCTGATAACTCTTAAAAGGAAGAAGCTCTCTCTTTTTAATCAGTTCATATGCGCTCTGGTCAAGTCCTCGTCTAAACTTGACAATTCCCTCTATCCCTTTAGCTTTTTGTTCTAATTCAACACTTGGATCTACCATCCCTTGACTGGATGACATATCCAAATATTTCTGTTGTAAAACATGTGTAATCTCATGTGCAAGGGTCATTTGCCCCTCTAATGTATCAATCGGAGCAACATCTTTTCCAAGATAGATATCTATTCCTTGTGCATAAGAGTGTGCTTGGTACTGTTCTGCTTTATTGATAGCATTTTTATCCCTATGTATTCTCACTCTGGGTATAGCTACACCAAAAAAATTCTCATACTTATCTTTCCAATATCCATCCAAAGTAGTTACTGAACCTGAAGACATTAATGTTTTTTCTAGCTTAATACCACTTTTTTGTGGAACTTTTTTGTGAGTTTGATGCAATAGGTGATTAGGAGTTTCTCCTATTTTTTGATAAGCTAATCCTCTTTGCACATTGGAAAGAAATCGTTTTGGTTTCAATGCAACTTTTTTAATAAATTCTTTCTCTGCATTTACTCTTTTTAGTAGTGTTTTTTTCTGCAATAAAGTTTTCATTATGCTTTTTCAACCCGCTCTAGTGCTAACTCTAATATTTCAATTGCAATCTCATTTGATGTACCATTAAATGAACTTGCTTCCCATTTACAAGGCCAAGCTTTAAAAAATCTCCAACTTCTATCTGGATCCCAACCATCACCTACTAATGTTATTGTACCACTTCGTAGAGCCTCTTGAATTTTACCATCAATAACTTGTTGTCTCCACTCATAAATCTCATCATCAAGCACAATACCATGCTTTAAAATAATATTGGAAAATGTTGTCTGTCCAATTAATCTATGTGTAAACTGGTTTTCTCCACCCTCTTGATACTCATAAATATCTGTTTTATTTGAAAGCCCTGAAATCTCTTTAAAACCAAAAACTTCAATACCTTCAATCTCTACCCTAAAAGCATAAGCTGCATAAGGTTCTCTTCTATCTCCTGCCATTTTCTACTCCTAAGAAATATTTAATGTTGATTGTAAATCACTACTTGTTGTTCTATTAAGATGAATTACAATAAACTCTAGAGGCTTTGCAATAGAGACAGCTATCGAAATGGATAATTCAGGAGAGTCATCTAACTTAATAATAAAAGCCTCCTCTTCTGATTCACCCTTTAATGCACCACTTTTCCATAATTCAAACAGAAAATTTTTGACTTTTCTAACAATTTTCTCTTCTAGTATATGACTATGTGGTTCAAAAATATACTCTTTACTGATTAAATACAATGCTCTCTTGATTAAAAAAAAGACTCTAAGAGTGTTAATATCATAAATTTCATCAGAAAGTGTCTTTATTCCCCATATTTTATATCCATCATTTTGAACATATATAATAGGATTAATACTATGTGTATAGAGTTTAGAAGCATAATCTCTATTAATAATTAAATTACTATCAATTACACTTTTTAATTTAATATTAGCAAGAGAATGAAAAACTTTTTTTTCATTTGCAAGTTTAGATAAAAGCGAAGAGGCATATATAGAAGGAGGAACTAATTCAGCTTTTTTATCTACAAGCCAAGGATAAAAAACAATTGTAGACTCAATCTCTGTAGAGTAATCTATAGGTGAATTCTTAAAAGGTAAATCCATTAAAGAGAGCCTATTTGTTTTTTTACAATATCTTGATATTCGATTCTGTATTTTTTGTTTCTCTTTATCACTTAATAAAATTATATCTTCATTAAAGATATCAATGGCTAAAATTGTCTCTATATCTATTAGTGAATCAATACGATTTTCTAAAAATTGTTGATACTGTTCACTATCTAATAGTATCTCCTTGCTTTTTGGTTGAGGCATAAGATAGAGGGTTTCTCCTCCATTTTCAAAATAGATATGGATAGTTTTTGTAATAAACAACTCTTCTTTTAAACATTTATATCGTGTAATATCAGAAAGAGATTGTAGATAGATTATTTTTTGAGTTCCTGCAATATCATCTGCATCTAGTTCAAAAGATAAAAAGAGTGTTGAGAATGTATTTAAATCAATACGATTCTCTTCAACACCCTGCTCAATATAGACACCTGGTAAAATATAGTTATTCACAACTATTCTCCTGAATTGATTCTATCATTTATGGTTGAGATTTCTCCTGCCCAACTATGTCGTTCATGATGAGTCATCTCTAAAATGTCATTTTTAGTCCAATGGAAATGATAGGCTATGTATGCTATCTCCTTAGTCAACGTTTCCAAGGGATAGCGTGTTATTCCCCCGACGGAAGTACCTCGTCAAAAGGAATTGAAATATCTTCAGAACAGTGTGGACACTTCAGTGTTAAGTCTGTATTTTCTGCCTCATTGATTTTTTGATAAAATCGTTGTAGATAATCTAAATCTACTGAGAAAAACTGCTCAACTACACGGCTATCAACACTATTTAAATCACCTAGTTTAGTAATTACACGACTTAATAAGATAATAATCATATAAGCTTGATTACTACGTACTCTATGATCTTGCAGTGGAGCAATCTCATCTTTTGCAGTAGCAAGTCTCATAATTCCTTTTTTATGTAGGTTTCCCTCTTTATCAATAAATCCTCTAGGTAAAGTAAATTCATATTCTGTCTTAAACATTATTTTTTGTCCTTCTTCTTTTTTAATATAAGTTTTTCATAATCTTGAGAAATCTCTGTTATAATTTTTGTCTTTTTTGACTCTTGTGATTCTGCTGTTGATTTCTCAATATAACTCACAAGCGTCTCTTGATTGGTTGTCTCTAATTTTTTATTTTTTTTAATTGTAGAAATTTTTTCTGTTATCATCTCAACTTTTGTAACCTCTTTAATAGTTGGAGGAGTAAGGAGTGATGCCACAGAAATGGTTAATTTAACAACTATAGAGCTATAATTGTTATCTTTCTCTAAAAAAGTTTTTACAAAAATAGGGCTATCATCTAACTCTTTTATACTGTTTAAAAGAGCCACTTTAATTCCACCATCTATGACTTCAAAATCGGCAAAAATCCTAAAAATCATTGCAAGAGTTTTAAAATCATTAGAATAGATAGCAAAATAGACATCAAATACATTATCGACGACTTTATACTGTTTGTCTTCTAAATAAATTTTATCTCTTGGTGTCTTTTCTCTATTAATTAGCGTTCCCAGAAAAAAAGCATCAATATCCTCTGAAGAAGAGGGTTTTGATATTGAATTTATCAAGTTAAAGTTCTTCTTTTTTTTCTTTAAACCATTTGCTAATAAATGATTTTGTAAATGATTAAAACTCTCTTCTATAAATTCCATATCTGACCTCTACTTCTATTATTAATCTTCGATATCTAGCTTTTCAAAAGCAAACTCTACCTCTTCGATAGCCACTTGATCTTCTGTTGCATTCAAAGATGCAATCTTATATCTACAAGGCCATGCTTCATAAAAAGTATATGTTTTTTGTGGTTCTCCATCATCTCCAAGTAAATGAACAGCAATCTCTTTTCGTTCAAATTCTCTCTCTTGGTCAATAAGTTCTTTGTACCACTCCCAAAGTTCAATTCCTTCAGAGATACCTCTTTTGAATACAACATTGGTATAGTTTGTTCTACCTGGTCTTTTACGAACAGAACCATTCATATCATCACCATCAGCGTAATCAATAACTTGTGTTTTTGTCTCAGCACCATTAATCTCTTTAAAGCCTGCTAACTCAACACCATCAACTTCTAATCTAAAATTATACCCTGCAAACGGGTCTCTTCTTTCATCAGCCATTATCTATATCCTTTTCATTCTATTCCGCAGCTTCTGCATCATTAGCAGTTGGCGATTTTTGAGAAACTCTAAATACAATAAACTCTGCTGGTTTTACAGGTGCAATACCAACTTCAATTGTTACAATTCCAGCATCAATATTCTCTTCAGGGTTTGTTGTAGTATCACATCTAACAAAGAAAGCTTCATTACTGTTACTTCCTGCCAACGCTCCACTTTTATGTAGTCTTGTCAAAAATGCTGTTACATTTCTCTTCAATTTTTTCCATAAGAAAGCATCATTTGGCTCAAATACTGCCCACTTAGAACCATCCATTAACGACTTTTCAACCATATTAAATAGTCTTCTTACGTTAACATATTTCCACTCTGGATCAGCTACAGTAATGGTTGTTCTTGCACCCCATACTCTAATACCAATATCACTAAAGTTTCTAAGACAATTCACACCTTTTTGATTTAGAATCTCTTGTTCTACATCAGATAAATTATATTCTAAATCTTGTGCCAATCTTACAATTTCATTTGCTGGTGCTTTATGCACACCACGTTGCTTATCAACTCTTGCATAGATACCTGCAACAAATCCACTTGGTGCTACAGAAATTGTTCTGTCTGTATTTTTATCATAAGTTTTAACCCAAGGGAAATAGACAGCTGCTTGTTTAGATACCAATTTTGCACTTAAATCAGAAAGACCATTAAAGTTTGTTGCTAAACCATAATCAGAAAGCTCTTCTAATGTTCTTGGAGCATCTAAAATAGCAAAAATATTAAATGTTTCACAGTATGATAGAACCTCTTCTAAAACAGCTTGTGTTGTAATACCAGGAGCACATAAAATTGCGATTTCACTCACATCTTTAAAACAGTGAATACCTGTTCTATTTCCAACACCTCCATCATTTCCAATAATTGCTTTTGTTATGTCTCCATTAGATGCTGAAGATAGTTTATTTAATTTTTCTTTTAATAATCTCAGCTCATTCTGTTTTTTAGCATCTTTTTTATCTTTGTTTACTTCAACTTCTAACTCTTTAACCTGTTTTGCAACAGTAGCAACATCTTTAGAGTTATTGCTTTCTAAATGTGCTACACTAACAACATAACATTTAGAACCACCATTATTGAAAAATGCATAAACACCCCAATCAAGTTCAGTTACAATATCATTTGCAACTCTCTCCATCTCAGGTTTTCCAGTAGCATCTAAAACATCTGTCCCTCTAGGACTTTTTTTTGCTATAACTTTATATCCAATATATTTATCAAAGTATTGATTCCAACTTGTAATCATCTCTGCACTATTAAGCCCACCCTCTTGAGTTTGACCAACAAAGCCAACAATACTTGTGGGAACACCAGTAATTGGCTTAAAACCACTACTTACTTCTTCTACATACACACCTGGTGTATAATATTCGAGTGCCATACTAATTCCTTTAATTTAAATTTTTATGCTTAACGCACAATTAATAACTTATATCTCCCAATAAATTTATTAGATAATATATTCAAAATACTGTTTTTTAAAACTAACAGATATTTCCGTCAAGTTTTAAGAAAATATAAATTATTAACTCTACTTAATTAGTTTAAAATAATATCAAAGAAAAGTTTTAACTTCTCTTTAATTAAACAATTTTTCAAAAAAGCCTTTACTTTCTTCTTCCGCTTTAGCTTTTAACTCTTTAACTTGTGCATTTGCTTCATTTTCTAGCTTTTTTATAGCTTCTTGTTGAAGAGCTTCAGCTCTTGCTCTTGCCTCTTTTTCTAATTCAAATTGTAACTGTCTCTGTTCTTGCTCTAAAATTTTCTCTTCTTGCTCCTGTTTTGCCTCCAACTCTTTTTCGTTCATCTCTCCTTTTAATAAAATTTCACTATCAATCATTGCTAACTCTTTTCGAGTTCCCTTAACTGAATCTATTTTTACTTTTAAATTATTAATATTTATAGAAACTTGAGTTCCATCACAACTTTTTTTAGCATTTTGAATGTTTTTAACAAGTAAAGTTGCCTCTTTGCTATTCTCTTTTACCTCTTGACGTAAAAGATTTACTCTTGGTAAAAAGCTCCTTAAATCTGGTGCTTTTTTAATAGTTGCAAGAAGCTTTTGAATCTTATCTTGTGCATTTTGTGTATAAGATTTTAAAAAAGATTGCTGTGCAAATAACTCTTGTGATTTATCAAGTGCATCTTTACACTCTTTTTCATGCTCTTCTTCTTTTTCTTTTAACTCTTTCTCTTTCTGTTCTGCTTCTGCTTTTGCTACAGCCTCTTCTTGTTCAATTTTTGTAGAGAGTGTAGCCACACGTAAATCTGCTGTTCCAAATGATGGGTCAACTGCGGTTGATAAACTTTTTTTCTTTTTTAATGCACCAATTAATGATTTTAACTCACCATCAGCTAACTGAGCAGAGGCAATCAGATAGTTTTCAACTCTAATACCACCATTAGCTTTAGTAAAAACTTTAGGATTTTTAAAAAGTTTTCCAAAGTTTTTATCATCAATACGCTCAGGCTTTTTAATAGAAGAGACACTAAAACCATTCTGTTGAGCTTCTGTAGCAAAATTTTGAGATGTAAAAAGATAACAAGCATCAAGCCTATCACTATTTAATCGTTTAAAAGACTCTAAATGAGAGTATGAACGATAGTGAAAGCTATACTCTGAATTGACCTCTTTTGCAATAGCAGAGAGATAAAGAAGTGATAAATCTTTTAAATATCCTATACCTATAGTTCTCATCTTTTGAGTTGAATTTAATAGAGTATAAGCATCTTTATGATGTTTTTTTGAAAACAGATAGAGATAACTAGAAAATTTTTCATTAAGCTTTGAAATAACTTTATATGTTTGAAAAGCATCATTCTCAAATAAATTTTTACTCTCTATATTATCAGCCAATATATCTCCACGAACAATAGCAAATTCAGATTGAGAATTTTTAATATCTTCAAAAGCCTCTAATGAACTATTACATTCATGAATATTAAATCTTATTCCTTCTACTCTCTCTAGACTATGCAGAAAAGGAATAAAACGACTCTCTGCAGAAACTTTAATATTGTTAGCGGTAACAATTTCGATAAAGATTAAAAAAATAAATAGATGTTTCATATCAGATCTCTAATTTAATTGTTTTAGAAATTATTTCAGAAGCTTCATTTTTAAAAGTTATCTGAAATGTAATTTTTGCTTCTGTCTGCTCTGGTTTTAATTGACCAATGTAACTTGAATTAAAAACAATCTGATATGCATAAACTCCATTAGGTTGGACTGCAAAGGTATTTCCACCTCTAATTGATTCTAATATACCTGGAAACTGTTTATTATCCTCTAATGCTATATCTAACTGAGTTACAGTTACTGCCATATCCTGATTTGTATTATTAATAAAGTTAATATTTATAGGAGGAGTATTTTTTCCTAATGAAGCACCTTCTGGAATAACTACTTGATAGCGTCTTTCAGAAATTATTTGCTCTGTTTTTGCTCTATTAGGAAATAGCATATCACAAGTTGCATCCTTAATCAATTTTACTTTTATATGACAATATTGTTGACACTCTTTTTTAAATTTACCATCTTTTTTTCCATTAATTATCCAATTAACTTCAGAAGCTTCTAAACACTTATTTCCAATCATACCCCATATAGGCTCAGCAATATTTGCATAATATCCATGTACAATCCATTTTTTATCTACATTTTTTGATGTAATCTTGGGACTACGAGTATCACTAAAATAGGTTAATCCTAAAAATATAAATAAAAGTGAAAAACAAAATAGATAAAAAGCGTGCATAGGATTCTTTTTATAGAATGGTAATCGTTTTAAAATTGCATT
>Ga0256827_10001889_pt1 | contig 13531 bp, 13 predicted proteins | sample CV84metaG_FD_185977 | JGI IMG/M metagenome (GOLD analysis project Ga0256827, IMG submission 185977) | Hydrothermal vent microbial communities from East Pacific Rise, Pacific Ocean - CV84 | ecosystem: Environmental > Aquatic > Marine > Hydrothermal vents | place: Pacific Ocean: East Pacific Rise... | reverse complement strand
ATATTTTTTATTGATGAGATTCTTAAGAAATACTTCATTAAGGCTAAAAAGCTAATGATGTATGAACTTTACCGGGTTTTCAATGAAGAAAACTATGATTTAGCAAACTTTGTAAATAATATTTTGAAGAAGAGATAGGTTTCATTGCCTTTAGTTATAATGACTTATTGAATTATATCATTATTTAACCTATCTCCTTTTTTTAAATTCATTAAAGCTTTTTTGCCAATAACTTCCTTAAGGTGTTTAGGATGCATTCCAAATCCTGGCCTTATAGATCTAACATTTTCTTCAGTAATTACTTCACCAGCCTTTATGTCTCTTACAACATAAAGTGAACGAGAAAACTGACGGCTTTTTTTCATTTTTTCGGTAAGTGAATAATTCACTTTTCCTATTGCTTTCTCCGCATCTCTTACAGCTTTTACCATTTCAGAAAACTCCTTCTCATCCAGTGAAAATGAAGCATCTGGGCCGCCTATTGATTTATCAAGAATAAAATGTTTTTCAATAACTTTACTTCCTAACGTTGTCGCTACAATAGGAACAACAATTCCCAAAGTATGATCTGATAAGCCTGAAACCACATTAAAACGTTTTGCAAGATCAGCTATCATAACCATATTGGCATCTTCAACTTTTGCAGGGTACTGAGAAGTTGTTTTTAACAAAATAATATCGTTATTACCAACGCTTCTGCATATATCAACAGCCAATTGAATGTCTTCCTCTGTTGCGATACCTGTTGAAATAATCATTGGCTTGCCTTTAGATGCTGCATATTCGATTAAAGGAATATCGGTGATTTCAAAAGAGGCAACCTTATAAACAGGCGTATTAAGGTTTTCCAATAAATCTACCGCAGTTTTATCAAAAGGTGAGGAAAAACAAACCAAACCTTCCTTTTCTGCAACATTAAAAAGATCTTCATGCCATTCCCAAGGTGTGTAAGCCTCTTTATATAAGTCATACAAAGTACGTCCATCCCAAATAGTACCTTGTTTTAAAACAAAATCTTCTTTACTACAATCTATTGTTATAGTATCTGGTGTATAAGTTTGTAGTTTAATAGCATCTGCACCCGCACGCTTTGCTGCTTTAATAGTTTCTATTGCAATTTCCTTAGAGCCATTATGATTTGCTGATAGTTCAGCAATAATGAAAACATTTTTTCCTATTTCAAAATCAGCTATTCTCATTGTTTATTCTTTTAAAAACAAGTATATCTTCTTTTTTTTCTATTAAAGTAAATCCAGCATATTCAGCAACTTTAACTGATGGCCGATTTTCTTCCTTTATAATAACCCCAAGTATCCCTTCTAATGAATCAGCTAGTATTTTACCAATTTAAAATAACACTCCATATCTTCAATAAATTCTAACTACCCCTAAATTTCCAACTAATAATTAAAGCTTAAAAGCCAATTGATTTCAGTGATAAGAAATTCTATTATTCTGAATAAGTGCTTCTCCAATAATAATCGTATTATTTTTATTATCAACAATTTTTGTTTCCACAATAGCTCTATTTTTTTCTGAAATTATTTCCTTGACGGTAAATATTGATTTATATCTTACATTTGTAAACATTGGCTTTAAAAAAGTCATTGTCTGTTTAAGATACAATGTTCCTTCTCCTGGAAAAATTGTTCCAAATACTTTAGAAAAAACACTTCCACCAAGAAAGCCATGTATAATCCTTTTACCAAAGATTGATTTCGATGCATATTTTTCATTAATGTGAATAGGGTTCTTATCACCTGTTATTTTTGCAAATGTATCTACATCCTTCTGGGTGAATAAAAAAGTATACTCAAAATAATCACCAACTTTACTAATTTCTTTTATAAACTTTGTCATAAATAATATTTTTTAAATTAAACCATTCAGATTTTAACATTGCTAACCCAACTACATCCATGTATTTACCATTTTTTAAACAGTGTTCGCGATAATATGCTTCTCTTCTAAATCCATATTTTTCATGCATTCTTATTACAGCTTCATTAAATGAAAATACCTCACATCTTAACTTGTTAAGTTTTAATTTCTCAAAAACGTATTTTAAAACATTATATTCAACTTTACCTCCGATACCAACACCTCTAACACTTGTATCACCTAAATAAAAAGCCCAATAACAACTATTTAAAACTCTATCAACATTTGTTACGGAAACAAGACCTAAACTTTTCCCATTATATTCTATCATCCAATAAATTGATCCTTTATCATTTTTAATTCTTTCAAACCAATTAATTTGTTGTTCTTTAGTTATAATTTCAGAAGTATACATATATTTAGATACCTCGTCAGAATTCCTCCAGTTTCTAACAGTTTCTAAATCTTTTTCTGTTAATTTTCTTAATACTACATCCATTTCAAATATATTTTAAAAGTTTTAATAATCTATTTTTTTGTTTTCCATCAATAATATCATTTATTCTTCTTTCATGAGAAAGAAAAGGTTTTAATTCATCTTTTAATTCATTAAAGGCATAATAATTAAAGTTTCCTATTCCATGTATCATTTTATTATTTACTAAATACTTATAAAAACCTTTTTGGTTTTCCACATAATAACCTGAAATTACAAATATATTAACTGCAAATAATTCAAATAAAAGTGTACTTGCAGGAACAATTGCCAAATCTGAATTTTTCATTATTTCAAAAATTTCTTTTTCAGATAAATTCTTGTAAATATTTATTTTATCTGAATGTCCTCCTATAAGCTTATTGTGTTGGTAGGCAGAACCCACTACAACATTAATCTTTTTTATTGTATCAATTTTAATTAATCCTTTTACAGTTTTATAAGTAAAATCATTTGGATCACTTCCCCCAAAACAAACAAAAGCAATGTCAATTTTGTTAATCTGTCTTTTATGTTTTGCTGCTTCTAAAAATGCAGGTCTTAACAAAACATAATCCAAACCTAAAGCAAATTTTGTATATGATTCTGCTTTATAATCACTTTCTTTTATCCCGGGAGCATGGTTTATTACCAAATCGGCATACATATGGTATTCAACCATATCATCTATATACACCAATTTAAAGCCTTTTTCTTTTATCTTCTTTTGATATTCAGCTTTAAATTCATATCCATCACAAACAATAATAGCATTATTATTTATATTTTCTTTAAACCATTCAGGTTCATCTATGAGATTTATTTCAGGAAGGATATCATAATCAAATCCAGCTTCAGCAATTGGGCTTATAGTCGAATCTTGTCTAGATACAAAACTAACATCAAAATCATTTCTGACCATTTCAGCCAAAGCAATACCTCTGTATATATGTCCTAAACCAATGTTTGAATTACCATCAACACGTAATATTACTTTTGATTTAGCCATTTATTAGCTTGTATTTTAGTTCTGCAATCTTCCAGTCCTCAAAAGTATCAATATCTTGCGCCGTATGTTCGCTTATCTCTATCGCAGAGGTATTGTTTGTCCATACTCTTTTTTGATTCAAAATAATATCTAATTTTGTCCAATAGAATAAACCTGCATCGTGAAAGCTTGGCTTAAGGTCTTGTGAGCGTTTTGTCATATTTTCTGGCCAAATCATTTTTATTTTTTCTCCTTCAAATTGCATTGCACGTTGTATAGGAAAACTATATCTAACAACAGGAAATACTGAATCAAAGTCGCTAGTAATTAATTTATTATACGAGATTGTTAAATCATCTTTTTTAATGAAAGGAGCAGTAGCTAATATACAGCAAAGATTGTCATATAGTTTATTTCGTTTTTTATATTCATCTATTACTTCAATCACTACATCTGCTATACCAGCATAATCATTTGCAGTTTCCTTATTCCTGAAAAAAGGAATTTTTGCCCCATATTTTCTGGCAACATCGGCAATTTCTTCATCATCAGTTGACACCATTACTTCATCAAATAAATTAGATTTTATTGCTACATCTATTGAGTAGGCAATAATTGGCTTTCCCAAAAAATCTTTAATGTTTTTTTTTGGTATTCGTTTACTTCCTCCTCTTGCCGGTATAATTGCTATATTACTCATTAATAACTTCTAAAATTTTTTCAATTACAAAATCCTGTTCTTCATCACTTAAAGTAGGATAAATTGGAATACTTAATGCATTATCATAATACTCCTCAGCAACTGGTAAATCTCCTCTTCCCCACCCCAGATTTTTATAATACTGTTGCAGATGAACAGGTATATAATGTACCTGAGCAAATATTCCATTTACCCTCAAATGTTTTATTAGTTTATCTCTACTATTTGTTTTTATAATATACAAATGGAAAGCATGATAAATATTGTCTTCTCGTTTAGGAATAACCACATTGAGTACATGCTTAAAGGCTTCATCATATTTTTTTGCAATTCTTTGTCTTTTCTCTAATCCCTCTCGTGCTCTTGTTAACTGGCTTATACCTAATGCTGCCTGAATATCAGTAAGCCTGTAATTAAAACCAAGCTCCTGCATTTCATAATACCAAACTCCATGATTTTCTTTCCAAAGGGTCTTATCCTGTTGGATTCCATGCGTACGATAATTTAAAAGCTTCTTATAAAGCTCTTCATTATTTGTAGTTACCATACCACCTTCGCCTGTTGCAATATGTTTTACCGGATGAAAGGAAAAAATTTGCAAATCAGCATAAGCACCATTTCCACAATACTGATTTACCCCATTATTGTCAGTAAAAAAGGCGCCCGGCGCATGACATGCATCTTCGATAATCCAAAGTCCATATTCATCTGCAATTTTTCTTAATCGCTCTACATCAATAGGGTAACCTGCCAAATCAACCGGAATTACTCCTTTATAAGCTCCTTTTGGTGCATTCTTTAACTTTTCTTCTAACTTATCTAAATCCAGCAAATAAGAATCCTTGTCAATATCTACAAAATCAACTTCTCCTCCACAATACAAAATAGCATTAGCACTGGCAACAAAGGTTATGGGAGTTGTTAAGACTTTATCTCCCGGTTTTGTGCCAATCGCAAGATTACTTATGTGCAAAGCAGCTGTACCATTAGAAACAGCCACTGCATATTTTGCATCGACATATCCAGCAAACCTATCTTCAAATTCCTTAACCTTAGGCCCCTGAGTAAGATAATCTGATTTTAATACTTTAACAACCTCATCGATATCTTCTTCTGTAATGCTTTGTTTACCGTATGATATTTTCATTAAACTTCAGGTTTAAAATTTGGATCAACATATTTTAAAATTAATTCCCGCATTTCCTCAACTGATATCCATCTATCATTTTTACCTGAACTAAAATTGAACTCTTCAGATACTTTTTTACCTCCAAAATGTTTCAAATACTTTTCTTTATCTGCACCTGATGGTAGAATGGCATAATATTTACCTATGTCAATTGTGTTCATCGCATCACTAACTGTAATCATCTCCTCGTGTAACTTTTCGCCAGGCCTGATACCAACATCAATCAGCTCTGCATTTGGAGCAATGGCTTTAGCAACCGTTTCAATTTTATAAGATGGTATCTTGGGAACAAATATTTCGCCACCAAGTGCATTTTCAATAGCCCACAGCACCATTTCTACACCTTCTTCAAGAGAAATGTTAAACCGGGTCATTTCCCGATGTGTAATGGGTAAAGCACCCTCTTTAGCTTTATTTCGAAAAAACGGAATAACTGACCCTCTTGACCCCATTACATTTCCATATCTTACAACAGAAAACCTCAAATCACGATTCCCCTTTATATTATTACCTGCAATAAAAAGTTTGTCGGAAACCAACTTGGTAGCACCATACAAATTAATAGGGGCAGCAGCTTTATCAGTTGACAATGCAACAACCACTTTAACATTAGTAGCAAGAGCGCCATCAATAACACTTTGAGCCCCCCCAATATTGGTTTTAATAAATTCATCCGGATTGTATTCTGCAGCAGGCACCTGTTTTAAGGCAGCAGTATGAATAATTATATCAATATCATCGCATGCCCTAATAAACCTTTCTTTATCTCGAATATCTCCAATAAAATATCTAATCCCTGGATATTTCTCTTTTGAAAAAGTTTGTGACATATTAAACTGCTTCAACTCATCTCTTGAATAAATCACCAATCTTTTTATATTTGGGTATTTATTTAATATTGTTTCAGTAAATTTTTTACCGAATGAACCGGTTCCTCCAGTTATTAGAATTGATTTATTTGTTAGATTATTCATATCATTATTCTTTTTCTTTAAGCTTTAATTAAGATAAACAACTTTTTCCCCAAACGAACCTGCTAAGTACTCAATTGTCTTTACGTATTTACTAAGTAATCTATTACTACTGTAAAAAACAATTTTTACACCAGTAGCAAACAATGCAGATGTACTAAATGTATTAATTACACGGTCTATATTTAACAAGTTCCAATATAATTCAACCGGAAGACGTGATAGAAAATGTTTATCATCATAAAAAAACACTCCACTACCAAACTCATTTAATATTTCTCTTTTAAAAACACCTAATATATTAGCTTTTTCTCTTGGGTGATGTTTAAGCAAGATATTGTTTTCAACTTTACTAAGTTCTGAATGTATTATTTTCTTATATAACTCAATATTAGAGTTTAAATCTGGGTATCTTTCTAGAGGCGGTAAAAAGATAATACTTCTTTTTTTTAAAAAAACCAAACCAAACTGTCTTTTTAACCAACTTTTCAACATTAAATCCTCTTCAAAATTTCTGACTACCAAATTGTAAATATCTTCATCAAGTTGTTTTGGTTGAATATTTATAAACTTATCTGGCAGATTATTCTTGCTAAAATAAATAGCAGGATTATTCAAATACGGATTCTTGACTCCAATTAGCTTTAAATAAAAAGGTATTCTATATTTACATTTTTTACTATACAAATATGGATTCCCATCCGAAATAAAATAAACGTTATTTAAATTTTTAAATACTGAAAGTAATATTATCTCACCTAAATCATACCTTGCTGTTAAAATTACATTTTCAATATCATCAATATTAATCCAACTTGGCAACTTTTCAATTAATTTAGTTTTTAATCTCGGAATAGAGATCAACTTTTCAATTTTCGAATTGCCCCAAATTTTATAAATCGATTCAAATTTAGTACTATCCTGTATTTTCAATTTTTTTTGAATAAACAACTCTACTTTCATTAAATTTACATCTGTTTTTTCCCCATCAGCTGGTGCATCAGTCCTCAATACTCCCAAAATATCTTTTTCTATATTTAACTGCTTTGCTAGAATGTATTGCATATAAAGTTGATGGGGACCAACAGAAAACAGCAAAGTGTTTTTTCCTTTTTTATTATTATTTTCTCCTGACATTCTACTTCCTCTCCCTAACCTGAACAACCTGCCCCTCAACAACATCAGATTCTTCAGACAGCATAAATTCAACGATATTCACAACTTTATTAGGTTGCATAATAGTTGTAGGATCTTCATTGGGGGCTAATTTTCTTCGTAAATCAGTAGCTGTTCTACCAGGTGCAATGATAAAAACTTTAATATTGTATTCTCTCAATTCTTCTGCAATTGTTTCTGAGAAACTAATTAACCCTGCTTTACTGGCTGCATAAGCCGACCAACCTGGTCTGGGCCCCAAACCTGCTGAAGAAGAAATATTAATAATACGCCCCCCGGTCTTTTTCATATAACGTACTACTTCTTTAGTTATTAAAAAAACCCCTGTTAAATTAACAGCAAATGTTTTATTCCAGTTTTCAAGTGTTGTTTCAAATAAGCTTTTCGGGTCAACATATCCGGCATTGTTTATTAAAATATCAATTAGGCCATATCTTGCTATTGTAGTTTCAACAAGACTTTTTATTGAACTGAAATCCTCAAGGTCTGTTTCATGAACAAGGTAGTCACCCCTGAGTCCTTTAGTTAATTGCAACATTGCTTTTTTATCTCGTGCAGCCATTACAACTTTGGCTCCTTGTTTTAATAATGAAACTGAAATCTCAGCACCAATTCCTTTACTTGCTCCTGTTACAATTACAACTTTGTCTTTAATCATCGGTCAATATTTAAAAGTTGTTCAGCAATAACTATATCAAATGGGGTAGTTATTTTAAGGTTATTCTCATATCCTTCAATAAATTTAACTTTATTACCATATTTGAAAACAAGCAAACTATCCTCCGTTGCTTCAAACCCATCATTTTTTGCCTTAAGATGAGCCTGTTTTAAAACCTCAGTATTAAATAATTGTGGTAATTGTATGTTATGCAACCTACTTCTGTCTAATACTCCTGACATATAATTGTTCCCTTCAGATACTGTAAATGGAATAGGTATAGTTGGCACTACCGCTACCTCATCTTTGTAGTTCTGAAAATTCTCAATAAAACTTTCAAAGATTAATGGCCTTGCAGCTTCATGAATAAAAACCATCTCAGTATTTACTTTCTGCAATGCTTTAAATACAGATTCCTGCCTTGTTTCCCCTCCCTCAGTTAAAACAACTTTAGAAATATTATAATCTTCAAAGGCTTGTTCATATAAATCCCTATAGTTTGTATTATAGGTTACATAAATATTTTCAATCCATTGAATTTTTTCTAATACTTCTAAAGCATAAATTAATATTGGTTTACCATTTATTTTAAAAAACTGTTTAGGAATTTCTTTTTTCAATCGCTTCCCAACACCGGCAGCAAGGTAAATACAATCCATAGTTCTATTTTTAAATATCTATAATCTCAAAAATGATTTATCAGCTTCAAAAATATAACTAATTTTGACAATAAAATAAAAAATAATGCAGATATTAAAGGGGTTACTTGTTCAGTTATTATTGTTCTTTAGTTCATATATTATTCCTAAGAAAAAAAACCTGATTATTCTGGGTTCCGGTAAAAAAAATGATTTTCGGGGAAACCCAAAATATTTTTATTTATACCTGAATCTTTATCAAACAGATATTGATGCAGTTTGGTCAACAAACTCCAATGAAATATTTAATCTTCTTTCTAAGCAGGGATTGCCCGTAATTTATCGTAACAGTGTTAAAAGTTTTTTTAATCTAATCCGAGCAAAATATCTTGTTATTGAAAAGTCAGCAGCGGATGTGTATTATACAGAATCAATTTGGGGAAATTTTAATTTTATTCAAACTTGGCATGGTATTGTATTTAAAAAAACGGGCATCGAAGCTTTAGAAGACAACAAAGGTTTACCGGGAAGCAGTGTTTTATCAAAAAGAAAACTAAGAATAGTCATGCAGCGATTAGGATTGTTATCAATGATGAAGTATAAACTAATCTTATCCACTTCAAAACAATACGAAGGTCTGCTTAAGAAATCCTTTTTGAATAAAAATGTTAAAACGCTGGGATATCCCCGTAATGATGTCTTTTTTAACAAAAAATTAATTTTTACAGACTTTAATACCAAATTTGAATTATTTAACTTTAATAAAATTATACTTTATGCTCCAACATTTAGAGATAACAAAGAAAATGCAACACCATTTACTGATGAGTTTCTTTATAAATTGGATAACTTTCTTACAAAAAATAATTATTTCTTACTTATCAAAAAACACCCATTAGACAACTCAATTTCCATAAAAAACAGCTTTACCTCTATCAAAGATGTATCATCTGAGGTAAATGATGTACAGGATTTATTAGTGGATATTGACATTTTGATTTCTGATTATTCAAGTATTATCCACGATTTCATCTTAACAAAAAGACCAGTAATTTATTACATTTACGACTTCATTGAATACAAAAGTAGTTGTAGAGGATTTTACTATGACTACCACAAAACACTTTCAGGACCATTTGTTACAAACGAACAAGAATTGCTTGACACATTAACGACCCTTAATACATGGAGTAAAAGTGACATTTATTTAACGAAATACAATGAACAGGTAAACAGATTCCATACTTATCAAGATGGAAGTAGTTGCTTAAACCTTTTTAATTACCTTTTTAATTAATAATTAAATTCCCTTTTTAAAGAACCCCTTGCTAACCCAATACCTGAATCGAACAATCATTCCTGCTTTTGAAAACTGAAAGGTCAATGAGTAAAAAAGGAACAGAACAATTGAAGCCCCCCATTTAAGGATTTCTTTAAAAATTGACTTAAACAGTTCTGCCTTCCCAATATTTAGTGTTCGTATTTTCTCACTAAATCCAATTCCCAATGCCTGCTTTTTAACAAATTCAACAGTTAGCCTTTTATCCGGAACATGATGATAAACCCATGGTTTAGGTGAATACCATATTAATCCGTTTCTTTGCTTTATTCTGTTAAAGAGATCCTTTTCTTCGCCTCCAAGCATATTCTTTCCGGTTCTGCCAAGGTTCTCATTAAATCCGTCTATCTCATTAAAAACAGATTTACGAAAAACCATATTGGCTCCGATGGGAAATTTATTTTTTGGAAATTCTCTATCCTTATCACCCAAATCAATAACCGACATTAGGGGTTCAAGATACTTCGACATCCATTTGGGCCTGACTGTTTCATACATAGGAAGTATCTTTCCCCCAAGTGCAACAGCCGTACCATTTCGATTAAAAAAACGTATTACCTCCTGCGCATAACCCTCACAAGCCATTGCATCATCATCTATAAATGCAAGCAGGTTATATTTAGCTTCCTTAATTCCTCTGTTGCGAGCAGCTGACAATCCCTGCTTTGTTTCAACGAAATAATTGAAGTCAATATCTTTATTGTCATTTTTAAAATTAAGACAAATCTGCTCAGTACTATCAGAAGAGTTGTTATTAACAAGTACTATCTCGTAATTATTTTCGGAACAAGATTGTATACTTAATGCATCGAGACATTTTCCGATAATATCTTCTCTGTTATAAGTACAAATTATTATTGAAATCTTGTTATCCATATATTAGTCAATTATCTCTTCGTAGCATACGCAAAAACCGGAATTACTGCTCTGTTTCAGCCTTTTTGCGCCTTGCCTGTTGGATGGCAATAACAATCCCGGCAATAACACCCAGCATCAAAATCAAAGTGCTTATTATCGCAATTTTCTCACCAATTACCCACTCTTTAGGATTGTACTTAAATTCTATTTTGTGATTTCCCGCAGGAACCATCATGGCTCGCAAAATGTAATTCGCTCGAACTATTGGAAACTCCTCTCCATCCACATAAGCTGTCCAGCCGTCATCATAATACACTTCCGAGAAAACAACCATCTGATCATTCGTCGACTTAAAATCGTAGACCAAATGATTGGGAGCATAGGAAGTTAATTTAATCACATCAGAAGAGCCAACTGAAAAATGCTCTTTCTCAACCTTATCTTTGAATCGCTTGTCGATAATAGCAGTGGTCTTCAAATCATTCTCATCCAATGCATCAATCTCCTCATCAGCATTTTCCACCCATTTAACACTATTTACGAACCATGCATTTCCATAGGCAAAACGGTTCAATAGCGGGTTGGCAGCCGGGTTATAAATTACATATTTTGTATTCAGCATATTCAGCACCTGTTGCTGGCTTAAAACTTTATCAATCATTCCGGCAGATTGATTTTTAAATACATTTCGCACCTGATCAATTTCTTTATTCAGATGGTAATCTATCAAATCCTGATAACGCTGTAATTTAGCTCCGTGATAACCCCCTATTGATTTATGGAAATAAGAAGTGCTGGCATCGTTAAAAACATTTTTTGTTACATCAAGCACTCTGAAGTCAGGATCAGTATCCTTTAAAATATAATTATCAGCAGCAGTTTTTTGGAAAGGCACTTCCATTTTCGACTTTCTTACATAATTGTCATCATTAAGGTACCTTTTATTAACCGGATAGAGGTCAGCCAAAATCATAACACCTAAAACCAAGAGAAAAATAGCTTTATTAACTTTCTTTGCCGAATAAAGCCAAACCATAACCCCGGCTCCGGCAATAAACAGGAAGCTTCGTATTGCATCAGCTTTAAAAATGGCTATTCGTACACTCTCCAAATTATTCATAAATGTTGTAATCTGTGCAGGATTGTTGGATTGCTTTAGCTGATTAAATTGCTGTAATTCGAATTGACTAAAAAAGTTAAAGAAAGTTGTTGGTGTGAGCCAGAATAAAAAGGTAACACCAGCCGTCAGTATTAATGACAGATAAAAAGCAGAAACTGAAACAAACTTCAGATTAATTTTCTTAGAAATAATACCCGGATTCTTAACGATGGCATTAACCGCCATAAAAGCAATTACCGGAATTATCAATTCAGCCACAACTAAAATCATGGATACCGTTCTGAACTTGTTATACCCGGGAAAATAATCGATAAACAAGTCGGTAAAGGGCATCCAGTTTTTCCCCCACGATAAAAGAACAGATAAAATACCTGCTATTAATAACGGCCATTTCAGTTTGTCTTTCAGAATAAACATTCCTAATAAAAAGAAAAACATGACAATGGCGCCTACATATACAGGCCCTGAAGTCATGGGTTGATCACCCCAATAACTATTTTGCTGAGCAATTACTTTTTGATAAGCAGGGTCAGCTTTTTTCACTGCCGGAATATTACCTATATAACCGGAAGCACCACCTTTAACATCAGGAATTAATAGAGACCAGGTTTCACCCAATCCATAACTCCATGCAGTAATATAATCTTTATCCAGGCCACTTGTTTTAACCTCTTTTTCTTTAGTAAGCTCAGGTTCACCACGCATGGTATGCTTTCCATACTCGTATGTTCCCCACAAAATGGTAAAATTTACTCCAACAGCAAGTATTGCTGCAATTACCAGAATACCTGTAGCCTTAAAAAAGTGCCCCATGGTTTTATTCTTGAAATTCTCATAAAGCTCATAAAAGCCGTAAATGAGCACCAGGATAAGCAAATAATAAGTTATCTGAAGGTGATTCGACATAATCTCAGCACCAAGTGCCATGGCCGTTAAAACAGCACCTTTAAGATACTCTCCCCGAAATGTCCAGATGATCCCTGCCAGAACAGGTGCCATATACCCAATGGCATGTGCTTTAGTAATATGCCCTGCCCCGAGTATTATAAAAAAATAGGACGAGAGCGCAAAAGCAATTGCCCCAATAATGCTCACCCAAACATCAACACCAAGTACTAAAAGTAAAACAAAGAACCCTAAGAAATACAAGAAGACCAGATCCGTAGGACGGGGAAGCGTAAGTGTTATATACTTATCAAAATATCTGACAAAACTTTTACTATAATGAACGGATATTTGCCATGCTGGCATACCCCCGAACATTGAATTAGTCCAAAGTGCTTCTTCACCTGTTTCTGCACGAAAATCAGCAACTTCCTTCTGCATGCCTTTCCACATTTTTATATCGTGCTGTCTCAGTTGCTTACCCTCAAAAATTGGTGAGAAATAAACAACAGTAATGGCCAGGAAAATGATAACTGCCGACAGATATGGCGCTACCTTTTTAACTAAATCTCTTTTCATAGTTTATTGTTATCGTTGTTATCGTCAATTTCTTCAAAGTCGATATACTCTCCCACCTCAGGATTAACCTTAGC
>Ga0256827_10001888_pt1 | contig 13531 bp, 10 predicted proteins | sample CV84metaG_FD_185977 | JGI IMG/M metagenome (GOLD analysis project Ga0256827, IMG submission 185977) | Hydrothermal vent microbial communities from East Pacific Rise, Pacific Ocean - CV84 | ecosystem: Environmental > Aquatic > Marine > Hydrothermal vents | place: Pacific Ocean: East Pacific Rise... | reverse complement strand
TATAACTATCACGGGTCGTACAGATGATGTTATCAATGTATCAGGTCACAGAATGGGAACGGCTGAGGTGGAAGCTGCCATCAAAAAACATCCAAATGTAGCAGAGGTTGCTGTTGTTGGTAAACCACATGAGCTTAAAGGTGAGGGGATATTTGCTTATATCGTACTAAAAAGTGATGATGGTGTAGCTGATGAGGTTGAAGAGGTTAAGGCTATAAACTCTATCATCAAAAAAGAGATAGGAAATATCGCAGTATGTGATGATATGGTTTTTGCACCAGGACTTCCAAAAACACGCTCTGGAAAAATTATGCGTCGTATACTACGCTCATTAGCAAAAGGTGAGGCGATAACTCAAGATATATCTACACTTGAAGATCCATCTGTTGTTGCAAAATTAGAGGCTATGGTTAAGGGGTAGGGTTTGCTCTTTTTACCTTAATTTGTTATAATTAAAGTTACGAGTACAACTTTGTAATAGTTTATGGAGTGGCAAAGGCTAAGAGATTAAATTGTCTCTTAGCCTTTTTTTTTGTAAAAATAATATAAGAGAAAAACTATGGAACTATGTGTAGCACTAGACCTCTCAACAAGAGAGGAAAATTTAGAACTTGTAGAGAAGATAAAAGAGCATAATGTTTGGCTTAAAGTTGGACTTCGTACTTATATCCGTGATGGCGAAGATTTTTTAAAAGCTATCAAAAAAATCAACCCTGAGTTTAAAATATTTTTAGACCTTAAGCTTTATGATATACCAAATACCATGGCAGATGCTGCTGAATCTATAATGGGACTTGGTGTAGATATGTTCAATGTTCATGCAAGTGCAGGAAGTCGTGCTATGAAAAATGTTATGGAGCGTTTGGATAAATATGAATCTAGACCTATAGTGTTGGCAGTTACTGCACTTACATCATTTAGTGAAGATGAATTTAATGCTGTTTATGAACAAGATATATCTACAAAAGCAGATCAGTTTGCAAAAGATGCTATGGAAGCTGGTTTGGATGGTGTTGTTTGTTCTGCTTTTGAAAGTTTATCTATAAAAGATAAAACAGCTAAAGAGTTTATGACTCTTACTCCTGGTATAAGACCATTTGGTGAAGATGCTGGGGATCAAAAAAGAGTTGCTGATGTTGCATTTGCTAAAGAGCAATTTGTAGACTTTATAGTAGTTGGAAGACCTATATATCAGTCTCAAGATCCTGCTCAAACGGTACAAAAGATACTTGAAATTATATAATATGAATTATGAAGATTATAAAAAAGCAGTAGATGATTTAAATCTATATGCACACCATTATTATGTACTAGATGATCCTATAACTACAGATGAAGAGTATGATAAACTTTACCATAAAATCCTTAGATATGAAGAGCAGAACCAAGATAAAGTTTTGCAAAATTCTCCAACTCAAAGAGTAGGGGATATCTTAAGTGATGGATTTGCAAAAGAGAAACATCTTTCACGCATGTGGTCTTTGGAGGATATATTTAACTACGAAGATCTTAAAAAGTGGCTTGTTAAAACTTATAAACTAGATACAAATATAACTTTTTACTGTGAACCTAAGTATGATGGAGCTTCTTTAAATTTAATCTATGAAGATGGAAAACTTATAAAAGGTATAACTCGCGGTGATGGAAGTGTTGGTGAACTTATAACTCAAAATGTTAAGACTATAAAGTCTATACCTTTATCTATAGAACATAAAGGTTTACTTGAGATAAGGGGTGAAGTTGTTATCTTTAAAGATGAATTTGAAAAGATAAATAAACAGAGGTTAAAAGCAAATGAGATGCCTTTTGCAAATCCACGAAATGCAGCTGCTGGTAGTTTAAGACAATTAGATCCTAGTATAACAGCTTCAAGAAATCTTGTTTTTTTACCGTATGGGCTTGGTGAAAATGATCTGGAGTATAAATTACTTCATGATAAAATGAGATATATCTATAAACTTGGCTTTAGAAAACCACCTGAAAGTGCAGTATGTAAAGATGAAAAAGAGATAGAATCTATCTATAAACAGATGCTCAAAGATAGAGATACTTACTCTATGATGTTAGATGGTATGGTTATAAAAGTGGATGAGATAAGTTCTCAAATAGATATGGGATATACAGTAAAAGTGCCTCGTTGGGCTGTTGCATATAAGTTTCCAGCAGTTGAGAAGATAACAACTATAAAAGAGATAAGACTTCAAGTTGGTAGAACAGGGGCTGTTACTCCAGTTGCGATAGTTGAACCAACAGATATCGACGGTGTTGTAGTTGAGAGAGCAACTTTACATAATTTTGATGAGATAGATAGAAAAGATATTCGTTTAAATGATAAAGTTATCATACTAAGAAGTGGTGATGTTATACCAAAAATAGTAAAAGTTTTAACACATGAAAGAGATGGTCATGAAGTTGTATATAAAAGACCAACAAATTGTCCTGTTTGTCATAGTGAACTTCTGGATGAGGGTGTACTTCTTAAATGTCAAAATCTTAAGTGTGAAGCAAGAGTTGTAAACTCTATAATCTATTTTGCATCAAAGCCATGTTTAAACATAGATGGTTTAGGTGTTAAAATAGTTGAACAACTTTTTGTACATAAGTTGGTAAAAAGTGTTTTAGATCTATTTTCTTTAACAAAAGATCAATTATTGGCGTTAGAAGGGTTTAAAGAGAAAAAAGCACAAAATCTTTTAAACTCTATAAGCAATGCAAAAAGGTGTGATCTTTGGAGATTTATAAACTCTCTTGGCATAGAACATATAGGAGAAGTGGCATCTAAAACTATATCAGATAAGTTTGGATTTTCATATATAGATGTGATGAAAGAGGATCTTATATCTGTAGATGGTATGGGTGAGGAGATGGCTGAGTCATATACAGAATTTATGAGAGTAAATAGAGTTACAGTTGAGAGACTTCAGTCTATACTAGATCCTATTGAGCCTATTTTAAAAGAGGAAGCTGTTGATAATCCTTTTAAAGATAAAACTGTTGTTTTAACTGGTACTATGAGTAAAAGTAGAGGTGTTATAAAAGAGTTACTTGAAATTTATGGTGCTAAGATATCTGGATCTGTAAGTAAAAAAACAGACTTTTTAATCTATGGTGAAGATGCTGGAAGTAAGTATAATAAGGCGATATCTTTAGATGTAAAAACTTTAGATGAATCTGAGATGAAAAGGATGTTAAATCTTGAGTAGATTAGATAACTTTTTATTAAACAATCAACTTGCTCAAAGTAGAAATAAAGCACAAGAACTAATAAAAGATGGTTTAGTTTTTGTAGATGATAAATGTATAAAAAAATCATCTTTTAAAGTAGCAGATACAGATAATGTTGAAGTTAAAGAACATAAAAGTTATGTTTCTAGATCTGCACATAAATTGGATGAGTTTTTAAATGAGTTGGATTTAGATATATCTTCAAGATTGGCGTTAGACATAGGTTCATCCACTGGTGGATTTACTCAGGTACTTTTAGAACGAGGTGTAAAAGAGGTTTACTGTGTAGATGTTGGTTCAAATCAGCTGCATAGCTCTTTAAGAGATGATAATAGAGTAAATATTTTTGAATCTTGTGATATCCGTGAATTTTATCCAGATATAAAGTTTGAACTTATAGTAAGTGATGTAGCTTTCATATCTTTACATTATATACTTGATGATGTAGAGAGATTGGCGTTAGGGGATATTATATTGCTTTTTAAGCCTCAGTTTGAAGTTGGAAGAGAGGTAAAAAGAGATAAAAATGGTGTAGTTTTAGATAAAAAAGCTATATCTAAGGCTATTTTGAAGTTTGAAGATGCTTGTAGATTAAGAAACTGGAATATTGTGCGAAAATCTGAATCAAAATTAGCAGGTAAAAGTGGTAATTTAGAGTATTGTTATTATATTAAAAAGTAAATTGTGGTATCATCTATACAATTAGATAGTAAAGGCATTTTATGAGTGATATAAAGAATTTACAACATTTAGCAGTTGGTTTTAGTGTTTTATATGTTGAAGATAATGATGCTTTGAGAGAGAATGCTGCGAAATTGTTAAAAAAGTTTTTTAAAACTGTTCATGTTGGTGCTGATGGGCAGGAGGGTATTGAGCTTTTTAAAAAGTATAAGCCGTTAATTGTTATAACAGATATAAAGATGCCAAAGATAGATGGTATGGAGCTTGCCAAGAGGATAAAACATATCTCTCCAGATACAAAAGTTATCATTATGTCTGCTTTTGATGAGAAAGACTATCTTTATAAGGCTATAGAGATAGGTGTGTTTCGTTTTATAAAAAAACCTGTAAATATAGCTGAACTTACATCTATCCTTCAAGAAGTTATTCACACTATAGAACATGAAAGACAAACGCGGTTATTACAATTGCACATAGGCAGTATATTTAACTATCAAAGTTCTATGATAGTTATGTTAAAACATACAAAACCTGTGATAGCTAACCAACCTTTTTTAGATTTTTATGAAGTTGAAGATACAAAAGAATTAAATGAAAAATATCAAGATATTGGCGTTAGGTTTTTAGAACATGATGGTTTTTTATATAATACTTCAGAAAGAAACTGGATAAATGAAGTTTTAGTAGATAGAAAAAGAATCTTTAATGTTAAGATGAAAAATAAAGATGAGGATATACGACATTTTATACTTAAGTGTAAAGATATCCCAGATAAAAATAATTATGGAATATTGTCTTTTGATGATGTGACAGAGTTGAATTTACTTGAGTTGTTTGATAAAAGAGCTTCTGATAACGATAAAGTGATGCAAGATAAAAAATCTATCTTCAATATGCTCAAAGTTATTCAAAGAAATAGTGCGAAGATAAATATACATAATTATTATAAAGGGATTAGTATAACAAATGATGCTGTTATCTCTGAGTTGAAAGATGATAGTGTTGTTATAAAAACAACTTATGTTCAGCAAAAAGCTATACAGTTTGAAAAAAAATGTTTGATAGTTTCAGAGGCGCTTCCGTTTACTATGATAAGTGAAGAGATAGTAAAAATCTCTTTTGAAGAACAAACTGTAGAGTTGAAAAATATGAGGTTTTTAAAAACTTCACCTGTTACTAGAGAAACTATACGTATAGTACCTGAAGAGACTCATACTGTAAGTATGTTTATGGGTGAGACTAAGTTTAGTGGTGAGATGAGTATAGTAGATATCTCTTTAAATGCAGTTAAACTAAAACTAAGTGTACTTCCTGCTGGATTGGCGTTAGAGGATGAAGTGGTTATAGACATGGTGTTTACTATAGATAAAAAACCACTTATCATAAACACAAAAGCAAAATTATTTAACAAAAGAGAGACAAAACGGGATTTTGAACTTGTGTTTTTGCTTGAGTTAGAAGCAAAACATAGATCAGACTTAGTTAAGTATATAACTAAAAGACAAATGGCGATAATAAGAGAATTTAAAGGATTGCAAAATGGATGAAAAAACGAAAGTATTGTTTGATGATGGTGAACATAAATGTGTAATGTTTAGTTTTGATGATGAATCTCATGAGGATTCTTTTTTATCAGTAAACCAATACTTAATTGTCCAAAATGGTAAGGGTGTTTTGATAGATCCTGGAAGTGAAGCTATATTTGATGAACTGTATGATGCTGTAAGTGAATTTGTGGAGATTTCAGATATTAAGTTTATATTTTTATCACATCAAGATCCTGATGTATCTGCTTCTATAGGTCAGTGGGCTAGTGTTACTCCAGCAAAATTTATCATGAGTGCACTATGGGTTAGGTTTATGTCACATTATGGTTTTATGGATTTAGCTAGAGTATTGTCTCTTGAAGATCATGGAGCAAAATTAAAGTTTGGTAATGATGCTCTTAAATTTTTGCCAGCACATTTTTTACACTCACCTGGAAATTTTTCACTTTATGATACACGTTCTAGGATTGTGTTTTCTGGAGATATAGGTGCTGCTGTACTACCATCTATGGATGGGATGAAAGAGGTTATTGTTTTTGAAGAACATTTGAAATCTTTAGAAGGTTTTCATAAAAGATATATGGGCTCTAATAAGCTGTGTGCAGCATGGGTTAAAAATATCCAAGAACATGAAGTTCATATAATTGCTCCACAACATGGATTTGTATTTCGTGATGAAAATGTTGGTAAATTTTTAGACTGGTTAAAAGAGTTAAAATGTGGTAGTGACTTTATGGATGAGTTGTACTGATTTATGTTCAACATACTATATATAGATGATAAAGAGGAAAATCTTTACGCCTTAAAAAGTGTCTTAGATGATATGCAAGATACAACTATACACTTGAGAAACTCAGGTGAAGAGGGCTTAAAGTTACTTTTAGAAAGAAGTATAGACTTGTTACTTATAGATGTACAGATGCCAGATATGGATGGTTATGAGTTTGCCAGTATTTTAAAATCATCAAATATTACTAAAGATATACCTATTATATTTATAACAGCTATCTTTAATAATGATGATTTTAAAGAAAAGGGGTATGAGTTAGGAGCAGTTGAGTATATCACTAAACCAATAGATGATACTTTGCTTCTAAATAAAATCAGTTTATACAAAAAGATATTTGATACAGAATTGATATTAAAAGAGAAAAATGATTATATAAATAAAGAATTAAGCTTTCAAAAAAAGTATCTTCAATATATATTTGACAGTTCACCAAATATAAAATTTGTAACAGATGGTGAGATTATTGAATATGCAAATAAAACTATGCTTGATTTTTTCTCTTATAGTTCAGTAAAAGAGTTTAAAAAAGAGCATAATTGTATATGTGATTTTTTTGTTGAAGAAAAACCGTATCTTAAAAGAGATATGGATGGTCAAAACTGGTTGGAGTATATACTAGAAGATGAAGATAGAGAGGTAAAAGTTCTTTTTATAAAAGATAAACAAAAATATATATTTTCTATTAAAATAAGAAAATTTGAATACGAAGGTAGAGTTAAGTATATCATTGATATGACTAATATTACTTACTATGAAAATATTAAGAAGCGGTATGAATATGCTATAAATGGTTCACATGTAGGTCTTTGGGACTGGGATATTGTTAGTAATAATGTCTATTTTTCTCCAAAATGGAAAGAGATGCTTGGGTATACAGATGATGAGATTGAAAATAGTTTTTTTGAATGGGAAAATAGAGTACATCCAGATGATTTGTCACAAGCACTTTTTGATATAGAAAAAAGTCATAATGATCCAAATATACCATATAGAAATATTCATAGACTACGTCATAAAAATGGAAAATGGGTATGGATACTAGATCGTGGTCAAACGTATTATGATACAGATGGAAAAGCTGTGAGGATGGTTGGCTTTCATACTGATATAACAGATCTTAAAGAGCTTGAGGTAAAATTAGAAGAAACACAAAAGATTTTTGATATGTTTATGGATAATATTCCGTACGTGATAATCATAAAAGATGAAAAGCATAAAGTGATATATGAAAATAAGACGGCAAAAATCTACTCACACAATCAAAATATCATAGGAAAAACAGCAGATGAAAATTTAGGTGGTGAACTTGGTTTTAAAGTTGACAATATAACAACTAAAGCTCAAAACGAGGGTTTAGCTGAAACTGTGGTTGATTATACTATAGATGATAAAACTTATACATTTAGGGCATTGGCTTTTGGTATACCTAGAGAGGATTCTAAAGTATATATAGGGATGATATATATAGATATAACCAATGAAAAAAGATTATCAGATGAGTTAGAAGAGCAAAAAGAGTTAATGATAGCTCAGTCTCGACATGCTGCAATGGGTGAGATGATAAGTATGATAGCTCATCAATGGAGACAACCTATAAGTGTGATAGCTATGGATGCAAATAATATTTTGGTTGATATAGAATTGGAATCATTAGATATGGACTCCCTAAAAGATGATGTGGATAATATTATCGAACAAACTCAACATCTTTCTAAAACTATAGATGATTTTAGAGACTTTTTCAAACCAAATAAACAAAAAGATGAAGTGCTTATAAGTGATATATTTAAAGAATCTTTACTTGTTATAGAAAAAAGTTTGTTAAATAATAATATTGAGATGGAAACAAACTTTAATGATACTACTAAGATAAAAATCTTTTCAAGAGAGCTTTTACAGGTTTTTTTAAATATACTTAAAAATGCAAAAGAAGTTTTGGTAGAAAAAGTTAGTTTAGATAGAAAAATATCAAGTGATGTATATGAAGATGATAATAATATAATCGTTGATATATCAGATAATGGTGGTGGTATAGATGAGAGTATCTTAAATAGGATTTTTGATCCCTATTTTTCTACAAAGGATGAAAAAAATGGAACAGGACTTGGGCTTTATATGAGTAAAATAATCATAGAAAAGCATTTAAATGGTTCTATAGAAGCAATAAATATCAAAGATGGAATTTGTTTTAAAATCAAGTTGCCAAAAAGATAAAAGGGTTTTTTGTTTAAGATGAATGATATAAAAAAGATAAGATCAATATCAAAAGAGTTTAGTGTACTATATGTTGAAGATGATACAAATATACAAAAAACAATGAAAAAGTATCTTGAAAAATTATTTTTAAATGTGGTGTCAGCAAATCATGGGGTAGATGGTTTTAAACTTTATCAGGAAGAAAAATTTGACTTAGTTATAACAGACTTGTCTATGCCAAATATGAACGGTATAGAGATGTTAAAGTTGATAAGAGAAAAAGATGAAGATCAATCTATCTTGATAACATCTGCTCACTCTGAAACAGATTATCTTTTAGAAGCTATAAAAGTTGGTATAGATGGTTATATCATAAAACCATTTGATTATGATCAACTAAACTATGAATTGTATAAAATTGTAAATAAACTTCATAAATTTAAAGAAGCAAAATTATATAAAAAATATCTTGAACATACTATAGATGAGCAAAGTGTTGTTGTTTCATCCTTAGTTGAATTTGAACATGAAAATTATGAAAAAACACTTTATTCTATGGTTGAGATGATAGAAGATAGAGATACATATACTGCGGGACATAGTAAAAGGGTAGCAACATACTCAAAAATGATAGCAAAAGATATGGGTTACTCTGAAGATGAATGTACAAAGATATATCAAGCTGGGATGCTTCATGATATAGGAAAAGTAGCAACACCTGATGCAGTACTTTTAAACCCTGCACGTCTTAATGATATAGAGTATAACTTGATAAAAGAACATGTAAATGTTGGCTATAAACTACTTAGTAATGTTCCTATGTTTTCCCAATTAGCAGATATTATATATTCACATCATGAACGATTTGATGGGCAAGGATATCCAAGAGGTATATCAGGGGATGAGATATCATCACTGGCTAGGATTATAATAGTAGCAGATGCTTTTGATGCTATGACAACAAATAGGATATATAAAGGTAAAAAAAATGTTTCTGAAGCTGTAGCAGAGTTAGAGATGTTGTCTGCAAAACAGTTTCATCCTGAAGTTATAGAGGTAGCAAAAGATACACTTAAAAATATAGTGATAGATGAAAATATAAATCAACTTCCAAGAACTGATATAGAGGAGAAAAGGTTTGCATACTTTTATAAAGATTCACTTACAGATACTTACAATAAAAGTTACCTTGAACTAGTTTTGGTTAAAAATAGCTATGAGAGGAGATATATCTATATGGATATATATATGTTAAAAGGTTTTACATACTTTAACAAAGAACATAGCTGGGCAAATGGTGATAAATTTTTGATTAGTTTTGCAGATTTATTAAAAGATGAAAGTGAAAATTCTACAGTATTTAGAATTTTCGGGGATGACTTTGTTGTTTTATCAAATAATGTAAATACTTTTAAGTATATAAAGTCAAAAATAGATAAAATTGCATCAGAAAATGATTTAAAGTATATACATCTTAGTATAGATTTGAGAGATACTCAAATGACAACTATAGGTGATATAGAAAATGTTATAGGATTAACTTAAAATTGGATACTTATAAAGATACAACATCTATAGCTATAGGTGGATTTGATGGGATGCATATAGGTCATCAAGAGTTGTTTAAACAGCTTGATGAAAATGGAACTATAGTTGTTATAGAGACAGGATACGCAAATCTAACACCAAAAAGTAATAGAGAAAAATTTACAGATAAAAGAGTTGTTTACTTAAACCTTGAAGATATAAGGCATCTTGATGGTGTTGGTTTTTTAGAATTTTTAAAAACAAGTTTTAAAAAACTTAAAAAGATAGTTGTAGGTTATGATTTTCATTTTGGTAAAGATAGAAGATATTCTTATGATGATTTAAAAGAACTATTTGATGGTGAAGTTGTTGTTGTTGATGAGGTTAGTTATCATGGTGATTCTATACACTCACATAAGATAAGAGCAAAATTACAGATAGGTGATATAAAGGGTGCAAATAAATTTTTGGGACATAACTATACTATAGCAGGAAAACTGATAAAAGGGCAGGGTATAGGATCAAAAGAATTAGTTGCAACGATAAATATAAAAGCACCAGATTTTTTAACGCCAAAAGAGGGTGTATATACTACATTAACCCGTATAGATGATGAGGAGCATTTTCATCCAAGTGTTAGTTTCTTAGGTCATAGAGTTACAACAGATGGAAGTTTTGCTATAGAGTCACATATACTTGATGGCGAAATTTTATGTAAGAAAGGTGCAGATATAAGATTTATATCTTTTATCCGTGAAAATGAAAAGTTTGATTCACTTGATGATCTAAAAAGTGCGATACAAAAAGATATAGCTAAGGCTTCTAAAGAGCTAAAGTTTTTACAATTATAAAGAAGAAAAATATGAAAAGAGTTTATTTAGAAGAGAGAGAACCTATACATTTTAAATTTGAGCAAAATAAGGATGATTTTATAGTTGATGAGGTGGGGCTTGAGTGGAAAGGTAATGGTAACTTCTTGATACTTCATGTTCAAAAAATTGAACTTACAACATGGGATATGATAGCTGCTTTTGCTGAATTTTTAAATATAAATGCAGAGAAGATAGGTTATGCAGGTTTAAAAGATAAACATGCTACGACAACTCAGTATATATCTATAGAATCAAGATATGAAAAAGAGTTGAAAAAGTTTAAACATCCTCAGATTAAGATTAAAAATATAACCAAACATACACACTCTATAAGGATGGGAGATTTAAAGGCAAATAGATTTAGTATAAATCTTTTTGAGGTAAATCAGATACAAGCAGGACAGATAGAAAAACTTGGAAGAAAATCTCAAAAATATGGATTGCCAAATTATTTTGGATATCAAAGATTTGGTAGAGATGAAGATTCTATTGAACAAGCTAAAGCTATGATAGAGGGTGATTTATATATAAATGATGCTAAACTTAAGAAGTTTTTGGTTTCTATCTATCAAAGTGTATTTTTCAATGACTGGTTAGAATACAGAATTATGTTGAGCCGTGAGAAAAATGGTGGAAAGTTTATGCTTTTAGAAGGTGATGTATATCAGGATGAGAAAGGAAAGCTTTTTACTCCTAAAAATATTCCATTAAAAGATTTTGAAGCAAAAAAAGTTTTACCTACCGGTCTTTTATGTGGTCGTGATGTTTTTCGTGCAAGGGGTGAGGCTGGAGAGATAGAATCAAAATTTGATGATGGTTTTTTATATGATAAAGGGCAGAGAAGAGCAGCTATCATATATCCAAGTGATATAGTTTTTGACTACAATAAAAACTTTGATATTATGAAAGTGTCATTTACTCTTCCTAAAGGTTCTTATGCAACTGTATTTTTAGAAAATATAGCCAGTAAAATGTTTAAAGCTAAAAAAGTTAAGAAGAGGTCTTGAGGATTTAACTTTTACCACTCCTCTTCCTCTTCGTTTATATCTGAATCATCGTATGGATCCATATGTATAAGTATGTGGGTCTTTTTATCTTGAAAATACTCTTTTATCTTAGCTTCTACTTTATCTGCTATAAGGTGAGCATCATATAAAGAAATTTCTGTATTAAAAACAGTATGAACAGAGACAAATACATTAGAACCTGATTCTCTAGTTTTTAGATAATGATAGTTCTGTATAATTGGTTCAGATTTTATTATCTCTTGTATAGCTTCTATATCCTCTTGTGGTAAGGCTGCATCTAAAAGCATAAGTACACCCTCTTTGATGATAGGGATAGATGAGTATATCATATATATAGCTATTCCTACACCTAGTATTGGATCTATAAGTTGTTCACCTGTAAAATGGATAACTCCTAGTGCAAGAAGTACAGCTCCATTTGAAAATAGATCAGTTTTATAGTGAAGAGCATCTGCCTTTATCACCATGTTTTTTGTTTTTTTAGCAACATAGTTTAAAAAAGTAACTAAAAATGCTGTTATGATAAATGAAGCTATCATAACACCAATACTTTCAGCCATAAAGCCCATATCTTTTGGATGTACTATCTTTAAAAGAGCATTGTAAAGTATAAAAAGTGCAGATAGTGAGATAACAGTTCCCTCTATTACAGCAGCAAGAGGCTCTATCTTACTACGACCAAAGTGGAAGTTGTCATCTGGATCTTTTTCAGCATTACTAAGTGCAAAGTAGTTAAAAAGTGAGACAGTTAAGTCTAAAAAACTATCTATGGCAGATGCTAAGACAGCTATACTACCACTCATTATTCCTACCGTCATTTTTAGTAAAACCAGAAGACCTGCTACGCTAGTAGATACAACAGTTGCTTTCTTTTCTAATCTCAATTCATTATCCTAAAGTTATTTTGATACAATTATATAAAAATAAATATATTATAGTGATAAAAATGGATATAAATAAAATTATAGATGAAAGAAAAAAATGGATGACTTGGAAAAACATAGCTCCGTTAAGATTGGCGTTAGACGAGTTAAATGATGTAGATTGTGATGTAAACCTTGGAAATATTGTAGATATTAGTGGTAATATTGATAATATTAAAACATATGAAGTAGCAAAAAAGTTAATGCCTTGGAGAAAAGGTCCTTTTAAAGTTGGAGATACATTTATAGATAGTGAATGGAAAAGTGATGTAAAATATAACTTACTGCGTAAGCATTTTGATTTAAAAGATAAAAGAGTTGCCGATATAGGGTGCAATAACGGTTATTATATGTTTAGAATGTTAGAAGATAATCCAAAACTATTAGTTGGTTTTGATCCATCTCCACTTTATAAAACGCAGTTTGATTTTATCAATCATTTTATAAAAAGCGATATAGTATATGAGCTTTTGGGTGTTGAGCACCTCGAGTTTTATGAAGAGAAGTTTGATACTATATTTTGTCTTGGTGTTCTTTATCATAGAAGTGATCCTGTATCTATGTTAAAATCACTTTATAAAGGACTTGATAAAACTGGTGAGGTTATACTAGATACTTTTTATATAGATGGGGATGAAGAGATGGCATTATGCCCTGAGAGTTCATATTCCAAGATACCAAATATATACTTTGTTCCAACTATAAAAGCTTTGAAAAATTGGTGTATAAGAGCAGGATTTGT
>Ga0256827_10001887_pt1 | contig 13531 bp, 9 predicted proteins | sample CV84metaG_FD_185977 | JGI IMG/M metagenome (GOLD analysis project Ga0256827, IMG submission 185977) | Hydrothermal vent microbial communities from East Pacific Rise, Pacific Ocean - CV84 | ecosystem: Environmental > Aquatic > Marine > Hydrothermal vents | place: Pacific Ocean: East Pacific Rise... | reverse complement strand
GAAAATTAATAATATATTTTTAAAAATTATACTGAACCATAAACTGAATTCTGTCAGCGTAACCCTCTTGTGAAAGGTAATCTTTACGATAGGCACTAACATATTCTACAGCTATAGATAAATTGTTTACTGGATACCAATAAAGATTTATAAGCCCCCAGTATCCCTCCATGAAATTGCCTACATTTTTAAGTATGTTATTTTGAACATAAACTCCACCTGCAACAATTGTTGAACTAAAAGATTTCTTTTTGTTCCAATAATGGTCGTAACCAAAGAAACCTCCGTAAGTAGGGAGAAGCTCTATTTTTTTATCTCCTGTAGGAACAGCATCCCAGTTTCTTCCTTCAAAGCCAACTAAGTATCTTGCAATTCCTTTTCCTGCCGTTGCTTGTAAATGTATTCGGTCTCTTCCAAATACAGTTATTCCAGAAGATAAAGAAACACCATATCCAGATTCGTAAAATAAAGAAGTATCTGTAATGTCTTTATATCTTATAGTACGGTATACTCCTGATAATTGAAAATGAAATTTATCAGAATCATATCTGTATCTGGTTGTAAAGTCAGGTATATTTTGGTTAGTAGTAGTAATAGCTGAGTCAATATTATAGTTATGAGTATAATCTAATGATGGCCCTTCTAAAGAGAAACTTAATGAATTGTTCTTGCCTTGAATAGCATTATATCTTATCATTGTTGGTCTAGCCCATACTCCTGTTGGAGGGCCGTCGTAGTCAGTCATATTTGGCCAAGCATCTTCATCTGCAAAATTAGACCATGTTTGTCCAAAATCCCATTTATTGATACTTATTAACGCATGTCTTAACCTTAATGCACCTGTACCACTAACAAAATCGCCTTCTATATAAGTTTTTATTAAACCTATTTTTGTTTGATGTCGGCTTTTCATTCGTATTCTGGTTTGAAAAGCATTGAAGTTTAGGTATGGTTCTTTGTATAGGTTATTTCCTACAGGCACTTCTGTAATATTTAATGCTGGGTATGCATTATTTATGCCTGTAAAATCATAGTACATTATAGTATTTACGTAACCTCCAAATTCAAAACTATGTTTAGGCTCACCATTTAATGTGTCTTTAGAGTTAAATGTAAGAGTTTGTGAGTTTATAGCAATAGACATCCCTATTGCAAATATAAATATGATTATACGCATACAGTATGATTAATTTTAAGTTTTATTTATAAATTATTCTGCTTTATTAATCTTTAAGGCAGTAAAAGTTTGTTTTTTAAAATCTTTAACTTTTACGGTAATGAAAAAGATGTCTGTTTCAGAGTAGTTCCCAATATTAGAGATTTGATCGTTAGATAAACTTACTTTCATTTTACCTGATTTATCTTTTACCATATAAAAGTTATCATCAGTTTTCTCAATAATGCTAGCTTTAAGCATTACTTCTAAATTTTGGTTTGATATTTTTTCTATATTTACAATAGTTTTATTGATATCAAACTTTAAAGGTTTTTTTACATCGTTATTTGTCTGAGCATTTACTGCAAAGTTGAAAACAAATGTAAGCGCAAATAAAATAAATGTTAATTTCATGATATATAAATTTAAAAGTTAAGTTCTATTTAATCAGTTTGGGTTTAATTCCCCGTCACTTGTGACGTATAAAAGAATATTATTCCAAAATTATATCTCGTCTGCTTGTGGCGATGAGACTCATTAAAATATTAATTATTCTTTTCAGCATTATCTTTTTCTTCTTTCGAAATCCAACCGCCTCCAATAGCTTTGTATAAACGAATATAAGAATTAAGATATTCTTGTTTTACTTGATATAAAAAAAGTTCAGATTGAAAAGCTTGACGTTGTGATTCTAAAACTTCTAAGTAGCTTGTAACACCTTTGTCGTATCGTTGTTGAGATAGATTCTGAGCATTGTTTGCTGCTTTAAAATGATTCTTTCTAGATTCAATTTCATCTTTGTAAGTATCAATATCAATTAATGCATCTTCAACTTCTCTAAAAGCATTTAATATTGTTTTTTTATATCCAAAAATTGCTTGTTTTGTTTTTTCTTGTTCAATCTGAACTCTACGTTTGTTTTTGTTAAAATTAAATAGAGGTCCTAATAAATTAGCTCCAATATTCCAAGCTAAACCTGTTGAGTTTAGTGTGCTTAAATCGTTGCTAGCACCACCTAAAAGCCCAGTTAAACTAATAGAAGGGAATCTCATGGCAATTGCAGCACTAATTTGTGCATTTTGAGCAGCTAACATCATTTCAGATTGTAAAATATCTGGTCTTCTTTCAATTAGTTCTGATGGTAAACCATTAGGAATAATTTCTGGAAAAATTACATCTTTAATGTTTTTACTAGCATCTATTGCATCTGGATTTTTTCCAATTAATATACTTAGTGCATTTTCTGTTTTTGCAATAAAACGTTTGTAAACAGGAATAGCAGATTGTGCTATTGCAACTTGCATTTGAGCTTGGTTTAAATCAATTTCAGGAGCATAACCAACATCGAATCTTTGCTGAATAATATTTAAATATTCATTTCTTGTTTTAAGAGTTTTTTCAGCAACTTCTAATCTAGCTTTGTAATCTAGTAAAAAGAAATAGTCAGTAATAACATCTGAAATTAGGGTGATTTGAAGTTCTCTCATACCAAATTCTGTTGATAATAAATCGGCTCTAGCTGCTTCGTTCAAACTTCTATATTTACCCCAAAAATCTATTTCCCAAGCCATGTTAACACCTGCTGAAAAGCTCGCATTATCACTAGGTAATAAAAAACCACCATAATTACCGCCTGAAATACCAGCCTGAACTCCAAAATTAGGTAAAGCATCTGCTTTTGTATATCCAACAGTATATTTTGCTTGTTCAACTCTGCTAGCCATTGTTAATACATCAAAACTACTATCTAGTGCATATTTAACCAATGTGTCAAGGTCAGAGTCATTAAATAGGGTCCACCATTCAATATTTTTAAGAGAGTCATCGCTAGCTGTAAATCTAAATTTCTCGGCAACAACAACATCAGGTCTTTTGTACTTTGGACCTAGTTTACAACTAGAAGCTAAAATACTAATTGTAACAATTATTAATATGTATTTTGTATATTTCATTTCTTTTATTTTATAAACTGTATACTTTCTACTTCTCACTTTCTACTAATTTTGCATCTCGTTGTTTCTCATAACCAAACAGTTTACCTATTGCTACAAATAACATTGGATACATAAATACTCCTAGAAGTGTGGCTAAACCCATTCCTCCAAGTAATGCCATTCCCATCACTTTACGAGATTCAGCTCCAGAACCTGTAGCAATTACTAGTGGAAATACTCCAAGAATAAAGGAGAAGGCTGTCATTAATATAGGTCTAAATCTTGATTTTGCGGCAACCATTGCAGCATCAAATAAGCTTAAGCCTTTTTTAAATTCATCGTTTGCAAACTCAACAATAAGAATTGCATTTTTAGCTGCCATACCAATAAGCATAACAAAAGATACTTGTGCAAAAATATTATTTTCAAAAGTTGGGCTACCTAATCTACCAAGCCATAATGCTAAGAACGCACCAAATATTGCAAAAGGAGTTCCTAATAAAATACTTAGAGGTAATGACCAACTTTCGTATTGTGCTGCAAGAATTAAGAATACAAAGATTAATGAAAATGTTAATATTACACCTAATGAACCAGATGCTTTCTTTTCTTGAAATGACATTGCGTTCCAAGAATAACCCATGTCAGGAGGTAAAACCTGTGCAGCAACTTCTTCAAGAGCATCCATAGCTTCTGTAGATGTGTAGCCAGGTGCAGGAGCTCCTGTTACTTCAGCAGAACGGTATAGGTTAAACCTAGTTGTATACTCTGGTCCTGTAACAGGTTTAATATCTACTAAAGTTGCAAGAGGAACCATATCTCCACTTCTATTTTTTATAAAGAAGTTATTAATGTCTTTTTCATCACTTCTATATTGAGGTTCTGCCTGTAAATACGTTTTGTATAATCTACCAAATCTTGTGAAATCGTTAACATAAGCACCTCCCATAAATGCACCAACAGTTGTATATAAATCGTTAAGATTTACTCCCATTTTTAATGCTTTTTCTTTGTTTACATCCATATATCGCTGAGGTACACTAGCTTGAAATGTTGAAAATGCTCTTGCAATCTCAGGTCTTGCACTTGCTGCCTGAATAAATTTCACTAAATTTTCAGATAAATATTGTGGGTCTTTTCCTACTCTGTCTTGTATCATAATACTAAAACCTGAACCATTTCCTAAACCAGGAATAGCAGGAGGACCAAAAGCAAATGCTTGTGCATCTTTAATTTTTACAAATAAAGCTTTATTTATTTCTTCAACAATTTCTTTCGCCGTTTTATCTCTATCAGCCCAATTATTCAAACTTGCAAAAGCAAATCCTTGATTTGATGCCATTGCACCAGACAAAATAGAATATCCTGTTGCATTGGTTACATATTGTATATCTGGGTGATTCATTATTATTGCTTCTATTTTTTTTGCAACAGCGTCTGATCTTTGTATAGAAGCTGCATCAGGTAACTGATAATTAACAAAGAAATAACCCATATCTTCTTCAGGAATAAAGCCTCCTGGCACTAGTTTGCCAAAAAAAGCAGCTCCTATTGTAAGAATTACTATAAAAACAGCTGAACGTTTTAGTTTACGTCCAACAATATTAGTAAAACTCATATAAGATTCAGTAGTTTTATCCATTCCTTTATTGAATTTCTTAAAAAACCAGCCTAAAGGTCCTTTATAAGGTTTAGGTTCTTTAAGCATTATTGAACAAAGAGCAGGACTTAATGTTAGAGCGTTTACTGATGAAACTATTACAGAAACTACAATTGTTATTGCAAATTGTTGATATAAAAGACCTGTAATGCCAGCCATTCCTGCAACAGGAATAAATACGGCAACTAAAACTAAAGTTGTTGCAATAACCGGAGCCGTTACAGCTCGCATTGCAGCTAATGTAGCTTCTTTCGATGTCATTCCTTTTGCAATATTTACTTGAACCGCTTCTACAACTACAATAGCATCGTCTACTACAATTCCAATTGCTAATACTAAACCAAGAAGCGAAAGTACATTAATTGTAAAACCAAGCATTGGAAAGAAAATAAATGCACCAACTAAGGAAACTGGTATTGCTAATGTTGGGATTAGAGTTGCTCTCCAATCTTGTATAAAAATAAATACAACAAGTACAACAAGTAGAAGAGCTATTATTAATGTAACAACAATATCTTTTATACCTGCAGTAATTGGCGCAACAGTATCAATAGAAACAGTATATTTTACAGTTTCAGGAAAATCATTTTTCAGAATTTCCATTTCCTCTAATATTTTTGTTTTTAATTCAACTGCATTTGCTCCAGGAGCTTGGTATAATGCTATAATAGAACATGTTTGTCCGTTAAATCTAGTGTAAGCGTTATAGGTTTCTACACCTAAATTGATAGTTGCAACATCTTTTAATTTTACTTGAGAACCATTTTCTAAAGTTCTTACAACAATTTCTCCGAATGTTTCAGGCGAATTAAAACGCTCAGGCATTCTAACAGTATAAGTAAATTCTGTTCCATCAGGAGCTGGCTCTGCACCAAATTTACCACCAGGAACAATTGTATTTTGAGCATTTATTGCATTTATTATTTCTGTAACAGTTAATCCCATTTTAGAAAGTCTATCAGGTTTTATCCAAATTCGCATTGAATAATCTGATGCTCCCATTATTTTAACTTCGCCAATACCTTTAACACGAGCAAGTTTATCTTTAATATTTATTAAAGCATAATTACCCAAAAAATCTTGGTCGTAAGTAGGGTTGTCTGATGTTAAAGTTATTAACATTAAGGTACTTGGTAATGATTTTTTTGTTGTAACACCTAATTTTGTAACAACCGATGGTAATTTTGCTGTAGCTGCTGATACTCTATTTTGAGCTAATACGGTGTTCATATCAGGGTCAGTTCCTACATCAAATGAAATTTGAAGATTCATTGTTCCATCATTAGCATTTGTTGATTTCATATAAATCATATTATCAACACCATTTACTTCTTGTTCTAATGGGGTTGCTACAGATTCTTCAACATTAAGAGCATTTGCTCCGGTGTATGATGCTTGTACTTGTACAATTGGGGGGGTTAAATTTGGATATTGCTCAATAGGTAATCCTATTAAACTTATTGTACCAACAATAACAATTATTATTGCAATTACCATTGCTACAATTGGACGGTGTACAAAAAAGTTTCCTTTACTTTCTGACATAATTTATTTTTTTATATAGTTATATATGTAAAGTAATGTTCTTTACAAACTTAAATATTACTTGTTGTACCCTTGAAATACTTTACTTGTAAAAGTAGTATCTTTTGGATTAATTAGTCCTCCGCTATGTACTTTTTGGAGGGCATCAATAACTATTTTTTCTCCTTGTTTCAAGCCTTCAGAAATTGCAGCTAAATCTCCAGATCTGTATGCAAGTGTGATGGGGCGACTAACTACTTTGTTGCTGTCGTTTACAACAAAAACAGAATATTGTCCTTGAAGTTCAATTATACATCTTTGAGGTATAATTAATGCATCTTTAGCTAAATCTGTTTGTACGTTTACTTTTGAGTACATTCCTGGTCTTAATAATCCATTAGGATTAGGGAAACTTGCTTGAACTAAAATAGAGCCTGTGTTTTCATCAATATTTCTATCTACAAAATCAATTTTACCAGGGAAATCATAAATAGATTCATCGGCTAACATTAAGTTTACTTCAATATCTGCATGGTCATCATGACCTTTTACTTCTCCTGTGTTAATTTTTTCTATACGTTTTTTAGCAATTGTTAAAAACTGAGCTTCTGTAACAGAAAATTTCACAATAATAGTGTCTGTTTTTGAAACAGTATTTAATATTACAGGGTTTGGATCTTTTCCTACAAATTCGCCAACTCTTGCCATTGTTTTACCAATTACACCTGTTATTGGAGATTTTACTTGAGTATAACTTAAATCAATATTAGATGATTTAAGGTTAGATTTTGCAGCATTTAGATTTGCAATTGCGGCATCGTAAGCAGCTTGTGCTGCATCTAATTCGCTTTTACTTACAGCATTTGTTGCTGCTAGTGGTTTTATTCTGTCTAAATCGGCACGTGCTTTAGAAAGTTGTGTTTGAGTTGCAGTAACTTGACTTTTTTGAGCATTACTTGCTGCTGTTAATGATTGTGGGTCAATTGTATATAATAGTTGATCTTTTTTAACTTTTGATCCTTCTTGAAACTCTATACTTTCTAAAAAGCCTTCTACTCTAGCACGAATAGGAATATCTTTCTGTCCGTATACTTGTCCAACATATTCACTAAAAATTGGTACATCGTGCTTTATTACTTTAATTACAGGTATTTCTTGTGGTGCTTGTTGCTTTGTCTGTTGCTCGTTACTACACGAAAACATTGTGGCTGCTAATAAAACTGATGTTATAGCTATTGTTAGTTTGTTTCTTATCATTATAGTGCTATTTAAATTAATTTTAAATTGTATGCAAATTTAATAAAAAAATTATATAAATGTATACTTTACTATATTTTGTATAACTTTTTTCTAAATTTATTGAAAAAAGTGTACTGAAAAATAATTTATATAGTTTTTATTTATTTAATCCTTTACCAAATCTATAACTTATACCTCCTCCAATATTTATTGAGTTAATGCTATAATCTTTAGTACTTAGTGTTTTATTAAAAGAATCTGCTGTATAAGTAACAGTTTCTTCCGACCATTCTCCTAATACTATACCATCGTATTCGGCATAAAGAGATAAACCTAAATGTTGGTCAATAAAATTCCATTGAAATTTTATTCCGGGTAAATAATTTACAGCGGCAAAACCTGTAACAGATTTTTTTCTTGTATAAGTTTTGTTATTTTTAAAGTATGTTGCTTCTTCCATAGGAGATGTGAAAACACCTGCTCCAAAAAACAAATATGGCTCAATATTAAATTTACCACCTACTTTAAAGCTATGACTTAATCCTAAGTTAAATCTGAAATAATGATACATATATAATGATTCTATTATCATATTATCTTCTGTTATTTCTAATTTTTGTAGCAAATCTTCTTTATATGCTTCTACATTTTTTTGATATTCGGTATATGTAGCTTTAAAACCAAAACCCCAATTATTTTTTGTGTAAAACATAAAATCGAAACCTCCGCCACTTGCATTTTTAACATATCCTGCTGATGGATTGTCAAGATTTGTTTCTGTTATATCGCCAAATAATATTGGGGTATAACTATTAAGACCTATTTGAAAGGTTTGTGCATTAATTGCTGTTGCAATAAAAAATACGATAATAAAAAAATACCTTCTCATAATTAAAATTTTAGTTCGTTAATCTGTTTTGTTATTTAAAATCATTCAAAATTACGAACAATTTTTTATATAATATTGACACCCTTGTCAAATATTCTTTATTCCATCAAAATGAAATATAATTGCCGATATAAATAGTTTCTAATTTCTTTATTTCAATTTGGTTAATATGTGAGATAAAGAAATGTGAGAGTTGAAATGAAAATATTAAATACGAGTATTGGCAATATAGAATTATAAATGTTTTTATTTATATTTTTGATTTTAGTAATAATTTAAAATCGGCTATAACTTCTAGAAATATAGTAGAAAACGAAATTGAATTGTTATGTTGATATGAAATATTAAAGCGTGTATTTAATACATCAACAAAAAGTAAAAAAACTTTTTTTCCATTTTCTTTTGAAATATTTAGCTTAAAATAATCGATAAACCAATTTAGTATTCCATTACAGTAGCTTATTTTATGTCCTTCTAAATATGCATTATTAAATTGTGTATTTTTTCTATTATTGAATAATTGTGTATGAAATTTCATACCTATATGAAATTTCTCCATTGATTTAATTATACCACTTGTTACATCAGTTTTATTTGATACAGCCAATTTGCCAAATTCTTTTATTTCTTTTAAATGATACTCTATCAGTATATTGAAAAATAAATTTTTATTATCGAAATAATAATTAAATGATGTTCTAGATAATTCTGAAATTTCACTAAGCTCTTTTATACTAAAAGTAGTAGGTCCTACTTCGGCAAAATATTTATAACCGTCCTCAACCCATTTATTATATGTTTTAGTATGTTTATTCTTATTCATTTTTGTTATTTTGGGGGTATTGCAAATTCAATGTTTAGTTCTTTTGCAAAATCGAGTATTTTGGCAATTAGCTCATGTTTTCCATTCATTTCTTGTTCCCATTCAGGTACTGCAAAAAATACATATACAAGCATTTCTAATCCATAAGTTGAAAAGTCATTGATATGCACCATGTAAAAATCTTTTCTTGTATCTTCTCTATGTGCAATCTCTTCTTTAATTTTATTAATAAAACTTTCAATTAAATCTGTAGGAGTATCATATTTTATAACAAAAATGCCTTTATATCTTCTATATTCTCTTCGTCCCATATTATCTAAACTATTATCGGCAAGTTTACTGTTTGGAACAACAACAACAGAGTTATGGAAAGTACGTATTTTAGTTGTTCTAAGTCCCACTTCTTCAACGGTTCCACTAATTTTATCTGATGAGATATAATCGCCAACAGAAAATTGTTTATCGGCAAAAATCATTAACGAACCAAAGAAATTTTTAATTGTGTCTTGGGCTCCTAAAGCTAAGGCAAAACCTCCAATTGACAATCCTGCAAGTACATTAACTAAGTTAAAATCTAATGCTTTAATAAAAAATAACAAGCTGGTAATAAAAATAATTGTTTTTACAATTAACGACATAAATATTATTAAACCTTGTGTGCTTGTAGGTATAGAGTCTTTTGTGAAACGAAGTTTAAGTGAATCTACTATATATATGCTAATCAATGTGTTTTGGAAAATAATAAATACATTTACAAATTTGTGCAATAAATTAGATAAATCCATATTTACTCCAAACGACGGTAGATATGCTCTTGTTATATACCAAAATATTATTAAGCTTAATGTTTTTATAATTTTAAATGTAATTTTATTGTATCTACTATTTTTAAGAACACGTAAAATTATAAATTTCACAAAATACAAATTGACTAAATATATTATTAACCAAATAATGAAGAAATATAACAACATATATATCTGCCAAAGTTTTAAATTGTAAAATATAATATTGTCTTTATTAATACCAGCTATTAGTTTAAAACTATCTGAAAAGCTAAATATTTGATCAGCATCTTCGCTATACATATCTTTATGTACGCTATTAATAAGTTTTGATGTTATGTGAGAATACAACCACTTATCGCCTACTTTTTCTAAGTATAATTTTGGGTAATTTATATTAGGATAATAAATATGTTTGTTTGTTACGGTATCAATAAAATTAGTATCTTTTGATAATTGTTCTATATCAAATACAAAGCCGTTTGCTCCTAAATATATTTGTTTAAGTTTTATTGCTAAATCTTCTGCAAATAAGCTGTCCTCATCTGTAAAATTTATTGTTTTTGCGGCTAAATCGGGGCGGAATAATGAATCTTCTAAAAATATTAAATGACTTACTATTGTATTATATGGTGTTGATAAATTAACGACTAAAGCTTCTTTATTGTCTTTAATTTCTTTATTTACAGTATTGTTAGAAGTAATATTTGTTGATTGTATTTTTGATTTATTTGTTTTTAATTTTTTTTTATCGAAATGTTTTTGTTTTATTATATTTTCTAATTCTGAATGAAAGTTATTTGCTTTTTTTATTTTAAGATAATAATTACTATGTATTGAATCTATTGCTAAGCTTGCTTGTTCTGAATACTGCCATTTACCATTCTTTCTAGCCAAATACAACTCAGGCATATCAGAAAACAAAACATATTTTTTTCTGTTAACTATAGACCATTTTTTATCGAGGATATTATCAACATTTATTTTATGTTTTAATAAAATATCTTTTAATTTTACGGCTAATGCTTCTTTTTCTATTCTCGAAAAATTACCAGCAATTGTATATGAAGATATTGTTGGATTATAATTTTCTCGTTGTAAAAAGTATAAGTGTGATTTTACTGTTTGTCTTGGTGTTAAATCGGAATATTCGTATTTTTCTTGAGCTAAAATAAAATTACTTATTAATAGAAATAATACTATTAAGCTCCTAAAATTTAATTTAATTATTTTCATATTTATATTATTAATAATGGCAAATATAAGTATAAAAACTATTTTTTTATAACAACTTATTTTTAAAATGTAAACTATCACCCCATTCGTTGTATCCAATTTCGCTACCTGCAATAGTTATTCTAGCTTCTAAACAATTTTTACAATCGCTTGCTTCCTCGTCTGTACAAGGTTTGTTTTGGTATAGGCTGTAATCATCACGATACATACCAGGCGTAATATTAGGCATAATTATATTTGCTCCTATTTTCATAGCTTTTTCACGTCCAAGAGGGTCAATAGCTTGTAATGCTGTTGCCGCTGCAATATTTATATTAGGCATTATTAAACGTAAAACTGCAATCATTTTAAGAGTTAATGTAAACCTTTCTTTTAAGGGCATTAGCTCATCTTTAAATTTAAATAATGGAGTGTCTTCGTGTTCAATATATGGTCCCATTCCGCACATATCAATATCTAATTCTTTCATAAAAAGTAAATCGTTTGCTAAATCCTCATAAGTTTGAAAAGGTAAACCAATCATTATACCTGTTCCGGTTTGGTAGCCTACTTTTTTTAGCGATTTTAAACATTCAATACGTTCCTCAAAATTATGTTTTTTATTTTGTGGATGTATTTTATAATATAAATCTTTGTTTGACGATTCGATACGAAGTAAATATCTATGAGCTCCGGCATCAAACCATTTTTTATAAGTTTTTTCGGTTTGTTCGCCAAGCGATATTGTTATCCCTAGTTCATTATTTGAAATCTCTTTTATTCCTTTTAACAGTGTTGTTATTCTGTTTGTAAAATATTCACTTTTAAGCTCGCCTGATTGCAGTACTAACGAACCATAATCCTCTTTATATGCAAATTTTGCAGCTTCTATAATTTCTTTGTCAGATAAATTATATTTTTCAAAATTAGTGTTCGATTTTCGAATGCCACAGTATAAACAATCTTTTTCGCATATATTTGAAAACTCAACTAATCCACGAAAGTAAACTTTGTTTCCTACGGTTTTTATTTTTACATCGTAAGCTTTTTTAAACAGCTTAATAGTATCTTCTTTGTTGGCTTTTAAAAGCGATATTATATCTGTTTTACTTAGTGTATTTTTATTTAGAATATGATTAATCATTGTTAATTATTAATTACTCATTGTTAATTATTTAAAAGGTTCAATAACTCTATCGAAAATACCTGTTACATAAGCTATTGCCATTCCGTAATTACTTACTGGTATTTCCTTTTTAATTGCAGGTTTAAGTCTGTTATTTAGTTGTTTTTGAGTTACAACACAACCTCCACACTGAATTATCATAGCATACTCTTCAATGGGTTTTGGGAATTTTGTTAAACCTGATGCAAAATCGAATTCTAATTTTTTACCAGTAAATTCTTTTAACCATTTTGGTAGTTTATATCGTCCTATATCTTCGCAACTTACTTGATGTGTACACGATTCTAACATTAGAATTTTATCGCCATCATTAAGTTTTGAAATATATGGTGTTCCTTCAATATATTTCTCGAAATTACCTCTATATCGAGCAAGTGTAATACTAAAACTTGTTAATAAAATATCTGTTGGAATTATTTTAGAAACCATTGCAAATGCCTGACTATCAGTAACAGCAAGAGCAGGTTTTATTCCTAATTTTAAAAAGTCTTCTATCTCAGTTTCTTTAACGGTAATACAAATACAATCGTTGTCTAATACATCACGAATAGCCATAACTTGTGGCAAAATCATTCTGCCATCAGGTGCTTCTGAATCTATAGGGGTAATTAGTAAAACAACATCTTTTGGTTTTACTATTCCTTTAAATAACGATTTTTGTTGATATACATTTTCGGGCATCTCAGTTTTTATTAACTCAACCAAATGCTCAATACTTTCTTTATCGTTTATACTTATATCAATAATATTAGATTTTGTAAATGTTCTTATTTTTTGAGCCAGATCTTCTGTTAATGGTTCAATATCCGATTTGCTATGAACAATAATAAACGGTATGTCATACTCCTTAAATTCTTTTATTATTTCATGTTCATACGTATCACAAATATTTTTAGATACCATTAATATTGCAAAATCTACTTGCGGAATTACGCTTAAACTCTTATCAATACGCAACTTACCTAAATCGCCAACATCATCAATTCCAGCAGTATCAGTAATAATTACCGGTCCTATTCCAAAAATTTCTATCGACTTTTTTACTGGGTCGGTTGTTGTTCCTGCTTGGTCTGATACAATAGCAACATCTTGCCCTGTTATAGCATTAATTAACGAACTT
>Ga0256827_10001886_pt1 | contig 13534 bp, 10 predicted proteins | sample CV84metaG_FD_185977 | JGI IMG/M metagenome (GOLD analysis project Ga0256827, IMG submission 185977) | Hydrothermal vent microbial communities from East Pacific Rise, Pacific Ocean - CV84 | ecosystem: Environmental > Aquatic > Marine > Hydrothermal vents | place: Pacific Ocean: East Pacific Rise... | reverse complement strand
ATACGCCAACAGCGTTAAAATCATCAATGCAAGAATACTGTATGGAACCCAATTAGGAATCGGTACAGGAGATCCTGCTGCGTATGAGTGCAATCCTGAAAGGTAGTAGTTTACCCCAAAATAGGTCATAATAACCGAAGAGTATGCCCAAAGAGATGCCATATTAAAGATAAATGGATTGTTAAGTTTTGGAATAAAACGAAGATGCAATACAGCCGCATAAGTCAAAATGGTTACACCTGCCCATGTCTCTTTGGCATCCCAACCCCAATAGCGTCCCCAACTCTCATTTGCCCAAACTCCACCCAAGAAGTTTCCAATGGTCATCAAGAAAAGACCAACAATCAGGCTCATTTCAGCAATATTGGTTAGCTCTTTAATAGCTCGATCAATATTTTCATCTCCATCTTTTCTCATAATAAACAAGATAAGTACCAATAGGGATAAAATAGAGCCTAAACCAAGAAATCCATCTCCTGAAATAATGGTTGCCACATGAATCATTAACCAATACGACTTAAGCACAGGAACAAGATTGGTAATCTCTGGGTTTACAAAGTTCATGTGTGCCACAGCCATGGTTACCCCTGCTAAAAATGCTGTTGCACCTAAAGTAAAGGGAGATTTTCGAGCAAAAACGAGTCCTGCCACCACCGTAGAAGCAGCAATAAAAACAATGGATTCATAAGCGTTTGACCAAGGTGCATGCCCTCCTATGTACCAACGCATACCCATACTCAATAGATGTACAGCAAACCCTGCAATCATTAAAATCCATGAGATTTTTACAATCCATTCAAGTGAGGAAATGGGCTTAACAACATTTATAAACGAAGCAATCAATAGAATTAATCCTACTAAAATATAAAGAGGTACAAGCTTTGACAACAATCCAAGCTGATTGTACGTTATCTCTATATCGGTTTCAGCTTTAGAAGGAAGTACCTTTGCACCAAACTTTTTTTGATACAAAGTAATCAAATTAATTGCTTGGGTAAACTGTGTTGTATTTCCATCTTTTTGAATTTTAGTTGTTCCCTCAAACAGATAAAGTGTCATCATCCGTACCATTTCTGAAATCTTTTTAGGAAATTGAGAAATAGCATCTTGTGGATTAACCCACTTGTTGTTTATATCATGAGGTACAGGGTAAATTTTTAATAAAGAACCTGTATAAACCATATACGCAATGTTTAAACGCTCATCTACTTTGACCAACTCTTTATCATACAAGTTTTTCTCTAGGGGTTTTTTACGCACCGATTTAGAAATCTGTTTTGCCAGTTTATACTCACCTTGTTTTGAAAAAAAATCATTAAAGTTTGCATATTTTACACCCTCTGCTAACCCCAACTCTTTTGCAATTCGACTATGATCAACTTTTATCATTGCCAACTCTTGATAAAATTTTGGATTAACCGTCATTCCTAAAAGAATGGCTGTAGGTTCAACACCATAAATCGACGTTTTCCCCGAAAGTTTTGAAACAATTTCATGAGCAAAGGTGTCTAAAGGTTTCATTCGTCCACCATGAGCTTGAAGCGTCAAACCTCCAAATTCACGAATGGTTTGGGCATCATAAATCTCTAACATTTTTTGATGCTCTACATCCAACGCTGTTAATGAAGCTGATTGTAGTGGTGCCGTATAGCCTACTACAGCTAGCATTATCAAACTTAATGAAGCATTTTGCAATTTTCTTGCACCTCTCAATAATTTTTGGAAACGACCTTTTTTATCAAAAAGGTTCCAAATCATACCAATAGCTAAAAGTATGTAACCTAAATAAGTAGGCAGTGTTCCAGGGTCATGGTTTACAGACAATACGGTTCCTTTTTCATCTTGATCATACGACGATTGGAAAAGTCGATAATTTCTATGGTCAAGAACATGATTCATATAGATTCTAAATGGCATATCATGAATCTCCTTTTCTCTATCTGTCAATTCTACTTCACTGGCATAAGAAGCAGGACTCATTGATCCAGGATATCGCTCTAACTGAAAATCAATTAACTTTAAAGAGAAAGGTAAGTTGATAACCTTTGCACCTAAATTAAGCGTAATATCAAGACCATCTAAATGAATTTTTTTATCTTCTCCTTGATTTCCTGCATAGGCAAGAAGATCAACTATTTGACTCTTATCTCCTACCGACACCTTTAAACTTACCATTTCAGGCAAACCACTTTTGGTCTTTAAAGAATGACTAACATACTCCATAACGGACTTTTCAAAACGATTCTTTAAAACGATTGCATTATCTGAGAAACGATAGAGTTTTTTCATCTCAAAAGAATTTACTCCTTTTGTTAAGTTTTCCTCTTGACGTGTCAGCATAGAGAGCGTTTGCATAGGAAATGTTGTCGAAATTTTCAGCATTTTCCCTTCTCCAGAGATTTCAAAAACAGGTTTACTATTCTGGGAATCTATGCGATTATTGAAGGCTATAATAAAACTTCCTGCATCATAAGTATCTCCATCAAACAAGCGTACTGGTTTCCCTTTACCCCTACCATTTGACACCATTAACTCTAAAGATTTTTTACCACTGGCATCAAGCTTTAACTCTTGTTGAGCTGCAGGAAGATAGTTTACTAACTCAAAGTTAACCTCTTTACCATTAACGTTCATGCTTGTATCAAAGCTGTTTTTGGTCATTGATGAAAGCAACATTGATTGCTCAAAATGCTCACTCTCTTTCCCACTTTTAACATCAAGCTGTAATACTTTTATATCTGAAACCATCGTACTGGAGCTTTGCCCCTCACGAATATTCATGATACCTTCATATCCAACATATCGTGTTACTAAAGCTCCTAAAGCGATAATAAAGAATGAAAAGTGGAAAATAAAAACAGACATTTTATTTTTATAACTCTTATATTTAATAATATTGTAAATAAGAAGTAAAATAAAATAAAGAAGAAAAAACTCAAACCATCGAGCATTATAAACCAATGCTTTTGCTGTCTGTGTACCGTAGTCATTTTCGATAAATGTAGCTATACCGATAATGACACCAAAAAGAAAAAGTAGCCAAGTAGCTACTTTCATAGAGAATAATTTTTTTATCACATGTCGTCCTATCACTAAAAAATAATGGTTTGAGTATAACCAAGAATTATTAACAGAAGATTAATTTTTTATGAAGTTTTTATGAAGTTTTAACCAAAAAAACACCTGATTCCACATGATGAGTGTGAGGAAATTGGTCATAAATAGCCGACTCTACAACCTTATGACTCTTTGTTAATTCAACTAAATCTCTTGCTAAAGTTTCAGGATTACAAGAGATGTAAATAATATTTTCCATCGTTGAGATAAGTTTAATCGTATCCATATCCAGCCCTGCTCTAGGAGGATCAACCAAGACGGTAGAGAAGTGATACGAATCCAAATCAACCTCTTTTAATCGTGTAAATTTTCGCTCTTTATTGAGTGCTTGTGTCATCTCTTCAGAGGCTAAACGAATAAACTCTATATTCTCTACAGCATTTAAAACGCAGTTTTCTTTGGCTGAGTAGATAGAGCGTTTAGAAATCTCTGTTGCTAAAACACGATTAAAATACTTCGATAAAGGAATGGTAAAATTACCTAAGCCACAATAGGACTCTAAAAAATCGCCACCATTAACCTTTTTAGCCTGTTTAATTGCCCACTCTATCATCTTGATATTCACAGCAGGATTGGGTTGGGTAAATCCACTCTCATAGTGCCGATAATAATAGTCTTGACCATCTATAAAGAGTTTTTCCGTTACAAACTCCTCTGATAAAATAACTTTTTGTTTACGACTTCGTCCCATAATCTTTGCATTTAAGAGCTTCTCCAGTTCCCTAGCCTCTGCTTCCCAAACCTCATCAAGTTTTCGATGATAAATCATGGTTATAAGACATTCATCCGTAGTTGTTGCTAGGAATTCCACAGCAAAAATACGCTTTTTCAACACCTCTGTCGAACCGTTAATTGCATCCAGTAAGGGTTGCATCCGTTTTTCAATAGGTTTTATTACTTTAGGACACTCTGTAATATTCACTGCACCCTTTTTATCTAAACGTCCCATTGCATAATTCGCACCATTGTCATCATGCCAAATTTTAAACTCTGACCGTGCTCTATAGTGAGATTCACTTGCTGAAAAAACTTCTAAATCATTTACGTTAAAAGGAGACAATAATCCTAAGACACGCTCTTTTTTCTCTTTTAACTCATCTTCATAACTCAAATTATAAATCGCACACGAACCACACGTTCCAAAATGTTTACATTCCAAATTTTTACCTTATTTTATTGCAAAATTGGAAACGATGGCTTTAGCCTCGTCCTATTCCAAAAAAATAGCAATATATTTATTGGGGCGTATTTTATCAAAAAAGAGTATCGTTCTCTATGAGAGAAAAATTTAAACAAGTTTGATATAATTACAAAAAATATTTTATAAGGTCTATTATATGTCTATAAGCATCGTCATTTTAGCAGCAGGTAAAGGGAGTAGAATGAAATCTACTACCCCTAAAGTTCTTCATTCTATTTCAGGAAAGTCCATGCTTTCCCATGCCATTGATGCAGGTCAGAAACTATCCGATGACATTACAGTGGTGCTTTACCACCAAGCATCTCGTGTACAAGAAGCGATAGAAGCAGAGTATGAAAACATTCATTTTCATATGCAAGATGCCGAACATTTTCCAGGTACAGGTGGAGCGATGAAAGGGGTTGCAACCAAATATGAAAAAACCCTTATTTTAAATGGCGACATGCCTTTAATTACTCAAGAGTCCCTAAAAGCACTCACAGGTGGCGATGCAGACATTAATATGTCGGTTATTAAACTGGAAAACCCAACAGGTTATGGTCGTGTTATCATTGATAATGAAAAGGTTCAAGAGATTGTTGAACAAAAAGATTGTAACGAATCTCAATTAGAGACAAAAACCGTGAATGCAGGAATTTACTGTGTCAACACTGAACTTTTAAACCGTTATATTCCACAACTCTCAAATGATAATGCACAGGCAGAATACTACTTGACCGATATTGTAAAGATGGCTGTGGATGAGAACAAAACCGTAATGCCTATTTATGTAGAAGAAGAGGAGTTTAAAGGGGTTAATTCTAAACTGGACTTGGCTGATGCAGAGGTTATTATGCAAAATCGTATCAAAAAAGCATTAATGGAACAGGGTACAACCATGCGTTTCCCTGAGAGTATTTATATTGATTGCCGAGCTACCTTTGAAGGCGAAAATATTTTAGAAAATGGCGTTACTATTTTAGGAGCTTCAACACTTATTAATGCTCATATCAAAACCCATTCTGTTATTGAAGATTCAATTATCGAAGATTCAGATGTTGGACCAATGGGACGAATTAGACCACTCTCACACCTAAAAGGTACGCATATAGGAAACTTTGTAGAAGTTAAAAAGTCAACACTGACAGGGGTAAAAGCTGGTCATTTATCCTATATTGGCGATGCAACCATTGATGAAGGTTCAAATATTGGGGCAGGAGTGATTACCTGTAACTATGATGGAAAAAACAAATATAAAACCATTATTGGTAAAAATGTATTTGTAGGGAGTGATTCACAATTGGTAGCTCCTATAACCATTGAAGATGATGTAATGATTGGAGCAGGTACGACGTTGACTAAAGATGTAAAAAAAGGCTCTTTAGCCTTGACGCGTACTCCATTAAAACTTATTCCAAATTTCTTTTATAAGTTTTTTGGAAAATAGAGTTGTAGAAACAAGGCATGCCTTGTTTCTACTTTAGCAAACAACTTGATGTAAAATTATTTTATCTTCAGCCTCTTCTATATCAGCTTTTCCTTTTCGTACATCATACACTACCACAAAAATCTCATCGTTGCTTTGCAAATAGTTGTTTTCTCCAAAATCAGCATAGGCTGTTGCCCCTATAGAGATAATCGCTTGCTTTGGATAGTTGCTATCTTTCAGATGCATTGCAATATCTTCTAATGGTCCAAAATCTTTCTGTTCATTCATCTTCTCAATAAGCCAATCTTTAAGCTTTGTATAGAAATAACTGTAGCCCAAGAGTGGAGCATCTACACCATAAGGGTACATCACACCATCACGTTTTACAAAGGAGCATAAGTGAAAATTATCCATCACGCCACCCTCTTCAAACTTATCAATAGCAATCCACTCTGTTGCCATTCCTTTTGAATTAGCAGACCATGATTTCTTTTCTGAAATCTTTTTTGCACCCTCTTTTCTAATCGTACAATCATTAAACGCTGTAAACTGTTTTGCTACTAAATCAACAACTTCCATTTTTTCATTATAGATAATGTCAAAAAGAATAGCCACCTCAGGTTCAACCTGTGCATTGCATTCGTAATTAGGAAGTTCTAACTTCTCTGTACCAATAGGATATAAACCTAAAAAACTCTGTGAGTGTGGCAGATAAAAAGGAAAAATTCCTTTAGGGGCATTCGCCTCTTTGGTTACAACATTTTCAAAATCTTTAAGCTCTCCAGCCTGTTCTAAATGATGTGCAAAATTTCCTGCTACACCCAATCCGATTGTCTCTGTAAAATTCATTCTAATTCCTCAAAAAAATAATTATATAATAATATCAAGTATAATTTAAAGAAATACTATCAGTTCATAATTAACTAAGAAAAGTTAAGATAGAATAAAAGTCAACACAGATTAATCAGAGCATAGGAGCTAGAAACATGATAAAAAAGAAATCTCTAGTGGCAGGTCTACTTTCCCTCTCGTTACTTACTACAGCATTAAACGCACTTGAGGTAAACATTAAGAAGGACCTCCCTTTTGTAGATGTTAAAATCAATGGTAAAAGTGTCAAAATTCAAAGAATCCAAGACACCAGTCATAAATTAACAAACTCATACACAAAAACTTCTCGACCAACTCCCCCTTTTGGAATACAACCATTTCAACCCATTAAAGGTATAGAAACTGTTTCAGAGCTCGATGTAATAGATTTTATAAAAGATACCTTACCTACGAATAAAGGCATATTGATAGATGCACGAATGCCAAAATGGAACAAAGCAGGAAGCATACCTGGATCTACCAATATTCCCTTTTCTGTTTTAACACCAAGTACAAAAGTATCTTATGGGAAGATTCTTGGTCTACTCGGTGCAAAAAAAGAAGGCAATAAGTGGACTTTCAAAAATGCTCAATCTCTTTTGATATTTGATAATGGTCCATGGTGTCAGCAGGGTTTACGTGCCATGCAAAATTTAGTTAAAATAGGTTATCCAAAATCAAAAATACTCTACTATAGAGGTGGTATGCAGTATTGGCAAATTTTGGGTTTAACGACCACCGTTCCAAGATAACATAAAAAAAGGAGAAACTATGTTAAATAAAGATCAGTACAATCAAGATGAGTATAATGATTACTATCAACAAGAGATACGAGGAGCAGAAACCAACAGCTCATCATCAGAGGAGGAGTCTTCGGGAAAAGGTGGTATTTTAATACTTTTAGGGTTAATTGTTTTAGCTGTTGCAGGGTATTTTGGTTATACAAACATGAATAAAACAACAGCCGAGTCCACAACAGATGAAACACTTGTGGTTCAAAAAGAGATTGAAGAACCTGCCAAGACCATTCAAGCCGTTGGAGAGGAGTCTACAACAAAACAAGATGCTATAAAAGAAGCACCTGCTAAAGTCGAAGAGCCTGTTGTCAAGCCTATTGAAAAAGAAGTTGTTCCTCCTCAACCTGTAGAGACAGAAAACAACAAAAATACTGAGGTAGCAGAAGTTGCAGAGAGTGTACAAAAGGCTATCGGAGCAGAAGAAAAAATGTCTCCTGAAGAGATTGCTAAAGTGGTTCAAATGGTTATGTCTCAAATAAATACAAAACAAGGAGAGGTAGCTCAACAAAGTACAACTAAAAAAGAAAAAACCACATCAGCATTAGATACCGAGTTAATGTCTGAATTATCAGGAACCGATACTGATTCTGTTAATGATGAAGATCAAAAACTAGAAGATGCTCTGAACAATATTAATGAAACAACAAAAGATACAAGCATTAAAAATGATGATAAAGCCGTAGACACCTACAATAAAGTTAAAGTATCAGGAAATACAGGAGATGATGAACTTAGTAAACTTTCCAGTCAAATTTCCAATCTAATTTCGGATAAAACTACCAGTGATCAAACAAACAATTCAAAAGAAGAGGAAACGTATACCAAATCACTGAAAGAAGAAGTAGTTACGCGTAAAAATGAAATGAGAATTATTGTAGTTAGAAAAGGCGATACCCTAGGGAAAATTGCAAAAAGAGCTTATGGGAATGTTATGGAATATCGCAAAATATACAAAGCAAATCCAGACATTTTAAAACGTCCAGACCGTATTTATATTGGACAAAAACTTCGTATCCCAAAATAGACTCTCTTCTTTAAACAGAGGATATATCAATTCTCTGTTTAGCTCAACCATTCATTAAAACATTAAAACATTAAAAAACAAAGGTTCCACTATGAAAAGATTACTAATACTACCACTTTTTGCATCCTTGGTATGGGGAAATACCGAGAATGTAATCGTAAAGCTAACAGATACACTTCCATATGCTTACACCATAGATTCTGGTAAAAAAATCAAAATTGAGAGAGTTCAAGATACCTCTAATAGATTAACCGATGACTATACAAAAACATCTCGACCCTGTCCTCCATTTTGTATTCAACCAACCAAGATACATCCCGAGATTAAAAATATTGCTGAACTTGAATTGATTCAATTTATGAAGGATAAAGTAGCAACAAACAAAGGGATTATAATTGATGCACGTCTTAAGAGTTGGTTTGAACTAGAAACAATTCCTTCGGCTATTAACATTCCTTTTCCTGTGATGCAAAATGCTACTAAAAAGAAAGCTGAATTGATTTTTAAAATTCTAGGTATGAAAGTTGAGAAAGATGGGACATGGAACTTTGAAAAGGCAAAAGAGTTGGCTGTATTTTGTAATGGAGTGTGGTGTGGGCAATCGGCACACTTTATCTCAGGAATGTTAAAATATAACTACCCTACTTCTAAATTAAACTACTACCGTTCAGGCTTCCAAGGATGGAAACTACTGGGTCTAACAACCATTGTACATAAAGAGATTAAAAAGTAAGTAGAGACCAAGGCATGCCTTGTCTCTACGAATAGAGTATAGATATTACTCTACTTCAGCATCAATAATATCATCATCTTCTGCTTTTTTAGCCGCTTTATCTTTTTCGCCACCTTGCTCTTTTGCATAAACTGCTTCTGCTAGTTTATGAGACTTTTCAGTTAATACTTTAACCTTCTCTTCAATCTGATCTTTTGTTGCAGAGTCATCTTTAAGAATAGCTTCAACATCAGCAATGGCTGTTTCAATTCCTGCTTTTTCTGTAGCATCAAAATTTTCGCCCAAATCAGTTAATGATTTTTTAGTTTGGTGTACCAATGCATCTGCTTGATTTCTAGTCTCAACAAGAAGTTTTCTCTGCTCATCTTCAGACTTATTCATTTCAGCATCTTGAACCATTTTTTCAATCTCTTCATCTGAAAGTCCTGACGAACCAGTGATTTTGATTTCCTGCGATTTTCCAGTCCCTTTGTCTTGTGCTGAAACAGTTAAGATACCATTTGCATCAATGTCAAATGTTACTTCAATCTGAGGAACACCTCTTGGAGCAGCTGGAATGTCTCTCAATTCAAACATACCCAATGATTTGTTGTCTTTAGAGAACTCTCTTTCTCCTTGAAGTACATGAATACTTACGGCTGGTTGGTTGTCTTCTGCTGTTGAGAATACTTGTGACTTTTTAGCAGGAATGGTTGTTCCTTTTTCAATCACTTTAGTCGTCACTCCACCTAAAGTTTCAATACCAAGACTTAATGGAGTAACATCTAGTAAAAGTACGTCTTTTACATCTCCTTTAAGAACACCACCTTGAATAGCAGCACCTAAAGCAACAACTTCGTCTGGATTAACCGATTTGTTAAGCTCTTTTCCAAAGAATTTTTGAACTGCTTCTTGTACCAATGGAACTCTTGTAGAACCACCAACCATTACAATTTCATTAATTTCAGAAGTGGTAACATCTGCATCAGCTAAAACAGATTTAATTGTTTTAATAGTAGACGATACTAAATCTTCAATTAACGACTCAAATTTTGCTCGTGTAATTTTCTGAATAAGGTGTTTTGGTCCAGAAGCATCAGCTGTAATAAACGGTAAGTTAATTTCAGTCTCTGTTGAAGATGAAAGCTCTTTTTTCGCATTTTCAGCAGCATCTTTAACTCTTTGAAGAGCCATAACGTCAGCTTTAATGTCCACACCTGTTTCAGCTTTGAACTCATTCGCAACATAATCAATAACTCGGTTATCAAAGTCATCTCCACCAAGGAAAGCATCTCCACCTGTTGACATAACTTCTACAACATTATCTCCTGTTTCAAGAACAGTAACATCAAATGTACCACCACCTAAATCGTACACAACAATTTGTTCAGCCTCTTTTTTGTCAAGACCATACGCCAACGCTGCTGATGTTGGTTCATTGATAATTCTAAGAACATTAAGACCAGCAATTGTTCCAGCCTCTTTTGTTGCTTTTCTCTGTGCATCATTAAAGTACGCAGGTACTGTAATAACAGCGTCAGTTACTGTCTCTCCAAGATATGATTCAGCATCTTCTTTTAACTTCATAAGAATTTTAGATGAAATCTCTTGAGGTGTATACGTTTTATCAGCTACTTCAATCGCACAAGCACCATTTCTATTGATAATATGGTAAGGAAGTCTATCTTTTGCAGATTGAGCATGCTCTTCATCAAACATAAGACCCATAATTCTTTTAATAGAATAGATTGTTTTTTCTGGGTTTGTAATTGCTTGTCTTTTAGCAGATTCGCCTACTAAAATCTCACCTTTATCGGTAAATGCTACTATTGAAGGAGTTGTATTCTTACCCTCTTTATTAGCAATAATTTTTGCTTCACCATTCTCAAATACTGACATTGCAGAGTTTGTGGTTCCTAAGTCAATTCCTAAAACTTTACTCATTATAATCCTTTATTTACTACTATCGTGTTTAATTATTGTATTCTATACTGTTTATTAAATTTTAAATGCTACTTTAGTTGCACTTCATTTATTTTATAACTATTTTGCTGTTGAAACCATTGCAGGTCTTAACAATCTATCTTTAATAGTGTAGCCTTTTTGAAGTACTTGAACAATTTCTCCTGCTTCATGATCTTCACTATCTACCTGCATAATAGCTTGATGAACATCAGGGTTCAACTCTCCCAAGGTTTCCACCACTTTAATATGGTTTTTTTCAAGAACTTTAATAAGTTGTGTGTACGTAAGGTCTAGCCCCTCTTTAATCTTATCAAGTACTTCGGAAGAACCCTCTTCCCTGTTCGTAGCTTCAATCGTTGCCAAAGCACTGTCAAAAGAGTCCACCACGGATAATATATCATTAGCAAAACTTTCATTTGCATACGATACGGCTGCCACTTTATCTTTTGCTAATAACCTTTTAGAATTTTCAAAATCTGCATGGGTTCTTAGATATTTGTCTTCCCACTGGGCAACCAACTCTTTCATTTGAGTCAGTTCATCAACCTCATTCTCTAGGGTTTCCGTGACTTCTTCAACATTAGGAGTCTCAACCTCAGCTTCTACAGAATTGTTTTCATTGCTTTTACTCATATAGATACTGTTCCTCTTTAATAATTTTAATCATCTTCAAATTATAGGTTCAATTTTAAAGATTTGAGGGATTATACATCATTGAGTCAAGTTTGTCAAGGTTAGCTTTATATTTTAAATTAAGAATAGTTTAGTCATGTAGACTAAACTATAAAAATCAGACATAAGAATATCTTTCCAAAGTCCTAAATTATAGTATTTACAATGAATTTCAAGAGAAAGTTTTTAAAGAAAAAAAGAAGACACAAGGAAAAACCTTGTGTTGTAAAAGGAGAGAAATTAGTTTCTAATTCCCATATCTGCTTTGATAGTTGCCCATCTTTTAAGATCTACTTTTTTCAAGTATCTCATTAATCTTCTTCTTTGACCAACAAGTTTAAGTAGACCTAATCTTGATGAGTGATCTTTTTTGTTTGTTTTAAGATGCTCAGTTAAGTACTTAATTCTCGCTGTAGTTAATGCAACTTGAATTTCTGTAGAACCTGTATCGTTCTCGCCTCTTGAATATTTAGCAATTATCTCTGCTTTATTAGCCGTATCTAAAGCCATAATGACCTCCTGATGGGTAGTTTAATTTTTCACATAATCTAATTATATGAAATTGAAGTGACATTCTATCACTATTTTTTTAAATAGAGATTACAAAGTAGCTTTAATATAATTTAGAGTAAAATAGTCCTAATTAGAATTGAATACATTATAAAAGGAAACTATAAAAAACATGTTATTAACCAGAGCCAGCGAATACGCCCTACTCTCCCTTAATATTATAAGAAATTCCGAGAAGCCAAAAGGTGCGGAACAACTTTCAAATGAACTCTCTATCCCAAAAAGTTTTCTTGCTAAAATTCTTCAAGGATTGGCAAAAGCCAAGATATTAGAATCACGAAAAGGGGCACATGGTGGCTTTGTTATGATTCGCAACAGTCATGAAATCTCTGTTGCTGAAATCATCATCGCAGCCGAAGGAAAAACACCTGCTGTGTTTGATTGCACCCAATACAGTTCAACTTGCCCTAATGGGGCTATTGGAATGTGTTCAATTTCCCCTTTTTTAGTTACTTTTCAAACTAAAATAGATACATTTCTACATGAACTTACATTAGAGGATATTTTTACTACATGAACATCTACCACCTTTCCCACATCGACCTTGACGGCTATGGCTGTCAATACCTAACTCAAAACTGTTTCTCTACTCAAAAAAACACTAAAGTAGAATCGTATAATGCCAATTACGGACCAGAAGTAAAAGCAAGACTCGAAGAGATTATTACAGCCATTAAACGTGAAAAATTTATAGGTTCAGATGATAGTGAACATATTATTTTGGTAACCGATTTAAACCTAACTCCAAAAGAGGCAAAGTGGCTAGAAGAGAAAGCCATGGATGTTGGAGCAAAGATTCAACTGCTTGACCACCACGGTTCTGGCGAGAAAACAGCCCAACAATACATATGGTATAAACTAGACACTACAAAATGTGCAACACTTATTACCTACAATTGGTTACAAACACACCACAACTTTGATAAAGAGAACAACTTTGCTCAAATTGTAAAAGCTATCAATGCCATAGACATTTGGGTAAGCGAAGATGAACTGTTTGAATTTGGAAAAGTAGGCTTAGGAATGATTTCTGGTGCAAGAGAAATCAACCGTACCCTATTCCCTGCCGAAGACAGAGCCTTAAAACTTTCACTTATTGATGGAATGAAAAACCATCTAGGAAAAGAAAATGCTCATATTGAGTTAGACAACAACCTACACCAGCTCAAGAAAAAGTTTTTCAAACAAGAAGAAGATA
>Ga0256827_10001885_pt1 | contig 13537 bp, 9 predicted proteins | sample CV84metaG_FD_185977 | JGI IMG/M metagenome (GOLD analysis project Ga0256827, IMG submission 185977) | Hydrothermal vent microbial communities from East Pacific Rise, Pacific Ocean - CV84 | ecosystem: Environmental > Aquatic > Marine > Hydrothermal vents | place: Pacific Ocean: East Pacific Rise... | reverse complement strand
CTCACATCAACCTCTTCACTTTAGAAGTGGCTTTGGCTTCTAGTGGGTTTGTGGGCCAGTAGTGTTTTTTGTATTTTCCTCTTAACTCTTTTCTTACTTCACTGTATGAGTTTGTCCAAAAGCTCTCTAGGTCTTGGGTGACTTGCATGGGTCTTGAGGCTGGAGATAGTAGGTGGATTAGTAGCTTTACTTTGGAGTTTAGAACTGTAGGTGTGCTTTTTGTTCCAAACATCTCTTGGAGTTTTACAGCTAGTATGGGTTGCTCTATGTTGGAGTAGTCTATGGCTATTTGTGAGCCTGATGCTACTTTTAGTTTTTGAGGGGCTAGTTTCTCTAACTCTTGGCTCTGTTTAAAACTCATAAGCCCTAAAAGTATGTTGTAAAAATCTAAATTTTGACATGCTTTAAGAGAGTAGATACCATCTAGGTATGGGGCTAACCACTCATCTAAATTTTCTAAAAGATACTCATCTGAAAAGTCTGGAAAATCTAAGCCATTGTGGTTTACAAAGTTTACTCTATCTCTAAGGTTTTTTACTTTGCTACTGAACTTTAAGACCTCTAAACCTAAAGCTTCTAACTCTGCTAAAAAAACCTCTAAAACTTCCTCATTTTCTGAGTCTACTTTTATTTGCCTCTTCTCAAGTGTAATAGCTCCTAGTGATGTAACTTCAAACACTTTTACTCTAGCCTCCTCATCACTCCACTCTACTTTTTGTTTAGTAACTATACTTTTGACTAAGTAGGCATCAATGCTACTTCTACTAAGCTCTATGGCTTTGTAAATCTTGCTAATTCTTCCTATTACTCCTAAATCTGCAACTACTAAAAACCTAGCTTTAAAGAGTTCATCTTCATTATGTAGTAAAGCTCCTTTACCGTTAGAGAGTAGGTATGAGCTTCTATCATTTAACCTTTGCATAGCTATACGGTCTGGGTAGGCAAAGGCTAATAGTACTCCCAATATATCTAAATTGATGTTAGCTTTTTGTTTTGCCTCTATCTGCTTTGCACTCTTTAGTATGTAGTGGCACTGTTTTATATTTACATGGTTTAAGTTACCCATGTTTTTTTGTGCTATGTTGTGTAGGGTCTCTACTCTGTGTTTTAAATCTGATGAGTTAAAGTTATTTGTATAGATCTCTTTCTCATTTAGAAGTACTGCCAAGAGTGAAGCTTCATAGCTAAAACCTAACTCTTTAGACTTTAGCATCATGTGTGCTAGTCGTGGGTGCATAGGGTAGCTGTTCATAGCTCTACCGTGTGAGGTTATAGTCCCATTTTCATCTAATGCACCAAGTTCAACTAAAAGATCTTTTGCATGTTTAGTAGCTATGGGTGGTGGTAGATCCATCCACATTAAGTCACTTATATTTGTACAGCCCCAAACGGCAAGTTCAAGAACTAAAGAGCTAAGATCAGCTAAGAGTATTTCAGGTACATCATGCTCTATGAGAACTTTTGACTTATGCCAAATATGGTAAGCCTTACCAGCAGACAAACGCCCTGCTCTACCTGCTCTTTGTATGGCAGAGTCTTTAGATATATATATGGTCTCTAGGCTATTCATGCCAGTAAATGAGTTAAATACCAAAACATTGTGTAGCCCTGAATCTATTACAACTTTTATGCCCTCTATGGTTAGAGATGTTTGAGCTATATTTGTACTTAAGACAACTTTTCTAGCTCCATCTTTTGGAGCTTTTATGGCTCTATCTTGCTCCTCTTTACTAAGGTTACCATATAGAGTAGATATGTAAACATCAGCTCTTTTTGTAGCTCTAAGTAGTTTTTCTATAGCCTTTATCTCTCTTACTCCTGAGAGAAAAACAAGTATGCTACCACTCTGCTCTTTTAGTATTTTTTCTATGAGTCTATATATGTAAGTAGGTAGCTCTTTTTTAGTTGGTTGTTTTATAGATGTAGGTAGGTAATTTGACTCAATGGCAAAAGAGCGTCCCTCACTCATTATGATAGGTGCATCATCTAAAAGTTTTGCTATAGCAGAGGTGTTTAGTGTTGCAGACATTATGAGTATTTTTAAATCATCTCTTAAAAGGCTTTGAGTCTCTAAAGAGAGTGCTAAAGAGAGGTCTGCATGTAGAGAGCGTTCGTGAAATTCATCAAATATAACTAGAGCTACTCCCTCTAAACTGGGGTCTTGTTGTAGTTTTCTAGTTAATATACCCTCTGTTACTATGAGTATTTTTGTATCTTTACTCTTTTTTGAATCCATCTTAATCTGATAGCCAATCCGTTGCCCTACACTCTCACCTAAGAGTTCAGCCATTCTACTAGCAGATGAGCGAACTGCTAAACGGCGAGGCTCTAACATAATGATCTGTTTACCCTCTAACCATGGTTCATCTAAGAGAGCTAAAGGCAAAGCTGTTGTTTTACCTGCACCTGCTGGAGCTTGTAGTACTAGTTTATTGTATTTTTGTAGTTTAAGTTTTACATCTTGTAAAACTCTATTTATGGGTAGATTATTCATAAGTAGATTATAACAAAATACGCTATAATCTACTTATGAAAAAGAAAAAAAATAATCAATCAAATTTTACAGCTAAAGATTTTTTACCAACTACAAGAGCAGATATGGATGCTCGAGGATGGGATAAGTGTGATATTATCTTAGTAAGTGGAGATGCCTATATAGACTCTCCATTTATTGGTGTCTCCATGGTTGGTCGAATGCTTGAACGCATGGGTTATAGAGTTGGTATGATAGGTCAACCAGATATTAACTCTGATGTAGATATAAAAAGACTAGGAGAACCTAGGCTATATTGGGGTATTAGTGGAGGTTCTGTAGACTCTATGGTCTCTAACTATACAGCTACAAAAAAGTTTAGAAACTCAGATGACTATACACCAGGTGGCAAAAACGATAAAAGACCAGATAGAGCTTTAAGTGTCTATTGCAACTTAATAAGACGCTATTTTAAAAATACTGTACCACTAGTTTTAGGTGGAATAGAAGCTTCATTAAGAAGAGTTAGTCACTATGACTACTGGGCAAATAAACTCAAAAAACCAATTTTATTTGACTCAAAAGCAGATATTCTTATATATGGTATGGGAGAGATTGCTATTGAGCAACTTACAAAAGCAATTGAAGAAAAAAGAGACTATAGTGACATAAGAGGGGTTTGCTACATATCTAAAGAGCCTAATTATGAGTATATTCAACTACCTTCACATAAGGAGTGCGTAGATAATAAAGAGAGATATATAGACCTCTTTGATGATTTTTATGATAACAATGATCCAATATCTGCAAATGGATTATGTCAACCTGTAGATAGCCGTTTTCTCATACAAAACCCTCCTTGTGACTACTTAGATGAAGATGAGATGGATGCAAATTCAAACTTACCATTTACTAGAGAACTACACCCCTATTATGCTAAAATGGGTAAAGTTAAGTGTTTAGAGACTATAAAGTTTTCTATTATGACTCACCATGGGTGTTGGGGAGAGTGTAACTTTTGTGCTATAGGTGTACATCAAGGTAGAACTATACGAACTAGATCGGAAAAAAATATTTTAAAAGAGGCTAAAGAGTTTAACAGTTATAAAGACTATAAAGGTATTATCTCTGATTTAGGTGGTCCTACTGCCAATATGTATGGTTATGAGTGTGGTAAAAAACTTAAAAAAGGTACTTGTGATGACATTAGATGTGTAGATGCCAATAGACTATGTAAAGTTATGCATGTTGACCATGGCAGAAACATAAACCTTCTTAGAAAAGTAAGAGAGGTTGAGGGTGTAAGAAAAGCTTTTGTAGCATCAGGAGTGCGTTATGATCTCATAACAGCCGATAAGAGAAATGGATACTCTTACTTAAAAGAGATGGTACAGCACCATATATCTGGTCAAATGAAAGTTGCACCTGAACATACAGAGCAACATGTACTAGAGCTTATGGGTAAACCTGGTAAACAGACACTAGTAGACTTTAAAAAGCTCTATGATAAACTAAATAAAGAGATGGGTAAAAAACAGTTTCTAACCTATTATCTTATAGCTGCTCACCCTGGGTGTAAAGAGAAAGATATGCATGCACTAAAAGACTTTACTACAAATGAGTTAAAGATGAATCCAGAACAAGCACAAGTATTTACTCCAACTCCTAGTACCTACTCAGCTGTTATGTACTACACAGAGTTAGACCCTAAAACTAGAAAAAAAATATTTGTTGAAAAAGATACAAGAAGAAAAGAGAAGCAAAAAGCTATAGTGCAAGAGAAAAATTGCTTTAAGAGTGGATTTGCTAGTTAATGAATAAAATATATATAACAGACCTAGACCATACATTTTTAAGAACAGACCAAACTCTATCTGATTTTAGTGTAAAAGTTTGGAATGAAAAAGCAAAAAACTCTGTACTCTCTGTAGCAACAGCTAGAAGCTACCAAAAAACACATGATTTTTTAGATAGGTTAAACTTAAAAGCTCCTATGATTTTACTTGATGGCACTATGGTAGTATCACCCAATAAAACTTTAATAGACTTAAAACTTTTAAACAAAGAGTTGAGTGATGCCGTTATAAATGAGGGGTCAAAATTCAATATTTACCCATTTGTAATTGCTCTAAAAGATATGGATTTAAATGAAGTTTTTTTAATACCATCAATAGTAAATGAGTACCAAAAAGGTGTACTAAAAAACTACAAAAATGATCCAAGAACGCAAAAGTGTAGTACCATTAAAGCTATGGATATGAACCTTAAAATAGTATATTTTGGAGAGATTGAAGTACTAAAACCATTAGCAATACATTTAGAAAAAATATTTGGAAAAGAGTTAGAGTATAAGCTATCACCAGAAAAGTACTCAGATGGTTGGTTTTTAACTATATTACATCCAGATGGAGATAAAGCTAATGCTCTTAAAAAAGTGATGGAGTATATGCAAAGAGATAGTTCTGGTGTAACAGTATTTGGAGATAGCTTAAATGACATAGGCATGTTTAAACTTGCAGGTAATTCTGTTGCTGTATCTAATGCTTTAGATGAGGTCAAAGAGGTTGCAAATATTATTTTACCTCACTCAAATGATGAAGATGGAGTTGCTAAGTATTTAAATAATATTTATTAATATCTATAGCTATTTATTCTTTAATGCTTGAATTGATCTAATTGTTAATTAAGATTTTACAAAAAATTAGGTAAAATAATGCAAATTTTAATAAAAGGCTCTCCCTTGCTTTACAATGTTGTTGACATTCAAAAAATATTACCTCACAGATACCCTTTTCTACTTGTAGATAGAATTACTGAACTTACTCCTAGTAAGTATGTTGAAGGCTTTAAAAATGTTTCTATCTCTGAACCAATTTTTCAAGGACACTTTCCTGATCATCCTATCTACCCAGGTGTTATGATTATTGAAGGTATGGCACAAGCTGGTGGTGTACTTGCTTTTAAAAGTATGGATAATGCTTCTCAAGAAGAGATAGAAAATAAAGTTGTTTACTTTATGAGTATTGATAAGGCTAAGTTTCGTGCTCCTGTAACTCCAGGTGATCAGTTAGTATATAAAATTAATGTTATTAGAAATAAGGGTGCTGTTTGGCAACTTGATGCAAAAGCTTATGTAGATGACAAAGTTGTAGCACAAGCTGAATTAAAAGCTATGATAGTCGATAAGTAGGCTTTTAATGTCACAAATACACCAAACAGCTATTGTTGAAGATGGAGCAATACTAGGTACTAATGTTTCTATAGGTGCATTTGCTTATATAGGTTCTAATGTTAAAATTGGGGATAATACTCAAGTATCATCTCATGCTGTTATTGAGGGTAAAACGACTATTGGTAAAAATAACCGTATATTTTCACATAGTGCTATAGGTACAATACCACAAGATTTAAAGTTCAATGGTGAAGATGTTGAACTTATTATTGGTGATAATAATACTATTAGAGAGTTTACTCTTCTAAACCCTGGTACAAAAGGTGGTGGCTCAGTTACTAAAGTAGGTAACCATAACCTTCTTATGGGTTATGTACATTTAGGTCATGATGTAATTATTGGTGATAAATGTATACTTGCAAATGGTGCAACACTTGCAGGACATGTTGAGCTTGGAAATCATGTAGTAGTAGGTGGATTAACTCCTATACATCAATTTGTACATATTGGTGATTATGCTATGGTTGGTGGAGCTAGTGCATTAGCTCAAGATATTCCACCATACTGCATGGCAGAAGGTAACCGTGCTACTATTCGTGGTCTAAACCTTACAGGACTTAGACGAAAAATTGATAGAGAAGAGATAAATCAGCTTAAATCAGCATATAGAGAGCTTTTTGAACAAGGTAATCCTCTACAAGAGGTTGCACAAAGACTTTTTGAGACAAGTAGTTCTCAAAAAGTAAAAGAGTTATGTAAATTTATAAAAACCTCTAAAAGAGGTATACCTTTTACAAGAAATAAATAAAAATTAGGATAGATATGTCAAATAAAGAATGTAGTTTCTGCTTTTCAAAAGAGACTGAAGAGAATCCACTTATTGCAGGTGAAAATGTATATATATGTTCAAACTGTATTGTATCTGCATATAAAATTCTTTATGGAGAAGAGGAGAAAGAGGAGACTAAAGAAGATTTAGGTACTCAAACTCTATATACTCCAAAAGAGATTAATCATCTTTTAGATGAGTATATAATAGGTCAAGAGAATGCAAAGAAGACTCTCTCTGTTGCTGTTTATAACCACTACAAAAGGCTCTTTAGAGACATAAGCGAAAATGATGATACTCAAATTGCAAAATCAAATGTTTTACTCATTGGACCTACTGGGTCAGGTAAAACTCTTTTAGCACAAACTATTGCTAAATTTTTAAATGTTCCAATAGCAATAGCTGATGCTACAAACTTAACAGAAGCTGGCTATGTTGGAGAAGATGTTGAAAATATTCTTACAAAACTTTTAATGGCTGCAGGTGGTGATCCTAAAGTAGCAGAGCAAGGTATTGTATTTATTGATGAAGTAGATAAAATTGCAAGAATGGGTGAAAATCGTTCTATAACTCGTGATGTCTCTGGTGAAGGTGTACAACAAGCCCTACTTAAACTTATAGAGGGTTCTGTAGTTAATATTCCACCAAAGGGTGGAAGAAAACATCCAAATCAAGACTTTATTCAAATAGATACTACAAATATACTATTTATATGTGGTGGTGCGTTTGATGGTCTTAATGATATTTTAAAAAGAAGATTAGGTTCAAATACATTGGGTTTTGGTCAAGAGAAACGATCTAAAAAAGATGATGAAAATCTAATACACTTAGTCGAGTCAGATGATCTTGTACAGTTTGGTCTTATACCTGAGCTTATAGGTCGTCTTCATGTCTTAGCAACTTTAGGTGAAATATCTAAAGAGGATATGGTAAGAATATTGGTTGAGCCTAAAAACTCTTTAGTAAAGCAGTATAAAAAACTCTTTGAGATAGATGATGTTATTCTTAGTTTTGAAGATGAAGCACTATCTCTAATAGCACAAAAAGCTATTGAGAGAAAAACAGGTGCTAGGGGTTTGCGTTCAATTTTAGAAGAGGTTCTACTAGATATTATGTATGAACTACCAGAGTTGGCAGGATATGAAGTTATAATAACAAAAGATGTAATAGAAGGTGGTAATAAACCTCTATATATAAAAAATAAAAAAAGTGCTTAGAGTATAAAAGGATATATATGTTAAAAAATCTTATGGGGTTGTTTTCAAATGACTTAGCAATTGACTTAGGAACAGCAAACACACTAGTTCTTATTAAAGGTCAAGGTATTAGTATAAATGAACCATCTGTTGTTGCTATACAGTATGATAAACATGGGCAACAACGCATTCTTGCAGTTGGTCAAGAGGCAAAAGATATGGTTGGTAAAACACCAGGTAATATTAAAGCTATTCGTCCCATGAGAGATGGTGTTATTGCAGACTTTGAAATAACAGAGATGATGATTCGTTATTTTATTGAAAAAGCTCATAAGAGAAAAGGTTTTTTCTCTCCTCGTATTATTATATGTGTTCCTTATGGTCTTACTCAAGTTGAAAGAAGAGCTGTAAAAGATTCAGCAGAGAATGCAGGTGCTAGATATGTTTACTTAATAGAAGAGCCTATGGCAGCTGCTATTGGTGCTGGTATTCCTGTAAAAGATCCAAATGGTAACCTTGTAGTCGATATTGGTGGTGGTACAACAGAGATAGGTGTAACATCTTTAGGTGGTCTCGTTCAAAGTAGTTCGATTCGTGTTGCAGGTGATAATATTGATTTAGCTATTACAGATTATGTAAAAAAGAAATTTAATCTTCTTATTGGTGAGAGAGTTGCTGAAGAGTTAAAAATAAATATTGGTACTGCTATAGAGTTAGAAGAGGAGTTATCAACAGTTATTAGAGGTAGAGACCAAGCAGAAGGTAGCCTTAACTCTGTTACTATTACCTCTGAAGATATTAGAGAAGCTATGGCAGATTCATTAGAAGAAATATCTGAAGCACTTAAAAAAGTACTTGAGAAAACTCCTCCTGAACTTGCAGGTGATATAGTTGAAAATGGTATTGTACTTACTGGTGGTGGTGCTTTAATAAGAGGTTTAGATAAATTCTTATCTGATGCTGTTAAACTTCCTGTATATGTTGCTGAAGAACCTCTTTTAGCAGTTGCAAAAGGAACAGGGAAAGCACTAGATGAGATAGACATGCTACAACAAATGGCTTATGAAGACTAAAGCTATAGTAATTGTATTGTTACTTCTTGTAGTAGCAGTACTTTTAACAAAAAATAATGATCGTATTGAAGGTACTATATTAAATAGTATTAATCCTCTAAAGCAGAGTTATCAGAAATTTACACAAGATATTGAAAACAAAAGTAAAAGTTATATATTTCAAACTGAAACTATTGAAAGGCTTAGTAAAGAGAATCGTATTTTACGACAAAGAATGCTAGAACAACTACACTATTTAAATCAAATTAAAAATATTTATAATGTCCTACCTGATTTAAAAAAATTTCCTGAAAATAGTATATCGGTATCTGAAACAATATCTTATGTAAAGTTAAATAGCTTTTCACAAATTATATTAACAAAGCCAAAAGATTTAAAAGAAGATAATCTTTATGGTCTTATTCAAGGTACAGTAGTAGCAGGAGTTGCTTCCATAAAAAACAATCAATTATATGGATATTTAACATCAGATGATAAGTGTAGATTTTCTGTATTTATAGGTAAAGAGAAAGCCCCAGGTATTGCAATAGGTATGTCACGAGATAAGATGATTGTAAAATTTATTCCAAAATGGCATAATGTAAAAAAAGGTGATAAAGTTATAACATCTGGATTAGATAAAATATTCTTTTCAAATGTACCTGTAGGTATTGTAACAGAGATTGAGGTTCAAAGTGCCTACTCTGTAGCTTATATTAAACCATATACTAATGCATTAAATCCAAAAACTTTTTTTGTTATTACAAATCCTATGGTTTCTATTTTAAATAATTTTGATCTAAATGGAACAAAATTACATAGTAATCCAACTGTTCAAATAGAAAAGTCCCATATAAATGATATAAATAAAACTGATAGTAATATAACAAAATATACTATAGAAGATTTAAATATTACAGATAATGCAGTAACTTTAAAAGAGTATAACTCAACTATACCTGTAATCTCTAGTATTCCAAGTCGTATTGATCAGACGCAAGATGATATTGTTGAACTTAAAGAACATGTAAAAAAAGAAGTAAAGGTTCCTTCTAAACCTTCCATAGAAAAAGTAAAAAAGAGATATACTAAACCACCACAATCTGTAGATATGTTTTAAAAAACCTCTATAATTAAAGCCTTTTTAAGGGCTTTTAGAGGAATTCTCACTATAATATCAAACTAAAAACTAAGGGTATTCTTCATGCCAAAACGAAATGACATCAAAACTATTTTACTTATAGGTTCTGGACCTATTGTTATTGGTCAAGCTTGTGAGTTTGACTATTCTGGTACTCAAGCCGCTAAAACTCTTAAAGAGTTAGGTTATAGAGTTATACTTATAAACTCAAACCCTGCTACTATCATGACAGATCCTGAATTTGCAGATAGAACTTATGTTGAGCCTATTACTCCTGAAATTATCTCTAAAATTATTAAAAAAGAGAGTGTTGATGCTATATTACCTACAATGGGTGGACAGACTGCACTCAATGTTGCTATGGATATGAATGATGCAGGAATGCTTAATGATGTTAAGTTTCTAGGTGCAAATCCAGCTGCTATTAAAAAAGGTGAGGATAGACAAGAGTTTAAAGAAGCTATGATAAAAATTGGTATGGATTTACCAATATCTCAATATGCTTATAATATGGATGAAGCATTAGAAGTTGCTAAAAATATTGGCTTTCCTCTTATTATTCGTGCTTCATTTACTATGGCAGGTGCTGGTTCTGGTGTTGCTTACAATATGGATGAATATAAGCAAATTGTTAAAGGTGGATTTGAAGCTTCACCTATATCTGAAATTCTCATAGAAGAGTCTCTTCTTGGTTGGAAAGAGTATGAGATGGAAGTTATACGAGATAGAGAAGATAACTGTATTATTGTATGTTCCATTGAAAACTTTGATCCTATGGGTGTACATACAGGTGACTCTATTACTATTGCTCCTGCACTTACACTAACAGATAAAGAGTATCAAAACATGAGAGATGCTTCATTTAAAATTTTAAGAGAGGTTGGTGTTGATACTGGTGGATCTAATGTTCAATTCTCAATAAATCCTAAAAATGGTCGTATGATAGTAATAGAGATGAACCCTAGAGTTAGCCGTTCATCTGCCTTAGCTTCTAAAGCTACTGGGTATCCAATAGCAAAAGTAGCAACTCTTTTAGCTGTTGGATATACCCTAGATGAAATTACAAACGACATTACAGGTACACCTGCTAGTTTTGAACCTGTTATTGACTATGTTGTAACAAAACTTCCAAGATTTACTTTTGAAAAATTCCCTATGGCAAACTCTACGCTAACTACTGCTATGAAATCTGTAGGTGAAGCTATGAGTATTGGTAGAACATTTAAAGAATCATTCCAAAAAGCTCTCTGTTCACTAGAGACTGGTCTTATAGGTTTTAACCCTATTGATTGTGATGAAGATGAGCTTATTCGTGAAATTCGTCGTTCAAATGAGAGTAGAATGCTATATGTATTTGAAGGCTTAAGAAGAGGTATGAGCGTAGATGCTATATTTGATCTTTGTCAAATAGATAGATGGTTCTTATATCAACTAGAAGAGTTAGCTCTTGTAGAAAAGCAGATGGATATTGCTCTACTATCTGATGCAACAAGATTAAGAGAAGTAAAAGCAGATGGTTTCTCAGATGCTATGATTGCAGAGGTTATTAATAAAAAAGAGGGTCTTAACCTATCTGAAAATGACATCTATAATGCTAGAGAAAAAATGGGTGTACAATTAGAATATAATGAAGTTGATACTTGTTCAGCAGAGTTTAAAGCACTCACTCCATACCTTTATTCTACAACAAATATTACTAAAGTTCCTCAACCTAAAGTAGAAGAATCAACCGATAAAAAAGTACTTGTAATTGGTGGTGGTCCTAACCGTATTGGTCAAGGAATAGAGTTTGATTACTGTTGTGTTCACGCTGCATTTGCACTTGAAGATATGGGCGTGAAGTCTATTATGTATAACTGTAACCCTGAGACTGTTTCAACTGACTATGATACATCTGACATACTCTATTTTGAGCCTATAGACTTTGAGCATGTAAGAAATGTTATTGAAATTGAAAAACCAGATGGTGTCATAGTACACTTTGGTGGTCAAACTCCTCTAAAACTTGCGAAAAACCTTACATCAATAGGTGCTAAAATTTCAGGAACAACAGCTAAAGTTATTGATCTTGCTGAAGATAGAGAGTTGTTTTCTACATTTATCAATGATTTAGGTCTTAAGCAACCAGACAATGGAACAGTTTTTTCTAAAGATAAAGCTCTAATAGTTGCAAATCGTATAGGCTATCCTGTTTTAGTGCGTCCATCATTTGTTCTTGGTGGTAGAGGTATGAAAACAGTATATGCAGATGCAGAACTTCAACAATATATGGATGAAGCTGTATCAGTATCTCATGATGCTCCTGTACTTATAGACAAATTCTTAGATAATGCCATAGAGCTAGATGTAGATGCTATTTGTGACGGTACAGATGTTTATATTGGTTCTGTTATGCAACATATTGAAGAGGCTGGAATTCACTCTGGAGATTCTGCTTGTTCCCTACCTCCTATTGGTATTTCAGATGAACTTCAAGAGGAGATTAAAGAACAAACAGCAAAAATTGCTCTAGGTTTAGGAGTTGTTGGTCTTATGAATATACAATATGCCATACATCAAGGTGAAATTTACCTAATTGAGGTAAACCCAAGAGCATCAAGAACTGTTCCATTTGTATCTAAGGCTACAGGTGTTCCACTTGCAAAAGTTGCAACAAGAGTAATGATACAAGGTAATCTAAAAGAGGCATTGAAATTTTATGATACATTTAATGTTGTAAACTTCGATAAAAAAATAATGGAACCTATATTAAAAAATCATGTAGCTGTTAAAGAAGCTGTATTCCCATTCAATAAACTACCAGGATCTGACCTTATTTTAGGACCTGAAATGAAATCAACAGGTGAAGTCATGGGTATCTCCAATAATTTTGGTATATCTTTTGCTAAATCTCAACTTGCTTCTAAAAATGATATTCCACTTGAGGGTAAAGTATTTATTTCTCTTATGGATGCAAATAAAGATGAAGCTGGTGAAGTTGGAAAGATGTTTACAGACTTAGGCTTTGAAGTAGTAGCAACATCAGGTACACATGCAGCTCTTCAAAAAGCAGGAGTAAAATCAACAAAAGTACTTAAAATCTCAGAAGGTCGTCCAAATATTGATGATATGATAAAAAATGAAGAGATAGCGATTGCAATAAACACTTCAGCAAATGTATCTAGTAAGACGGATGCCAGAACCATAAGACAATCAGTTTTAGCAAATCAAGTAGCATATTTCACAACCCTAGCAGCAGCAAAAGCAACAGCACTAGCAATTAAAGAGTTAAAAGCACTCAACGGAGAGCTAGAACCACAAGCCCTACAAGACTACCTAGCATAATTTTTTTGATGTAAGTAATTTTATATAATTTACTTACATCTTCTTCATTACTATATACTTCTAATTATTATCATAATTCATTATAAACAAATTAATTTGTTTATATTATTAATTAGGGTAAAATAGTAATTAGTGGACATATAAGAATAAGTTAATGATTATATATATAAATTAAAGGGATATAAAATGAAAAATACAGATATTGAGCAAGAAATAATAATAAGTGTTACCAATAAAAAAACAGGTAAAGAAGTTAAGTTTAGAAAAGATAGTGATAATCAACTAACACTACTACACCCTGAAACAATGGAAGATTATTTATCTATAACTATATCTGAAGATGGGAAAAT
>Ga0256827_10001884_pt1 | contig 13539 bp, 25 predicted proteins | sample CV84metaG_FD_185977 | JGI IMG/M metagenome (GOLD analysis project Ga0256827, IMG submission 185977) | Hydrothermal vent microbial communities from East Pacific Rise, Pacific Ocean - CV84 | ecosystem: Environmental > Aquatic > Marine > Hydrothermal vents | place: Pacific Ocean: East Pacific Rise... | reverse complement strand
TCTTTTGCCAAATCTATAAAAATATTATTTTTAAGATAATATTTAAGTGCTTTATCTCCAATGATAACTTCCCCTTGAACATCCAAAACACGAGCCAAGACATTTGAAGTTGCTGATTCTTTATCGGTGGTATTGTTGGCATGTGGGATTACCAAAACACTCAAAACCTCTTTTTTTGCGATGATACCTAAACCCACATGCCGATGTTGCCTTGCTTGGATACTTGAGATAAATGCTGCATCAACTTTATGGGATAAAAATTTGGCATTTATGTTTGCAGGTACACCTTTGTAGTAGTTCATACTCATCTTTTGTTGAGATGACAAGGTAAAGCGTTTCATAAATATATGAAAGGGTAAAAGATTAAGATATTCTATTTTTCCAAAAACCATAGCGAAATTATACACTCCTTTGCTTATCTTAGATATAATCGCTTTAATTATTTTGGGAGAGAATCTTGATACGAGTAGAATTTTTAGGTCCAATACAAAAAGAACCATTAGAGTTAGATATAACAAATCTAAACCAATTAGCTGAGATACTTCAAGAGGACAAAGAGTTGAGTGAGTGGTTGCAAAACTCTGCAGTTGCTATAAATGACACACTTGTTGCTTCGCTTGATGTTGAGTTGAAAGATGGTGATAAAATCTCACTTTTACCACCTGTTTGTGGGGGTTGATATGGCATTAGAACTTTATAATGGTGGTCTTGATGTACCTGCTATCTTAAAAAAATGGTATGAAGAGGAGGCTAAAAGTAACTATGGAGCTTTTATCCCTTTTGTAGGAACTATCAGAGATGAAGATGGCATAACAGGACTTAGTTTTGATATATATGAACCAATTTTAGAGAGTTGGTTTGAGGCATGGCAGGAAAAAGCAAAAGCAAAAGGTGCGATCATAAAGATGGCTCATGCAAGGGGTGATGTAATGTTACATGAGTCTTCATATATCTCAGCTGTTTTCTCACCAAAAAGAAGAGTTGCACTGGAGTTTATAGATGAGTTTGTAGAAGACTTTAAAGCATCTGCACCGATTTGGAAATATGACTTAAAAGGTGGAGAGAGAATCTATGCAGCAGATCGCTCAACTGCTATAAAAGGGAGTGGTATTTTAGGAGAGAAATTATGAGTTTTTTATCGTACGAAACAAGTCAAAATATGTTGGATTTACTTCAGGTAAACTCTACTAGAAGTGAAAACATTGCTCTTAGCTGCTCACTTGGGAGAGTGTTGGCAAAAGATATAGTAGCAAAGTTTAATGATCCACAGTTTGCAACTGCTTCTATGGATGGTTATGCTGTTAAGTTTGAAGATTTGGACAATGAAAGCATAACTGTTTTGGGCGATAATCCTGCTGGAAGTGATGAGCAAAGAGTTATAAACAATGGCGAATGTATAAAAACTTTTACAGGCTCAAAGATGCCAGAAGGTAGTGATACTTTAATCCAGATAGAAAATGTAACTGTTGAAGATGATAAAATTATCATAAATGAAAAAGTACCATTTGGCTCATCAGTTCGCCCAATAGGCGAAGGATACAAATCTGGTGATATTCTGATAAAAAGTGGAACAAAGATAGGTTTTGCTGAGATTGGTGTGATGGCTGGGTTAAATCAGGTTATGGTAAGTGTGGCACTTCGCCCTAGAGTAGCTATCATCGCAACGGGTAGTGAGATACTTGATTTGGGTGTAAACTCAACAAATCCTGCTCAGATTAGAAGTTCAAACAACTACACTTTAGCTGCTCTTTTTGAGAGTGCTGGTGCAGAGATTATTCAGCTTGGAACAGTTGGAGATGATAGAGATAGCATTATGCAAACTTTTGAAAATGCTCTAGCTTCTGCTGATATTGTTGTAAGTACTGGTGGTGTGAGTGTTGGGGATTATGATTTTGTAAAAGATATAGTTCCCCGTCTTGGTGCTGAAGTTGTTTACAAAGGTGTAGCGATAAAACCAGGCAGACATATCATGGTAGCTCAAAAAGAGTCTAAATTTGTTCTAGCACTTCCAGGATTTGCCTACTCATCAACTGTAACTTCCATCCTTTATGGTCTCCCACTTGTAGCAAAAATGTTAGGTAAAGAAAAAGCATATAAAACAGTGGCTGCAAAACTGAGTGAAGATTTTAAAAAGAGAAGTCGCTTTACAGAGTTTACAGCTTGTAATATAGTTGTAGAAGATGGGGAATATTTTGTAAATTTTGATGGTAAAAAAGTTGGAAGTAGTGCGATTTTGACAAATATGTTAGATGATAGTGCATTAATGGTAACAGGTGAAGATGATGGAGATTTAACAAAAGGTACTTTTGTTAATGTAATTTTACTAGATAGTTTTTAAATGGGTAAAAGAAAAAGTATAAAACTTTTTCTTTTATTTGTATCGGTAAGTGATACGACCTTTATCAAGTGAATATGGAGTAAGTTCTAGTTTTACTTTGTCCCCTGGAAGTATTTTAATATAGTGCATACGCATCTTACCTGCGATATGACATAAAATGATATGTCCATTTTCTAATTCAACACGAAAAGTTGCATTTGGCAATGCTTCAATAATCTTGCCATCAACCTCAATAACATCTGCTTTAGCCATCATAAGTTCCTTTTTAAAGTTTTAACTCTATGCAAGAGATAATATTTCAGCTTTACCGTTGATTATTGCAACAGTATGCTCATAGTGTGAACCGCGTAAACCATCGGCACTCGTAACATCCCATTTATTATCTAAAATAATTGGTTTGGATTCTTTTTGACAAATCATTGGTTCAAGACAAAAAACCATTCCGTTTTTAATCTTTGGACCCTGTTTTGGATTGTTTCCCTCAAGATAGTTTGGTATTTCAGGTTCTTCATGAGGTTTTTTACCTATCCCATGTCCACAAAAATTTCTTAATGGTACATAACCTCTACCAATGATAAACTGTTCCATAAGATGTGATAACTCTTTAAAACGCATACCCTGCTTGATATTTTCAATAGCATGATAGAGTGTATCTTTTGCACATGCTATCAAGGCTTCATCTTCATTAGTTATTTTACCAACAGGAACAGTTATAGCTGCATCACCAAACCAACCCTCTAACTCAGTACCAATATCATAACCAATCACATCGCCCTCTTGGAGTTTGTAATCTGTCGGAATACCGTGGATGATAACTTTATTTAAAGAGGTACAAACAGCATTTGGAAAGCCATAAAGACCTTTAAAAGATGGCTTTGCACCATGACTTAAGATATAATCTTCAGCCATAGCATCAAGCTCTTTTAAAGATACTCCAACTTTTGTGTTTGTATGAAGTAGTTGTAATGCACCACCAACAATCTTGTTGGCAGCTCTAAGTTTTTCAATCTCTTGAGGTTTTCTTAGCGAAATCGCCATCTCTAAAGACCGACCGCACTTAGTGTTTCATATTTACTCATGTAAACCTGAGCCTCAATCTTTCTCATCGTATCAAGTGCAACTTGAACAACGATTAAAACTGCTGTACCACCAAAATAAAACGGAACACCCATCCCTTTTATAATCATAAATGGAAGTGTAGCAATCAGACCAAGATATAAAGCACCTGTAAAAGTAAGTCTCGAAGCAGTTTCATTTAAAAACTCTTTTGTAGCATTACCTGTACGAATACCTGGAATAAATCCACCTTGTCTTTTTAGATTATCTGCTATATCTTTTGCATTAAAAGTGATACTTGCATAAAAGAATGCAAAGAAAACAACAAATACAAAAGTTAGGAAGTTAAAGAAATAACCACCTGGATGTAAAAAGTCTGCTACAGCCTGTACCATAGGATTTGTACTACTCGATAAAACAGTCATAGGAAACATCAATATCGCACTGGCAAAGATAACTGGAATAACACCAGCCAAGTTTACTTTAATAGGGATATAGTTCATCACTCTTTTGTTCTGATTTTGCATCATAGTCTTTTTAGCATATGTAATAGGAACACGACGCTCACCAAGTTCAACATATATAATCACAGCAACAGTAACAAAAATCAACACTAAAATAGCAATAACAGTTAAGAAACTCATCGCTCCAGTATTTACCATTGTTACAGTTTTGCCTATAGCAGTTGGGATAGCCGAAACTATACCTGCAAAGATAATAAGACTTATACCATTACCAATACCACTTTGAGTAATCTGTTCACCAATCCACATCAATAACATTGTTCCTGCAAGCATTGAGATAGCAGAAAGAAGTATAAAAGTGTTATGGTCTGCCAAGATTGCACTCTGACCAGATGGTCCTGTTAAACTTTGAAGTCCAACACTTACACCAATAGCTTGAATAAGCGTTATAACAATAGTAGCATAACGAATAATCTGCATATATTTAACCATACCATCGCGTTCTTTTTTCATTTGACCCAATGCTGGAAATGTTGCAGCTAAAAGTTCAGCAATAATTGAAGCAGTGATATAAGGCATAATACCTAGTGAAATGATTGAAAGTCTTTTTATAGCATTTCCACTAAACATATTCATAAGCCCTAAAGCATCTGAATTGTGTCCATCAAAAAATGATGCTATAACAGAAGTATCAACGCCTGGAACTGGCACATAAGCCAGTAGGCGATAAAGAAATAAAAACCCGATAGTAATAAGTATCTTATTAACTAGATTTTTATTCATAACTATTTACCTGTTGTGGTAATGTTTTCATCTTTAATTTTCGAAGCTAAATCTTTTGCAGATGCTCCTACTAATTTAACTTTTGCTACTGAAGCAGCGATTTTATGAACACCACGGATAGTCTCCATTGTGATCTCTTCTAATTCTGCTACAGCTTTGATTTTTTCAACATTGATTACATAAGGTTTTACAAGTTTAGAAGTAAAACCGATTTTTGGTAATCTTTTTGCAAGTGGTTGCTGACCACCCTCAAAGTTTCTTTTTCTTTTATATCCTGAACGAGATTTTTGACCTTTTTGACCACGAGCGGCAGTTTTACCTGTACCACTCCCTTGTCCACGACCAACTCTTTTTCTTGAGTGAGTTGAACCCTCTGCTGGTGTTAAATTTTCTATTGCCATCATCTATCCTTTTAATCTACCAAGTGCTTCAACTGTAGCACGAACTAGTGTATTTGGATTGTTTGAACCAATTGACTTTGTAAGGATATCTTGGATCCCTGCAAGTTCAAGAACTGGACGAGCAGCCCCACCAGCGATAACACCTGTACCTTCTGATGCTGGTTTAAGTAAAACACGACTAGCATTATATTTATGTTCAATATCGTGTGCAATAGTTGAACCTTTAATTTTAACAGTTGTTAAATTTTTAAAAGCATTATCAACAGCTTTACGAATAGCATCAGGAACCTCTTTAGCTTTACCAACACCATAACCGATAGTACCGTTTTTATTACCAACAACTACAAGTGCAGTAAAACGAAATCTACGACCACCTTTTACAACTTTAGTTACACGACCAATATTTACTATTGATTCTTCAAAATCATCTCTATTGATTTCCATCTCGTCCCCTAAAACTTAATTTCGTTTGCACGAAGTGCGTCACCAAATGCAGCTATTACACCGTGATATTGGTAACCATTACGATCAAATACAACTTCAGATATGTTAGCTTCTTTTAGTTTAGCAGCAAATGCCTCACCAAGTGCAGCTGCACCCTCTTTGTTTGATTTGTGACCAGTAGTCTTTGAGTGCAAAGCACACAAAGTTGTTGCTGTTACATCATCTATCGCTTGTACACTTAGGTAACGATTTGATCTAAATACAGAAACACGAGGAAGTGAAGCACAACCAGATATTTTTGCACGAATACGACGCTTACGCTTTAGGCGATTTGCTAATTTGCTTTTTAATACTTTTGCATTCATTATCTAATACCCTCCCTTACTTCTTAGCAGTTTTACCGGCTTTACGCACGATATGCTCATCCATGTATTTAACACCTTTACCTTTGTAAGGCTCTGGTGGACGGAATGATCTAATCTCAGCAGCAACTTGACCAAGCTTTTGCTTGTCATGGCTTTTAAGAGTGATTACATTCTTCTCAACACTAGCTTCCATACCTTCTGGTAAATCATAGTTAATATCGTGAGAGAAACCAAGTTGAAGATTAAGAACTTTACCTTTAACAGCAGCTCTATAACCAACACCATTGATTTCAAGTTGTTTAGAATAACCAGTAGTTAAACCAACAACGATATTTTGAGCCAATGCTCTGTATGTTCCCCAAAAAGCTCTATGCTCTTTAGCTTCTGATTTATTTTTAAAAGTTAAGATGTTTCCATCAATTGCGAACTCAACATTCCCTTTTGTATCTAAATCAACACTGTTTTTGCCTTTAGCAAAAGTTATAACATTTCCTTCTGAGCTAACTTTTATGTCAGCACCACAATCTACTGGTAATTTTCCAATTCTTGACATGCTATACTCCTACCAAACCGTACACATAACTTCACCACCAATACCAAGCTCATAAGCTTTGTCATTTGGTAGCACGCCGTGTGATGTACTTACAATAATAGTTCCGTAACCATTTTTGAAACGCTTGATATCTTCTTTACCTTTGTAAACTCTTCTACCAGGTTTAGAAACTCTTTTCATTTCGTTGATTACAAATCTACCATTTTCGTCATATTTTAATACAACTTTAATAGTTTTTTTAACGCCATCTTCGATCACATTACAACTGTCAATGTAACCTTTTTCAACTAAGATATTTATTACAGCTTCAACACTCTTAGAGTGAACTAAAGTTGTAACTGGTAATCTTCTCATACCAGCATTACGAACACGAGTTAACGCATCTGATACTAAATCATTAATTGCCATTTATTTTCCTTTTGCTTGCATTTAGCAGTATCAAGGATAGGTATAAAACCTACCAGCTTGACTTTCTAACGCCTGGGATTAATCCCTCATTTGCCATTTTTCTAAAACATACACGACAGATACCAAAATCTCTCAAAACTGAGTGTGGACGACCACAAATTTGACATCTTGTATAACCACGAACTTTGAACTTAGGTTCTCTTGCCGCTTTAGCTATCATAGACTTTTTAGCCATTAGTTACTCCCTTTACTAAAAGGCATACCAAGTTTCTCTAAAAGAGTAAATGCTGCCTTATCAGAATCAGCAGTTGTTACAACTGTGATATTCATACCGTGAATTTGCATGATTGAATCATAGCTAATCTCAGGGAAGATAAGTTGTTCTTGAAGACCGAAGTTATAGTTACCACGACCATCAAAACCATTTCTTGGAACACCTCTAAAGTCTTTCACACGAGGAAGAGCAATAGATACTAGGCGATCAAAAAAGTTATACATATTTTCACCACGAAGTGTTACACGAACACCTACTGGCATACCTTCACGAACTTTAAAACCAGCAACTGATTTTTTAGCTATAACTGTACTTGCTTTTTGACCTGCAATAGTAGTGATAGTATCTTCAATGTTTTTGATAAGTTTGTTATCTTTCATTGCAAAACCAGCACCAACAGAGATAACAACTTTATCCAATGCAGGAATCTGCATAGGGTTTTTGATATCTAAGTCTGCTTGTAATTCAGATTTTAAAGCTAAATATTTTTCTTTTAAACGAGCCATCTATTATGCCTCCACTTTACGAACATTTGAAACATCTATAGGCATCTCTTTATTGATATGTCCACCTTTAGTGTTTTCCTCAGTTGGCTTGATAGCTTTTTTAGCAATCTTACAACCCTCTACGATAACCTTGTTTTTCTTTGGCATTACAGCTAAAACTGTTGCCTTAGTTCCACGATCATCACCAGCGATAATTTCTACAGTATCGCCTTTTTTGAAATTAAACTTTGCCATTAAACAACCTCCGGCGCAAGAGATACGATTTTCATAAATCCAGCATAACGAACTTCACGACCAACAGGTCCGAAGATACGAGTACCAATAGGCTCTCTCTTGTCATCAAGTATAACTGCTGCATTATCATCAAAACGGATAAGTGATCCATTTTCTCTTTGAACCTCTTTTTTAGTTCTAACGATAACAGCTTTTACAACTTTACCTTTTTTAACTTTAGCAGTAGGTGTCGCTTTTTTAACAGAGGCAACAACAACATCACCAACTGTCGCATAACGACGCTTAGAACCACCAAGTACCTTAATACACATAATCTCTTTAGCACCTGTATTATCAGCTACATTTAAACGAGTAAAACCTTGGATCATACTACGCTCCTTTTACAACTGACTTAAGTCTAAAAGATTTAGTCTTAGAAAGTGGGCGACACTCAACTGCAACAATCTCATCACCAACTTTTACTTCATTACGCTCATCATGTACTAGGTACTTTTTGAAACGCTTTACAACTTTATGGTAACGAGGATGCATTACACGGCGTTCTACTAAAACAGTTACTGTTTTATCGCCTGCAATTTTTACAACATTACCTTGAATTTCACGCTTATGTGTCATCGCTCGTCCCCTACTTTGCTACTGCAGTAAGTGCAGTATTGATTCTTGCAATATCTTTTTTAGCAACACGAAGTTCGCTAGTATTTTGAAGTTGCATCATCTTTTGTTTGATTTTTAAAGTAAACAGTTCAGTTTTCTTCTCTTTAAGCATAGCTTGAAGTTCTGCTACTGTTTTATCTGCTAAATCAGAATATTTCATTGTTCATCTCCGCAGTGATTATTTTTGTTTTGAATGGTAACTTGTGCATAGCAAGAGTTAATGCTTCACGAGCAATATCTTCTGGTACACCAGCCATCTCAAATATAATGCGACCTGGTTTAATGTTCATAACCCACTGATCAACTGCACCTTTACCTTTACCCATACGAGTTTCAAGAGGTTTAGCAGTTAATGGTTTAGCAGGGAAAACACGAATCCAAATCTTACCATTTCTTTTAATGTGACGAGTTGCAGAGATACGAGCCGCTTCAATCTGACGAGAGTTGATACGACCAGCTTCTACTGCTTTAAACGCGATGTCACCAAAAGCTAATTTATAGCCACTACGAGCATAACCACGGTTACGCCCTTTCATAACTTTACGATATTTTGTTCTTTTTGGCATCAACATAATTATTCAGCCTTTTCACTATTTTCACGACGAGGAGCTCGTTTTGGACGACGCTCTTTCTTCTCTTCTTTAGCTTCTACAGGAACGCCTTTAGTAAGAACTTCCCCTTTGAATATCCATACTTTTACACCGATGATACCGTATGTAGTATGAGCTTCAGCGAAACCATAATCAATCTTAGCACGAAGTGTATGAAGAGGAACTCTTCCCTCTAAGTACCACTCAGTTCTTGCCATTTCAGCACCACCAAGACGACCAGCAACTGCAACTTTTATACCCTTAGCACCACTTCTTTGCGCACCTTGCATAACTTTTTTCATAGCTCTTCTAAATGCAACACGACGCTCAAGTTGAGTAGCTACATTTTCAGCAACAAGTTGTGCTGAAGTTTGAGCTTTTTTCTCTTCTTTGATGTTTATGCTTATTGGTTTACCAACTAACTTTTGAACAGCAGTTTTAAGTTTTTCGATGTCCGCACCTTTTTTACCAATAATGATACCAGGACGAGCTGCAACGATAGTTACACGAAGTCTTTTAACTGTTCTTTCTATAATGATGTTTGCAACACCAGCATAGTAAAGTTCTTTCTTTAAAAATGTTCTTATCTTGTGATCTTCACCTAAAGCTGCTGGAGCAGTTTTAAAGTTAGGAAACCATCTGCTTTCCCAGTTACGGTTGATACCAAGACGAAGACCAATAGGATTAACTTTTTGACCCATTCTATTTACCCTCTACTTCTACTAAGATATGTGCTGTTGGTTTACGGATACCTGAAGCCATACCTCTTGCACGAGGACGGAATCTTTTAAGTACTGGACCATTGTCAACACGACATGATGTAATAACACAATCTTCAGCTTCATTACCACTGTTAGCTACTGCTGATGCAATAACTTTAGAGATAATTTTAGCTGCCTTATTTGGAGTGAATTCTAAAGCTGCTAATGCTTCTTCAGCATTCATACCTTGAACTTCTCTTGCAATAAGACGAGATTTAATAGGTGATACACGGATAAATTTTAATAATGCTCTAGCCATGATTACCCTTTCTTCTGAACAGAGCCTTTATGGCCCTTAAATGTACGAGTTGGTGCAAATTCACCAAGTTTATAACCAATATGATTTTCTGTAACATATACAGGAACAAATTGGCGACCATTATGAACATTTAATGTTAAACCAACCATATCAGGAAGAACCATAGATCTTCTTGACCAAGTTTTAATAGGTTTTTTGTTGCCTTCAGCTTTTGCTGCAACAACTTTTTTCATCAAATGGTCATCTACGAATGGACCTTTTTTAACTGAACGAGCCATTAGCCTACCCTTTTTGCATTTGGTTTACGACGAGTAATAATTAGTTTATCACTTGCTTTTTTACGACGAGTTTTAGCACCCTTAGTTGGTTTACCCCAAGGAGTAACTGGATGACGACCTGAGTTAGTTTTACCTTCACCACCACCATGTGGGTGATCTATCGGGTTCATCGCAGAACCACGAGTCTGAGGACGAATTCCTAAGTGTCTTTGACGACCAGCTTTTGCGATAACGATGTTACCAAACTCTTCATTTCCAACACTACCAATAGTAGCCAAACATTCACCAAGTACTAAACGCATCTCAGATGAAGGCATTCTAAGTGAAACATATTTACCATCACGACCCATAATCTGAGCAGATGTTCCAGCAGAGCGAACCATTTGTCCACCTTTACCAGTTTTAAGCTCAACATTATGAACTAATGTACCAACAGGTATGTTTTTAAGTTTCATAGCATTACCAGGTTTAACATCTAAGTTACCCTCTGCTGCTTCTACTGTATCACCAACATTTAAACCTTTTGGTTGAAGAATATATCTTTTTTCACCATCAGCATAAGTTACAAGAGCGATACGACAGTTTCTGTACGGATCATACTCAATAGCACTTACAGTTGCAGGAATATTAAATTTATTTCTTTTAAAGTCAATAATACGATAAAGTTTTTTAGCACCTGCTTGTTTATGACGAGATGTAATACGACCATTGTTATTTCTTCCAGCTGTTGTTGGAAGTTTTACTAGCAATGAACGAACACTTGCTTTTGCAGTGATATCAGAACTGTCAACATTAGTGTAAAAACGACGAGACGGAGTTATCGGTCTATAAGTTTTTATTGCCATGTTATACCGCCAAACTTTCTATTTGTGCACCTTCAGGTAAAGTTACATAAAACTTTTTAAAGTCATTTTGTTTACCTTTTACACCACGGAATGTTTTTGCTTTTCCGCTTTGATTTAAAGAGTTGATTTTGTTAGGAATAATCCCAAAATACTCTCTAAACACCTCTTTAAGACCTGTTTTAGTCATGCGTGGAGATGTTTGAACAACGATCACACCATCTTCTTGCATACCAAGAGTCTTTTCTGTATATAGTATAGATTTAATATCTGTAATATCTGCCATTACTTAGCCTCACCTGTTAGAGTTTCCCATACAGCTTTTTCTATCACGATTGAACGATAGTTAGCAGCTAAATACGCATTTAATTCATTTGCTTCAACAACATAAGTTTGGTGAAGATTTTCAAATGCTAGGAATGTTTTTTCATCTAATAAAGATTTAACAAAAAGAGTATCTCTTTGGTTTAATGCTTTAAACATTGCTGCAGCGTCTTTAGTTTTACCAGACTCAACAGAGATGCTATCTACAATAAATAGAGAACCATTTTGTGCATGCTCATTTAAAGCAAAGTTTAAAGCAAGTTTTTTCTGCTTTTTGTTCACTTTTAAATCGTAATTACGGTTGTTTTGAGGACCAAATGCCTTACCACCACCTACGAATACAGGAGAACGACGAGAACCAGCTCTAGCACGACCGCCACCTTTTTGAGCCCAAGGTTTTTTACCACCACCTCTTACATCACTTCTACCTTTTGCAATAGCTGTATTTGCTCTTTGAGCAGCTTGAGCTGATTTTACATAAAGATAAAGGTTGTGAGGGTTGATTCCAGAAAAAGATTCTGGTAATGCTAACTCAGATGCTTTTTCCATTTTTTCATTTAAAACGATTGCACTCATTATGAAGCTACCTTTACACGACCTAAAGTACCGTTAGCACCTGAAACTGAACCTAAAACCGCTATGATTTTGTTTTCAGCATCGTATGAAACGATCTCATTTTTAACACTGTTTTGTGTGTTTCCATATTGTCCAGGCATTTTACGCCCTTTCATTACACGACCTGGCCACTCAGCATTACCGATTGAACCTGTTCTACGACCAAATCTATGACCATGAGATGCAGGACCACCACCAAAGTTCCAACGCTTCATAGCACCAGAAAAACCACGACCTTTAGTTGTAAAAGTAGATTTTAAAACTTTAGCTTCTGCTAAAGGTGCTAAATCTAAATCTCCAGCTTCAGTGTTTGCTACTTCTAAAGTAACGAAACGGTTAAACTCAGATGAAAGGCTATACTTTTTTTGCTGACCTTCTATTGCTTTATTCATTTTTTTACCACTGTTGTAAGCTACAATTGCAGTACCTTCATTAACTTCACATACTTTAGTATCAAGAACTCTTAAAAGAGTTACTGGCTGACTAGGTACTGTGATAGTACGGCTCATACCGATTTTTTCAACAATATATTCCACGACTACTCCTATTTGTCCATAGAGCGAACTTCTACATCCACTTCCGGCGCTAAATCTAGTTTCATTAATGAATCAACAGTCTCTGGTGTAGCAGAAACGATATCTATCATTCTTGCGTGCATACGAATTTCAAATTGCTCACGAGATTTTTTGTTAACATGAACAGATTTTAAAACTGTATATTTACGAATTTTTGTTGGTAAAGGGATTGGACCACGAATTTGGGCACCTGTACGCTTTACAGCCTCAACGATTGATGCTACTGATCTATCAAGTACACGATGATCATAAGCTTTCAATTTTAAACGAATTTTTTCCATATTTTTCCTTCTAAAGAACTCGTTGGATCCTAGCCCAACTATTTAAGGGAGCGAAATTGTACCAAAACAATGGTAGATATTCAAGGATTTAGGGCTTAAAAAGTGATTTTTATCTAAATTTATTTCCTTTTAATAAGGAAATGCTAAAATTACACTATGCAAATTTTACTAGAAGAATTTTATAAAACCGATCTACATGTAGATAAATATATAGACAGAAAAATCTATATTGATGAGAAAAGCTATCAAATCAATGGTGTAACCCAAAGTGGAAAAACAAAACTTATTAAAAATTATTTACTTGGTTTAAGAAAAAACTCTTATCTGTATGTTGAGTGTTCTGATATCAGAATAGATATAGATGAGTTCAATACCCACATGCCAAAGTTTTGTTTGGAAAATAAGATAGATACACTTGTGCTTGACAATTATGATGACAGATTTAAGTTTGCAAATGTATCTCAACTTATCATTAGCTCACAAATACACTATGATTTCCCGTTTTTAGAAACTATAACACTCTATCCACTCGAT